>Ga0153975_1000073_pt1 | contig 26988 bp, 32 predicted proteins | sample TSGA059MetaG_FD_104694 | JGI IMG/M metagenome (GOLD analysis project Ga0153975, IMG submission 104694) | Attine ant fungus gardens microbial communities from Georgia, USA - TSGA059 MetaG | ecosystem: Host-associated > Fungi > Mycelium > Unclassified | place: USA: Georgia, Yuchi Wildlife... | reverse complement strand
GGACAAAAGGTCAAACTGCACCTTTAAAAATGCTAAGGTTGTGACACGTTGATGGCGAGACATGAACTAATTGTGGGGTCAACGAAGGGGCTTGAACAGCTAAACTACCTAAGGTTGGTGATGATGGTTTCGAAGGCATGTCATGCACGTGCTGGTACGACTAATTCTGGCATCGGGCTCAATCTATACATTGCCACGTCGATCAATGATAGTTAGGAATATGCCGTTTTAAATTACTCCCGCAGTCCAAAAAGAAGGTGGCAAGATTACTCGTTGACTTTCGGGGGCTTGTAGGGGGTTTGTACTTTCTGATCGAGCACTATCGCCACATGTTCACTTACGATACTTAATCTGATCTGGGCCGCGGTGGTTATGACGGCGTTTTACTCTACAGAATGTGGGGCAGTCCACTCACAGCCATGTGGGCAGAAGTCTCCTGACAGCGCCTATTAGGTTCAAAGGTTAGACTATTATTTGACGTCTTCGGCTCACAACAGTCGTATTTGTTCCTAAGTTGTTGATTTAGATCTTACCATTATAATTGACCACCTTTTCCCCATCCGGCTCCACTCATTTTGGGTAGCAATAATGTCTACGATGTCATCTCTGATCATCTGAACCTTGTCTTCCAAGCGAACTACGGATGGGCATATATCGTAGTGGCGATGAAAAGACGTGATAGTATTTGCGCAAGGTCATTTTTAAGGACGCTTAAAGGCTTGACTGTATTCTCGGTTGTCTTGATCCAGATGAAACTCACAACAACAAGATCAGTTAAAATAACAATAATTCTTCCAAATGTATTATGCGTAGTTACTGTCCCTATGTCATCCACGCTGTGGATAACACGATATACAAATAAACAGTTAACAAGATAATCATAGACATGATGCATCAAACGCCGACATCACGGCGATATATAACAAACTTTGTCAGCCAATTTGGTCGACTGCATATTAATACCGACATGCATTAGCCTTCTCGTCGAAGGGGTGGGAGACACTAAGGGGCACTACCGATATTCCATTGTTGCACAGATTCGAAGTCCGAAAGATCTTGGGGTTGTCCATTCGTGTGCTTTTTCTTAGACTGCCTTGGAACGTATTGATGTTCGTCGACCATGTGTCTGTGTCTTCGTGCTGGGTCCTTGAACCACATCCCGCAATCATACCGGCATGCGTGCGGCGTGGATCCAGTGCTGATAAGTGAAATGAGTTGAGGGTGGGTGCATGAATAAAGAGTCACTCACTGTCCGTGCATGTGAGTATCAAGCGAAGTCTTCTGGGGGAAACCTTTGCCGCAGACATCGCATACGAATGGCCTGGAAATTTGCAAGATTAGCGAATTGAACTCGTAAATAATCAGGGTCGCTTACTTATAACGCAAATGAGTCGTTTCAACGTGGCGCTTGACGAGCTGCTTCTTCGACATGTAGTTGCATTGTCCACCTGACTCTGTTGCCCAAGTGCACAACCACTTCCGTGCTGTACCATCCAGAGTAAAACAAGCGTACTTCTCCCACTCATCGACCGCTGACTTGGCAGGTATTGCTGGTCGGATAACGTGCGACTGATCGCTAGTATCACTAGTGCAAGGACTGTCCTCGTGTTGGCAGTGACGATCGTCACCACCGCTTGAAATGCTGTGTTTCGTGGAGGCTTGGCGATCAGATTGAGATCTGTGCAAGGGTGGGCTCTTGATCATTTCAGGAGGAGTAGGCATTCGCCGGTAAGGCCTGAAGGGAACAGGGGGCCAGCTATGATCAGCGTCAATGTCCACATGCCTGCAAGTCCGTTAAGTGCGAAGTTGCAAAGAAGGCTGAATGAAGTACTTCAGCGGCTCCGTAATTTTCTTAACAGAAGATGCATGGTATGCATGACTGATGAAAGAGTATGCTCAGCAGAGGAGACATGAATAATTAAAAGGCAGCGTACTGTCTATCTGGTGACGAGCTTCTTCGTTTTTGGGGCAGCAAAGTAGGCGTTGAAAGGCTGCGGTTAGATAGTGCTGGGGAGCTGAAAACAATTACATTTCAGCAACTTAGTTCAAATTGCAGCGTGAAAACGCACGGCATGCCAGGAGAGTCGCGGAGACTGGAGATAGAGCCCGATGATGCCGACCGCGTAGAATCTTGACTAATGTAGTCGACATAAAGGCGGCGTGGATATGATGTCTGAGATTCAGGTTCGTAGCGCTCCCACGCGTATGTCGCTGTCGGCGAGTTAAAAATCGACAGGGAGATAGGTCGTTGCCGACTGGCGGAGTAGGTCGCCGAGTCTGTACAAGTTGTGTGCCTTGTTGAAGCAGTTAGTGTACTTCACCAGTGGCACTGAACAAGCATACCCGTACTGCTCTTCTTGCCACGAGTGGTCTGTGGACCTCGTGGGTCGAGAGGGCAAAGGACGAATATCTCGATCATATGTTCTCTCGTGCGAGAGAGGTGGTAAGATGCATGGTCTACTCCAAAAACAAAAATTGGGGACATCAACAAGCAGAGAGGATGATAAATTACCGGGAAGACGAAGGCAGTATACAATGTCTTTCATCTGACCTTGGCTGAGAAGTCGAAGGGCCGCCACGCGAGTTTGAGTGCCACTTGTCGTAGTGGTCACTAGAATTCGGCTCTGCTTCAAGTCGTGGGCCGCGTAGATATTCAGATTGTCTACTAAGCCCGTTCATTTCGTGTTTCGTTGAATCGGAAGCCCTGTAGGGGGATGAAATGAAAAGTGGCGGAGAATGCGGCGTCAGTGATTTACGTAGACAAATTATACGAGGCAAGGTGGAACAAAGGAAAGGTCGCATAAATATAATAGATCAAAGTACTTTGGGCATCGCCGAAACATAAAGCTCTAGCGACGACCAAGGAGATTGCGATGCCAGCCTCAGAGGAAGGAGATCTGTCACTTGCCATAGGTGTTTCTTGGCTTTGTCAAAGGACTGCTCGGTTCTACGAGCATCAGATACAGACGGGAGCGATGTCATGATTTCTTGAGAGGTGAATGAACAGGGGAGAGGGGGGTGGTTTGAAAACTCGGTCGAAAGTGGACGGTATAAATGCAGAAGAAGGTGTTCTGTTCAATCTCCAGAAGAAGTTGTGTCATAGAAAAAAAGCTACGCGATCAAGGACTAATTCCACTTTTTCCCAGTATCGTCGACTCGCCATTCTGTCGGAGAAATCTTGACAGGCTTCTTCCAGTGGGCGAACAGGCGGCTGCACACTGAAATCAATATTCGCGGAAGATACAGTACAACGAATGCATAGCCCTTGGCCGAAAAGGTGCAAAGTCGGTTTTGTGGGAAAGTGGTTTTTGGGGCCGGCCAGCGCGCATAATGTACAGACAACATATCAGAATGTGGGTCCGCTCAAGATCGATTAAACCGCAACCGAGATGGGTTACGTAACTCTCGTCTGTCCATTCACCACAAGGGCCCATCGTGCTGGCGGAACACAGCGCGAGAAAGGCATGCTTGAGGCAAGGACTCAATGGTCATCTTGACTGTCCACGCCAAAGGAGTTTCTGACCTGAAATTTCTGTGAGATATGCGTGAGTTTCGCTAATACGCGAATATAGGTATATCCTGCATGCTTTGCTTGCCGTCTCACAGCAAGGTACATAAAACGGGTTATTCAACATCTTACAGTCCACCAATGGAAGGCATGTAAAACACCTGTAAAATAACACTGTCTTTGATTGTCCACGAGTACTGTAGTTCATGAGTTGTACTAAACAATCTAACCTCCTTGGATAAGTGACTTACGTCCTTGAGGTGCTAGGTCATTGCCCACAGATCACCACATAGTTCAAAGCGGAGTAATTTGGGAAGTTGACCCGAAGTCATCCAAAATGGAATCCGCATTGTGTTCCTGTGTCACAGAGCACTTTTGCATACAAGTCATATCCGCGCCGCCAGGAGAGCTGGTTAGTCCACGAGGCAGAGCTCGCGCAGCCATTAAATTTCGTCCCGACGGCCGCAAGGGTTTCATGGGCCTCTCAACATCCATGTGGTCAACTAATGATTCGCTATCCGAAGCGACATCACTGCTTGCACCAGGATCAGCGTTTGAGCGCCTGCGCTTTGTTGGAGATGAAGCAGGAGTATATTTGCCGGAAGTTGCAGCCGGAAACACTTCTCGCAGCGTATCATTCGCCGGAGGGTAATGTCGCCTATCTGGTTGAGGAGTTGGGAAATGCGTTGCTGAGGAGCCGTTTGTGGTGCTCGGGGCTGAGGGCTGTGTGCGGTACCCCTCTAAAACATCTATGTTACGCGTGCGCAGACGCGTCAATTTGTTCAGCAACGCGATCTACCTTCACTTATTAAAGCTTAAAGCTTACTCTTTCTGGCTCTCATTGCTGCATTGCGTATGTTCGCAATCATGTCGGATGGTGTACTGTTGGCTTGACATATCTACGGACTGCAAAGCCATGCAAGATTTCCGCCACTCACGCGTCATTCCCGTGAATAACTGGGGTTATACCAGAAGTGCGCTCATCCTCTGTAAGTAGACGTTTCGTGGGCGAGGGAATCATTGTTTGTATCGTAGTAGCAGTATACTGGTATTACACTATAGAACCACGAGACACGTGACGCCGGATTCGTTAAAAATAGCCGCAACAGGCCGAAAACCGGGCTGAGTAACAAATGAGTGTTCTGATACTGAGTCGAAGCTCCTCCTCTTTTTGGTCATTCACGTCCCCGAGCAGTCCCGGGCCGGTTAGAGATAATCTAGATAATCCCCTCAGAACGCATATCCTGAAATAAATAAAATCCAGTGAGGCACGGGCGGGCCGGGGCGGCGAGGCTGGGACCATAACACACCGGATAAAAGTAGGGTCTTCTAAGGAAGACAAATAGAAATTCACAAACCGATCGTCAATTAGTAGCTAAGTTTGAGCAGCAACTAGCTAATTACCCATCCCCCCGTGGAACAAGGAAAATTTGACCCTGATCAAGTCGCGCCCCATTGAGTATCAAAGAGTCGACCTTTGTGAAATATAGGACGCGCACACCTCACCATTGACAAGCGGACTGATGTAGTATAAATGATCCCAAATTCTTGACGCAAAGTGCCGAGAACTGTACGATGCCAGACATCCCGGTGGATAGATATTAATGGTAGTGAATAGTAGCAAATAGTGATGGGCCCTTGCGACTTTGTTCCGCTCGTTAGAGTAATGATGATTCCAACTGGTAATAGGGGAAATGGATGTGAAGTGTCGACTCGCTACATCGGTATCTAAACTGATGACAACTATCCTCTGTGTACCACAAGCACTCAAAGCAGCACAGAAGATGTATAGACGCCTATCCTGTGATCGGCGGCACTTTGTGGGCATCCCACTTGCACCAGATGCAGATGGACCGAAGCAAGTCGCCATTGGGGCAGCCTCGTGGGCGGCCATTTTGATGCCAAGAACTGTCGTACGCATGTTTGGCTGAATGCGGGTATCTCCGCCTACACTCGGACGACTGTCCATTGTGTTGAAACTTGAAGGGTAATTAGTTTAATAAATGTCGGGGGCCACAACGCATAATCTCCGACCCAGTCGGAGGCAGGTGGTTGGCTGTGATTGGCTGTGGTAAGCTTTGCAGTTTGCTCCGGCGGAAAACACTCTCATCTAAAACGATACTACCGGGAGTTGACCGGAGAGGGGTAGAGAAACGGCCTTGTGAGAGTCCGAAACGTCCACGTTTAGGACGAGCGGGTTTGATGTCATTAGGTTATGAGGAAAAAAGCGACCAGGTTCTGAAAACCTACATGTTCGGAAGTAGAATGTAGAGACGCATGAATTGGACGAGCATGTGGCGGCGAAAAACTCGAACCCCGCCGATCAGCAAAAACGGCTCGGTGTTTGATCGAGCGAAATCTAATCGAAGGTGAAGAAAAATGCCGTCGTGCAGACATCTAGCTAATAACACCGCAGTTCTAGTGCTGTTACTTACAGGAAGTTTTAAGGTGCCACGTGAAGGAACAGTGACCAAACAGAAGAGGTTACCAACAGCACTGGAGGTACGGGAGTATGGATACGGGACAGTGTCACAGACCAGATGCTTCGCGACGATGAGCTGGATGGGGTGATAGAATTTAACCCATCTGGTCCAATTCTAGAATGCCTTGGAACACCCGTTTAATCGCATGCACGCTGGAAGGAGTCAAGTAGGGTTACGGTTACGCTTCTAGATCTGGTCATTTGAACATGAGTGCATTACGCTTGCAGAAACCTGTAACATCCAAAGACAGTACACGTCTGTCATGATCGATGCCAAACCTGCTATTCTAGTCATAAATGTTGGCTCCGGTGTAAATTTCCCTTTGCAGAGGTTGATAAAAATAACCACCGAATGAAACACCAGAGGATAAAGACTCTCTCAGCGGGGCGCCTTGATCCCGGCGGGTCAAAGTACTTGTTTACTAATACTACGCTGCTAGTTGGATTGGAGGCGTGTCCTCGACCAGGAGAACCGGTGGGATCCAGAGACTTAAATAGACGAAATTTCCTTTGCACAGCTGATGAAGAGGAGGTGAACTTATAATAAGTGGCAACCCACGCGAAAGAGACTCGATGCATCCTAAATAGGAAGTGTGTGCATTGGTCGGGAAGGTGAATTCTTTGGTTGCTCACAGCAGCCACGGCGAACCAACGCCTTTAGGACCTTCAAGGTCATTCTGGTTCTTATTCGCTGTAGCGCTCACAAACTAGTGCGCCAGCTCCAAATATTTTACATTCTGACCCTCGTAGATCAATCCTGATACGAGCATGGCAAGCGGTTTTCGTCATTATTATCCTATTGCTTGTCTTTTCTTTTTAAATTCTCTTTACGCCCAGAAATTCCCCACCGTTACTACAGTTCCACCATTGCAATGGCTCAATATCACTAGCATCTTACAGGGTGCAACACCACCTGCCGTCAAATATGCTTCCATTGGCTTTGATCCCGAGACGAACAAGCTTATCATCTTTGGTGGTGAATCCTCGAGCGGTATCGCAACAGATCAGACTTTCATGTATGTACAATTCCTCTTACGTCTATTCATTCCGGTCATGTAGGCTGTGTTTTCAGCTTGAATCTCGGCACACTTAACTGGAATACTCCTCAGCCTCAGACTGGTCTACCACAAGGTGCACCCCCAGCCAGGTATATGGCTGTCAGTGGCGAAGACTTCTCTTCAAGCTAGTCAGTATCTCTTCTTATATACACTTTACTCCCTCTCATATTTCACCAGTCGGCGTGCTCACTTGGTGATGGGGGGGAAGGGGGTGGATGGGAAAGCTTTGTCAGACGTTTGGGTTCGTACCGCTCACCATGTTTGGTCTATCAGGCTTGCTTATTTATATTCAGGAATTCGATTTCGTCAACGAATTTTGGTCCCAAGTCAGTGTAGCGTCAAATAGCCCGCCACCGCGCTGGGGCGCTACAGGGGGTCGGGATGATACGGTGCCGCCGAATTCTGCTACCACAAGCACTACTTTTTATATGTCCGGTGGAACCGATGGTACAAATATGTATCCCCTCTCGGATGTTTGGGAGCTCACCGTAACCGGAACATTGTCCCCTAATTTGGCGACCAATTACACGAATGGCACCTGGAGCAGCCAGACTCTTGGAAACGCAGGCTACAGCATCAACCAAGCTTCTACAGTCGTTCAATCCTCGCTCATCTCTGTGAGCGGCTGTAACACGACCAATAACTCAAATGAATCATGCGCCGAGGGTAACTCGTACATCATGAATGTAGGGTCAAACTCGGAAACATCTCCTCCAGCATGTCCTGCTCCACGATATGGAGGGGCCTTGGTTCCGAACATGAGTCCCGCTTCTTCCAGTTATTCGACCCAACTGTTCCTCATGCTTGGGACTTTCAACTCGACATTGTGGGACGACGAAGGTGGCCTGCAGAATGGCGAGGTCGCTGTCTTGGATATTGGAACAGGCGATTGGAGCAGAATCCTTCCAGCTGGTGATCCAGGCGAAGATGGTGTTCAGACATTTCCCACACCTCGGGAAGGTGCCGTTGCTCTTTCTTATAGTCAGGCGCTCGTCGGTTCAGATAAAAGTGTGGCTTCCGACACTATTGTCTTTGGAGGTCAGGATGAATCTGGTGAATATCTCAGGGAAGTTTGGATCTTGAGGGCATATAATGGATCCATCTCCTCCTCAAACGGCTCTTGGGGAGCTCCGACTGGTGCTCTTTCGACAGGCATCGATGCTAATGGTGCTAATGTCACCATTCAATACATGACTCAATGCGCCGTGCAGCTTATGTCTCCTAGTTCGACATCGTCTGGATCGTCTGGCTCCCCGTCTGGATCAAGCAACCCTCAGTCATCATACCAGTTGTATGATACCTCTCTCTCGCACAAACTGTTGGCACCCATTTCACTTGCCATCCTTCTCCCATCCATCTTACTTTTACGCCTGGCTCTGCCTCCAGGACGAACACGTCGTCCCACGGATCGCAATATTGCTCTCTTCTATCTATCCGGTGTCGTAGCTCTCGCTGCATATGGCACTGGTGTTGGTGGTCTCATCTCTGCGTTTACGTCAAGCAGCTCTACAACGGTTACTATGAAACGTTCAACATCCCGTGCAGATCTACAGACTGTGCATGGAATTGCAGGACTTGCATTGTTCATTGCACTTTATGTGATGGTGCCCCTTTTGTATTGCCTTGCATCTTGCTGCTCGCGATCGCAGCCACTGGAGGAGGTCACCGAACGTCCAGCAGCAATTACTTCTCGTGCCAACTCCACCGACACTGCTGAAAAGCTTGCAGCATACAGTGCTACACAACACTCACAGTATCCCCCTTTGCAAAATTCTCCTCGCACTCGTCTATATTCCTGGGGTGGCTCGAGCTTCTGGCTGGGCCGTAGGAGTCGAGAGGGAGGAGCCTCTACTGACAGCGAGTCCATGCACTCGTCCGGGCCGCACCGAGCGTTTGAGGTTGTGAATCGCCCAGCTCGGACTCGTAGATCCAGCACAAATGGGCTTGCATATACAAATACAGATGTATATCAGCGCCTGCCTGTTGCGCCAAGGAGTTTGGGCGATGTGGATTGGCTTGATCGACGTCGTAATCCGAGCGCAGTGGTAAGCTGCAACCTATTTCTCATCGCATCTGAAACTTATTGCCATCTTAGAACGAGCTTGATCTTCTCTCTAGTCATGGTCGCGACCTCATCAATCCAAACATCTCCACTCCTACTACAGCAGACATGTTGAGCACCGGAGCTCTCATGCCAACATCCACCTTTACCCGCGTTACTCACGAGCTGCCTCCACCGTTTGAGATATGCCTTCGTGTTCTCTTCCATGCTCTTGTATTCGCTCTTTGCATCCTTTCTCTCACGGCGCTGTGGTACCGAGCTACTCAAGCCCTTTTTGGGGTATTCCTTCTATGGACTATTATTTTTTATATATGTCTTTTTACTCTCGCATGGCATGGTCGGCCAAGGAAGTCAATTCTTACTTTCCTGGTCGCCAAGTTTCGCGCGAAGCCTCCGCCGGTCGATTCGGGAACCCCCGCCTCGCGTCCGTTGTCCGCGGTGGGCACCGAACAATATCCTTTCCCCACCGACAACCGTGGACCATATCTCCACGAACCTCCTTATAGAACAGCTGGCCACGATGAATTGTCCACGACTGTTGGTGGAGCTCGCTCAGTGGAAACCGATTATGATGACGAAGATGTGGATGAAGAAACCAGACAGCGGCGAATGGAAGAAGAGATGGGTAGACGAGAGGTGTCTATTGTCACAGTGCCCAAGCGTAGACTGTGGATAACGAATCCTTCATGACCTTGTCGATCGATCATTCCATGGCACCCATGTCATTTGCGCACACTCCATAGTACTGCATACTCATCGGCCACCTTTTCTCTCTCATACCATCGTACCATAATCCTGCATTTCTCTTAATCGATACCATCATTCCAGGATCTGTTCACAATGCTCCGTGGTATTTGTCTCGCATAGATCTATTCAGACTTGATCTCGATTATACCGATGTATTTCTGTATGTTACGGACATTCAAAGACTGACTATATTTTAAGAGTATCCATAAATTGTCCAAAGTCCAAGTTAGATGATCAAAAATGTAAAATCAAAAAATTAAGAAGCAAACTGCTCTAGCTCTCACCCTCCACGGCAACATCGCGTCGCCACCTGTCCACACGACCATATTTGGCTGCATCGTGTGCTGGGGGAGGTGAAGGGGGAGTCATCGGTACGCCCATCATCATCGGCGGGACAGCCATGGGTGTGAAGAAGCCGGATCCCATCATGGCCGGGTTGAAAAACATGTTGCTCTGCATCTGAGCCTGCATCATCAATTGTTGTTGTTGCTGCTGCTGCTGCTGGGCCTGAACGAACATATGGGACTGTGTTCGACGTTGTTGCTCAGGATGGAAGGCGAGTGGCCTGTCGTCATCTTCTTCGCCGCCAGCGAGGGGCAATGACGTCTGAGAGGCCAGTGGTAATCTAGAGGCTCGTAGACCAAGGGGTTGCTCGTCCTCATCTTCATCCTCGCCAGCGTGATGGAAGGAGAGGTTGTTGACAGAAGGTAAACTTCGTTTAGCCCGGTTAAGGACATCTACCAAGGGCTTGTCCTCATCATCGTCATCGTCATCTTCATGACGCAGAAGCTGTGATGCCCTTTTGACAACCCTAGCAGCTGCAGCCGACAATGGGATGTCCTCTTCCGAATCATTATCGATGGCTAATGCTCCTGATTGTGACGCTCGCCTGATGATCCGCTGAGCGGCGGCAGTCAGAGGGATATCGTCGTCGCTACTTCCGTCATTTAGTTGTGAAAGCTGGGGAGCAGATGTTTTGGACGGATATCGTGATCCGACCCCAGTGGTTCGTCTAGGTCCATCATCTTCGTCCGATGACTCAACCCAGTGGTCGGCGGCTCTGTCACTCGTTGCTCTGGGGGCAACATTGTCGTCGCTCTCGCTGTCACTGTCGCTGTCATCATTGGCCGGCGGAGGGTGTTTAAGAATAGGCTTCTGAATGCCAGGGAGAGTGGGAGGGCCCACTCGTGATCCGGAGGGAATATCGGGCAAAGAAGTGGTCTCAGTCGGAATTTTACCACCTTTTCCTTTCGATTTTCCTCTCTTCTTTTTCAGCCTCCGACGTTCCTTTTCTTCTTCCTCCTGCCTCCTTCGTGCTTCAGCTTCAGCTCTCTCCTCTGCCTCCATTTCTTTCAGCCTGGCCATTTCGTGTTCCCATAGCGTGTCCACACCAAAGACAGAACGATTCTTGGCCATGAGCTGCTCTGCACCTGGTCCAAGATTCGTGGGAGGCCTCTCACCACCCATGTCAAGGAGAGGCTTACCGCCAGACGAGTTTCGGCGTAAGAGAGATTGGCGAGGATTTGTTGGGGTCGAATTATCAAGATTCTGTGAAGGGGGGCGACCAAGCGTGTCGGGGTCAATGAAAGTATTTGATCGGCGAATCTGACCCCGGACCATCATTGAAGGTCTCTCGTCGCCAGTGAAGACGCTAAGATGATCGTAAGAACATTTACTGGGAAAAGGATTGAATTACTTGCCGAGCCTTCTGCTTCATCTCCGCTTTGCGATGCTCTAAATTATCTATCAAACTCCTTCCATACAGCTTCCCAGCAGCACGCCTTATTTCTATCTCAGTGGGAGGAGGGACAGGTGGGAGGGGTATTGAAACAGGCACGGGAGATTCTTCTTCTGATTCTTCAAACTTCGCTTGCTCGCCCTCTTTCATCGCTCGAGGAAGATGACGGTCGATGTCAGAGTACGCAATGTCTCTTTGTCCTCCGACAACAAGCGTGTTGCGAAAAGCGAGTTGAGACAGCGTAAGACTTGCTCGAGGGTTAGGAGTGAAAGAATTAGATGCTATAGGTGCCGACAGGGAAGCTACAGAGTTCGTCAAAGGGATCGACGAACGGTTCGCAGAGCGAGCACCCGGAGGCAAAGGGGGGCCATCTGTAGATATTTCAAATCCAGCTCTGGGTCTAAAAGCAGGAGGCGGGGGAGGAGGAGGGGCTACATTTTGCAACGGACTTGGCATAACCAGAACCTTTGGTCTAAGCAACTCGACAGTGGAGTAAGGTCGATCCCTGTGCGACTCTACTTCGATGTCATTATCAATGAGAACCCGAGTACCCATTGACCCAACGGATATTGTTCGCGCACGAGCTTTGGGATCAAACCCTGACAACCGGGAAGGAGAGGGAGGTCTTACAGCAAAGGTATCTTCCTCTGCAAGCATGTTCTTTGACGCCATGGTACCCATCGTCGCATTAGACGCTGTCCTCCCGTGATTTACTTTGGGATCGAACCGTGAGGCACGGTCAGGAGATGGGGGTCGTACAGCAAAGGGATTGTTGTCCGTATCAACATCTGCGCCGTGAAGAAGGATACTACCGTTGGATTGAGTACGGGTATGTAAGTCTAGACGAGAAGCGCGTGAAGCAGGTCTTTCACCACCGGGAGAACCATCTCGAACTGAAACAGATGGGAATGGAACAGAATGAAGAGGAGGTGTGACGGGTAGTGTCTCGATGAGAGTGTGGGCGGATGCACGGCGGCGTTGTACTGGATGCTGAAGGGACTGAATATGTTCCAAGTCTGCAGAAGATCGAGGACGAGGGAGGTCTGAACCAGCAGTGTTCTCATCCAAAAAGGCACCTCCAACACCGAAGTCACTCATGCCCCCAATGCTCATCGTTCGGGACGACCTTCCTCGATGACCATTATCTATAACGCTCCGGGCATTTCGATGCGCCGCCACAGGATGAGGATTTGGCAATATCTCTGACTTAGCCTTCGCCTTGCCCTTCACTTTGCCCTTATCTTCGACGAATCGGTCAAGACCCCATGAAGCTAGGTCTACCTCGCCAGCTTCCTCGTCTTCAGGGTCTTCGCCATCATCAGCTCCAAAGGGGTTTCTGAGCGTGTCGATAGAGCCTTTGGACCTTCGGTGTCCCGGGGCAGAATCACCTGCTTCACTAGGTACAGATACTCCGAGGTAATCAGTACTCTTGCGAGGCCCTCGTCGGAGATGAGCGAATATGGCGCTTTCGTGGGCAGAGACAAGAGGTTTATTAGGATTTGTTGGATCATTGTCATATTCTGCAATTTAGAGACGATTTGTGAAGCGTGTCCACCGTCCAAGTCGGTGCACACTTACCGAGCAAAGCTGCGGCCAGTTGCAGGCGAGAGAAGGCTGCAGGTGTGGCCATGAAGCATGTACAGATAACGAACTTCCACTCAAGAAATGAATGTGGAGGCCAGCGAAATGCTAACAGACGAACGAATGAGTTGTGGTATATGAAAGTTCTACTAGTGTGCTGGCATTGCCCGCCGGGCCCTCCCACGTACTCAACGTTCAACACTTAGTATGGTAAGATGACCCCTAACATTCTAACTTGAATCAATGCACAGATAGCAAATTATTGATATATTTGACGAATCGACCAGTCTATTACAAGATGATCTATGATCTACATCACAGCTCATCGTGAACAACATTTCCTTCTTCATCAATTTCCTCCATTTCGAGTTTGAACGGGTTGCTTTTCATTTCATCAGGGAGCCCGAAGAACATCTTCTCGTCACCCATATCCATGTCGCTAGGCAGCTCAGGGTCGACAGGAGGAGCTGGCTTCACACTGTCGTCCGTCGGCGCAGTTTCAGAGACACCGAGTGATCGTCGAAGTACTCTGTCGACACGAGCCAAAAACCTTGACCAGTCATCATGAGAGTTTAGTTGCAGCTATTTCACGAGGACCTACATGTTGGAGTTGGGAACTTCAAAGCCAGAGCGAACAAGAGCACCGTCGATTAGGATGGAAGCGACCTCCTTGAGCTGTGCCTCGGCATCCAAGTCTTTGGCATCGCCGTCTGCAATCAATTCCTCGACATGTTCCAGGAGGCCCTCGATCAACGGCGATCGCGGATTAATTTCCAACACCTTCTGCTTCTTCATGAAGTCTTGCATGGCATCGTTCTGCTTGGATCCTCGGTTTGTGGCACCTGCAAATCCACATTGACATTGACTCAGCATTGCAAAATCACCAGCTGAACGTACTCATGAGCTTCTGAACATTTGCTGTGAAACCCATGGTGTCTGCCACGATGGCACAAGGACTTGTGACAAGCCTGTTAGAGACAATAACTGACGAATATGTAACATTAAGCCAGATCCTCGTACGATCATATAGCTTATCGCCCACTCACCATCCTTGACATTGTCTCCAGCCTCAACTTTTAGCCACTCAAGTAGGGGAGTGTATTTCTCTGTCAATTCCGCGAGTATATCCTTTTCTTCTTTGGTATCTTTTATGCAGAATGAGAATTGAGGAACGCTCGCGTGCAATGAGGACTTACCATCTCCAAAGTCCAGTCCAGCCTTTGCAACATCCTGGAATGGAACACCCCTGTTTATCGGTAACCCGTCAACGTGATCCTTCTTAATCGTGAAAGTTACTTGTTACTTACTTCCAGTTTCGGAGGCTTTGCAGCAAAATTTCGTCCAAAGGCTCGTTCAGAAGCAGCACTTCGTACCCACGGGCGTGCAACTTTTCCACAAACACGCTCTGAGACAGATGTTCGATTGATTTACCCATGTCGGCGAGGTAAAAAATCTGGATTTTGTTTCATACACGCCACTTGATCCCTTCTTAATGCAACTCACCTGCTTTTGGCCCTGTTTCCTGTTCTCCAAATACTAAATGGCACCACGTCAGACCCACGTTCCAAATCAACATAGCCACTAACCGAGTCCAAGGATGTGCCGTTGCGTTGGTTTGTGTTCAAGCGCACAAGGGCCGCCAGCTTGTCGCGGTTCTTACTGTCCTCTGACGCGCCTAGTTTCAGGACTGTGCCATAGACCTTCGTGATTTCTTCATATTTCTCCTGATCATCTTCAGCGATTTTTGAGAAGAGCTGAATGAGACGGCGGATAATAATTTGTTTGATCTGCTTCAGGAAGGAGCTGGACTGGAGGGTTTCACGAGAAACATTCAACGGAAGGTCATCAGCTAGATGGCAGGAGTACAAGTCAGCATAAATTTCCTGGGTTGAATGAAACAAAGCACCATCGATGACAACTTTTACCCAGCTAGCCCACTTCGGCAAGGCATATTCGCCTAGGTCAGATGTGATGAGCACATGCTTTACTAGCAGCCTAACATCTTTTGTCGAAGCATCAAGTGGGTTGTTGAAATAGTCATCCGTCCTTGAAAGACGTTAAGTAGGAGGCACGTGATCACCATTATAACTACTCACAACCGCGAAGGAACGTAAATGAGGGCACGGAAAGATACACCGGATTCTGAGTCACCATGGAAGTGGTGCCATGCGAGAGGTTTTTGGAAGTCCTTAAAGGTTGCCTGGTACAGTAACTCATATTCTTCATCACTGACTGTCTTCGGATCGCTGGCAAGAAAGTCAGCGGGTGTCCTTGCGAGAGCAAGAGTGATAACGCACCGCATCCACAGGGGGGGCTGCGAGTTTAAGTGTTCCCATTGGCCGACCATAACCTTCTTCATCTTCGGAGATACGGGTTCTTTTTCCGTTTCTTCCTCGACCACAGCTTCATCCTCATCTGCATCTAATGGCTTTCCTTCCATATTGTCTAGAAGAACCTCTTCATCTACTTCAGGGACTTCCTCCTCAACAGTGTTCCAAATATAAATTGGGAAGGCAGTCGAAAATGCAGAATGCTGGTTACTGAGATACTTCTCAAAAGGCCGTCCTATAAGATAGAGAAGAAACGTACATAAGCTTCATGAGGTTGGAGGTTACAAGATAATGGGAGGCATCGCTCCTCAAATATAATGTAATCTCAGTTCCGTGACCAAGAGTATTTCCGCGTGGGTCAGGGTATATCTCGAATGATCCCTCATTCGCAGAAGAGCTGAAAACATACTGGGCAGGATTGGGGTTCTTGGATGACTGCGGAGGTAAAGATGCGACTTCGACTTGATCTGCTACGAGGAAACTAGCGAATGGTTGATTATCTGTGCCCACAGCTAGAGAACCACACTCACCTGCTGTAAAAACCGAGACCGAATGCGCCGATAAGGTTGCCAGTTCCAGTTGTGTCCTCTCCCTCTGCTCTCGCAAGGAAATCAGAAGTTCCTGACTTCGCCAGAGTACCCTAGGGGTTCATAAAGTTATTTTGTCAAAATTACGCGTAGCGAGACGAGCCTCATACCAGGTTGTTCGTCAATTCTTCTACATTCATGCCAATGCCGGTATCTAGACACAATACTGAGCACTGTGACGCTTGAAACCTTGATACGGGCTAGTACAAACCAGTAATAATGATACGACCACCGTTGCTGTCAGGATTTTTCTCCGCTTTGATGGTGATGTTCAAAGGAGAGACGCCATCCCATACACTCTTCTCCGTCAGAGCGGTGAGGCGAAGCTTTTCCAGGGCGTCATTGGCGTTGGAAATCAGCTCCCGCAAGAATACGTCCCTGAATTTGAGTTCATGGGTCAGATAAAGAGAGGTGGCATTCAGCGGATACAATATCACCTGTTCGAGTAAAGACTGCAGTAGCACGTTAGTAGTTAGCACTCGATGATACCGACACTTATGTGGGGGCTACTGCACCTGTTGATGACTATCTTGCGCAGGCGTGAAACGTCACTCTAGAGATAAAATAGGTTACCACGTTAATACTGATGACACAGCAGACACATAAAAACATACCTCATACGGGTGCTTGACTCGGACTCCATCCGCATTAGCACTTGCGTCTTGCGCGAGTACGCATGACAAGAGTGCTGTCAATGTTAGAGTCAAAGGATGCAGTAACCGCATTGACTATCTGCTCAAAGCAAGAGAGTTGATCTTATTGGTTGGAAACTTATAGGTCCTGGTCACGGCGGGATCCAGTTCAGCCCGGTTATATATGGCTCGACTTTGTGAAAGTACTGACGTGTCAGATACCACGTGACTAACTTTTAATACTGAAATTGAGCATCACATGGTATATCACGTGAAGACGCGACGGTTGGCATAGCATGTCCAGCTCCGTTAATTAAATTGAGCACAGATACATAGGTTTACTACACATGAACCGAAAGTTTTGGTGCAGTCAGACCTGAAACATAATCCTGAAATGGATGAGAAAAGTCTGCGAACTCAAAATGTTCATTGAACGTACCCTTAACCATCTCTCTCGTTGTTGTGGCACATGATCGAACATGATGTATCGCTTATCGTTCTGACGAGTAATAAGCTCTTGTCACCTCTATTCTGTGGACAATTAGCCATACCTTGAGAACTTTCTCAATATCTGAGAGGTCCACATTCTTTGCGAGCACTTTCATGTCGACGTTCCCTCCAAAGCCTTCACCTTCATCCTCACCCAAGTCCGCTGCTTTAACTCCACCATCAGCTCCTTCTCCCCCTATTTTACCCAATCTCCCCCAGAACTCAACAAAGGAGTTCTCCGCAAGCATCTCGTCAAATGCTTTCCTGCACTTGGATGTCCATTCACGTTGCCATTTATCGTATTCCTGTTGGAGATCCCGTTGGTCAAATGCGAGCTTTGTTACTGGGAGTGATTTCAATAATGATTCCAGAGGAAGAGCAGAAAACGGTGTTGCTAAAGATGGAGCATGCGCTTGGAACAACGAATGTAGACTGTCCAAATGCTTCATGTATAACTGGCTCATGTGGGAACGAAAAAGATGTAATTGTTGATTGACTGAGAGAGGGGAGTTATGAAATCGAGGATCGGTTTTGAGTTGAGGGAGTATGGCTTCCCAGGTGGTCTGCGGTGTCATGAGACGATGGTTACTACCTGCCGCGAACAAGATAATAACTGTACCTGTGATTCTCGCACTGCGTCCGTGAGCAGTGTGCTAAACGCGAAAAAAGGCCAGGTGTTGAGCGCCGCGACCTGGAACTTTCAACGAAACAATTAAATGCGGCTCACAGGAACTCTCTTTTGCCCTCCTCCGTGTTTAAACTCATCTTGGACCGCCCTATTTCTGCGTCCATGCGACTACGCTCGGCTCTTACTTCTTCTTCACGATCTTTAAGGGCCTGCTCCTTCTTTTCTCTACGTCTCCGCTCAGAATCTTCCGACGTGATATCAGTTTTTCCAGTCTCATCTTTACCCGGAGCAGGTGCAGAATACGAGGATGAAGACCCATGTGCCTTGAGGAATGTCTGAAATAACTCTTCACGAAGAGAGGAAGATCCAACAGCATCATAGCGTGCATCGTGGGATACCTTTCGTTTCACCTAAAGCGCAACCTTTCAATAGATCTGGGGGCACGGCGAATAGAAACTTACATCCTTCCATAAGGAATCTGACCTGACCATGCCACTCTCTCGTAGAAGAGCAAAGAAGTTAGCCTCCGCCTTCTCCGCGGCCACACGCTTTTCTAGATCGAGAGTCAGCTGAGTACACTGCTCGCAAGGTATAATGATATTCGCACTCTCTCCAAGTTCCTTCAGGTACTCCTTGAATCGTTTCTCTCGCTCTCGGTCATCTCTCCCCCATCCGTAAAATCGCCGATCCTTCTTCCACGTCCTTCGAAAGTCAGACCAAGATGTTCTCGTGCTCTTGACTTCCTCACTAAGGAGTCTGTCATACTCATCCTTAGGATTTGCTTCTGCCTTTTCTTTCTTGACGTGCTGTTGCCGTATTTCGCGTGCTCGATCTCGACAGTATTCATCGAATGCATCACGACGAGCTGAAACTGAAGGCAGAAGAACATAGCGTGGGTCTGATATAAACAAGGGTAACGAGGTATCCCAAGGGTGCAAAGGATTGATATCCTTCTCCCTGAGTAATGTCTATTTGACACACAAGTTAGCCAAGGGATCACTTCAAAGAATTAGTGACAGACCTTGAATAGTGCCTTAGCTTCCTCAAGAGAGAGGTCGACACGATCAGGCATGTTGAGCTGCTTTTCTTGCATTGCCCTGGCCTCTGTTTCCTCTGCCTCCTTTGCTTCCTTGACCTCTTCTTCGAGCCTCTTCTTCTCCTCCTCTGCCTCTGCCGCAAGTTGTGCTGCAGCCTCGCGTTGCCACTCCTCTTCCTCTTCCTCCTCGCTCTCCTCCTCGTCCTCATCTCGCTCTCCTTCAACTTCGTCCTCCTCTTCCTCCACCCGTGCCTTCTTTGAAATCACAAGCTCGTCCAGAGGTTGAGGTTCTTCTGCTTTTCGTTTCACAACGCCCTGCATTTCTGCCTTGAGCCGCTTGAGCTCTTGCTCCTCCTCAAAGCTCAACTTCTCAACTTCCTTCGCCTGCGCGTTTTCATGTCCCTCCGCACGCTCCAAGGCTTCAACAGCATCCTTTATTTCATCAGGTACAGTCCACAAGCTCTGCTTCTTTGCCTTGTGCGAATAGAATATGTTCCCTTCCGTCGTCTTTACGCGAAGCCATTCAGTGCCGGGTATCGGAGTCTTGAGCAATGGTTTTTCTTTCTTTTTTTGGGGCTGTGGTATGACAGCCTGGGGGATGGTGGGGAATGAGGGGAGCGGTCGAATGTAAGTAGACTCTTGCGTTCCGACGTGGTAGTAGTATGGCTGACCCGCAGGCCCTGTGTGAAATATTAGCTGACGTCGGAGTACCAAGCTTTTTGAGGCGCGTACCAACGTGCTCCGTCCACCCTGGAGGTAATGGAGGGGGGCCAAATGAATTCATGATGCTCACCGTTCGTGATTGTAATTTGGGTGTGTAGCAGTAATATGTATGGAAGGCTGAAGCACGTGATCACGTATGAAAGCACTGGCAGTCCATTTGTTGTTTGCAAAAAATACAATTGTATGATGTAGGTTACTGGTAACAAGTGCAAAGATATATGATGCGAGATGCAGAGGCTAAGAAATCATATGAATCATGCAAGTCCAAAAGACCGAAACTACACATAGAATCTGAAACATAAATGAAGGTCAAAAGCAAGTAGAGACCATGAAAAATACTAATACTCACTTCTTATTGATCTGGTAGAGGAACAAACTAATGTTGACCTTTGCCAGTCCATTGAATAAAGAAAGGGAAGCCTGGTTCTCAAATTGAGCTTGCAGCAAGTCTTCCATGCGTAGATCAGCAGACGCTATCCGATTGGTGATCCCAAGTGTGTTATTGAACACTTCCATCGTAAAGATGCCAGGTTTGTTGGAAGAAATGGTGATGTCAATTTTATCAAACTGTCGAGGAGAGAATTGATCGATAGAGAGTAAGATGCCTTTCTCGTACAAATCTTTCGCGCTATATTTGAAAGACCCAAACTGAGGATTCTTCCCCGACTTCTGCAAGTCGCGCAGGTGGAAGTATTGTTTGGTAAAAGGCAGAACAAAACGCTTCTTCCTGTCCGAACATTCAGCACGCTGTGGGGCGCAAATATAATTAACTCTCACCCTTTGCCTCGCTGCATGGTCGCCATCGCAGCCTCGACATAGTTGTGGTAGCTGTCGATCTGTTCTTCGAAATACTTCTTGCGTTCGGAAAGGTGTTTCAAGGCATCCATCATGCTGGCCATCTCCTGTTGACGCTGCAGTCGCTTGCGATGCTTGCTACGGACATCACTAGCAACGGCATTCAGAATGCCCTGGAATCCGTCATTGCGTGAAATCTTCCCTTGTTTCTCGAGTTCAAGAAGGAAGAAAATTGCATGAGCTTTGACTTCTTTGAAAGACAACCTTGTTAAACTTCGATTAGCGACGTCTTTCGTAGTTCCATATTATAGCTTACGATCGGATATCTTCCAGCCTGTAAGCAGAGTCTCCAATAGAGGTTGAAGGCATACGTCGTGGTATTGGTTCATTGTCCATTTCCGCTACGATGTTATCCCAACGGAGCTCATCGTCATCGCTCACAGGGCGCATCAAAGATTCAACGAGGTCTTGCGCGGGTTGGACGCGCAAGATTGCAAGCACGCCACGCTTTGCTTGCACCCAGAGTGCTTTCTCATCAGCTTGTGGGTCTGTATTTCTATCAGAAAGCGCCTTGTTGACATTTATTCTGCGCTCACCTCTGACATGAGCAAACCTATTTGTCAGCTCCAGAGTAACCGCACGATCCCTAGCATCCTTGAGCTCATCATTGTCAAGATGAGGTACGCCGTCCAGCTCATGCAGAATAACGCGCAATGCATCGTCTCGAGCAGGAGACTTGCAATCGCTCGTCAGTGTCAATCCATGTCTAACCTATTGATGCACTCACCAATTGATCTTGATATTGCGAGAGCAACGCATGCATACCGTACACCTCGTTCGGTGAAATGTAAATAGGCTTCGGCTGTACTGTCGCATCCAAGAACTCATGGGCATGATAATGGCTTTCAGCATCAGGGACATCCGCGATCACTGGTTATCAAATGAGTACAAAGACACACCCAACGGAAAAGAGAAACAACCCACTTCGCACTAGCCAATTGGTCATCTGCGCGATCAGCGTGCGCACACACTCGTTAATGGGCACATAAATGGGCTGATCATCTGTGAACTCAGAGCCTGAGGCAACCCGCGTTAAGACCTTGGAGATTTGCGCGAGATTCTTCCTGGTTGCGATATCTACTGTCGTTGTGACCATGTCGAATTTCTCAGGAGTTCTGCAAGTACGATGAGCATCCGTACGAGGGATCGAAGTTAAACATACAAGATTGCGGGGTTCAGGTACCGGTAATATACCAGCCTGCCTATGCAGGCTGCGTACGCTTCATCCGGAGCGCCGGGGAACTTTTCCTTCAGAGAAAGGAGCGTCTCGCGTGCCAGGAACCGCACGCTGTAAGGCATCTTTCGTGTCGACTCAAATATGGATGTAGCAAAGGCTTCAGTCCACCACTGAAGTTTCTGGAGATCTGCATCGTAATGAGCATCAAGGCATCAAGAATAAGAGAACACATGCGTCTAATATACTCAGCCCTAGTATCAGGGTCCTTCAAAGCTTCGTAAAACGGAACATCTTTGGGCTTCGTGCTTGCTATCCCCGAACGCATTTCCTCGACATTTATTCGTGATCGATGGATCTGGACAAGGTGAAACCATGACGAACAGGTAGTGCACGACAGTAACAATACTTACCACAGTAGGATCAGATTCAAGGTCAAGGTCAACGGCCTCCATTAACTCGCGGATAATTCCCTGCAACGTTTCACGAATATAGGTGACCTGTCGGGGGCGGACGTACTGCACTGCAATGTTGATGTACATTGGGTGTCCATGTATGACATCTGAAATTGACGGTGCAGCCATTATTTCCTCACGTATTGAAAGCTAAACAGCTGCATCAGCGATCAGATAATACAGATGCGCAAAAACATACCTGGAATAGCTTCAAGAAGAGATAATCCTCCCTTCGGTCTTGACCATACCCGAATAACGTGAGCACGACCCGCTCCGTCAACCGCCTGTGCTTCTCCGCAGTCTCGTCGGAAAGCTGAACGAAGAGCCCACTCAGATACTCTCCTTTTGTCTGCAGAAGATAAAACAGCTGCTGGTACAGTTCAAGTTTCTTCTTCGCTGCATGGTCAAGAGTATTTGGTCCTGCGAAAGGGTCTCCGTGCGCTGCGAGGATCGACGCCCTGGTTGCATGAGCGGCGGCGCTGTCCGCACCATACCGTTTCCGCGCCTTGATCAGTTCCTCAAATGACTTGACATTCTGCACGACAAGCGCGATTTTGACGTCAAGATCACTAACGTCGCTCTCGAGAGCCTGGTTTTCCCGAATGCCCTCCACCACGCGCTTCCTCAGGCGCTCCACCTTGATCTCATCCTGGAAGTCCGCCTCCGAGTTGTCCAGCAAGTGCACGAAGTTCTTGATCGTTCCAACGTTAACGTTTTTGCCAAGTGTGAGCTGCCTATACTGCTCTCTAGTTTCCTTCGCCCGAAAGAGCGACTGGATCTGAACAACCTTGTCAAGGTTCGTGCGATAGTACTCCATCTTCGCACGGAATTTCTTCCGCTGGAGCACTCCGCGTAGCAAAGCCTGCAACATTGTCGCTGCAGGCTGGCTCCGCCTTAAATGATCCCGCCACGCATAATAGTCTCTCCTGGCTCGATACCCCCGCGCCACTGCCTGCAAGCCATTCACATCCGGCGCAACAAACTCTAGCGCTTTCTGTTGCTCGCGGTGGCGGTTACGCATAATCGCAGCACGTGCAAGGGCCTGGAAGCCTCCAACACTCGCTACCACCTTCACCTCGCTGAGGGCCTTTGCAACATTATGATGCTGCTGTCTAGCCAAACTTGCACGCGCACGTGCTTGAAGTCCGACCAACATGGGAGTTGCACGCCGCAAGCCTCGAATGAGCTGAAGGAGCCGCTTTCGCGCCAAGTACGTCCGCACGGCTGCCTGTATGCGCACAACTGTTGCAGAGACATCATCCAGCTTGGCGAGCTGAGACCGTATGCGCCTCCGTACAAGTACACCACGGCACTGCGCCTGCAGATCTACGATGCTCTGCTCCTCTGCATCCAGTGCTCTGAGTTGGCTTGCGATTGCCCGCCGGCGGAGGAAGCCACGCGCAGCAGCTTGGATATTCACTACAGACAACGCTACTTCAGCCCGCGCGAATGTCTTCGCCACCTCGCTGTGATTCCGCTTCGCAATTTTCGCGCGTGCAGTAGACTGCATTCTGATCACAATGGTACGGGCGCTCCTGAGTGCCGCTTTCAGCTTCTCAAACCGCCTACGTGCAAGGACACCTCGGATCTGGGCTTGGGTCTTCACTACGCATCGAGAGACTACCTTGATGCGGGCGAGGTATGCCTTCCAACGCCGGCGGACAAGTACGCCGCGAGCAACAGCTTGCAAACGAACCGCCCAGGGCGTCATATCACGCGTCTGCTGGCGGGAAACGGAGACAATACGTCGAGCAAGAACACCACGGAGATGGGCTTGCAGACGAGGAATGTACCGTTCAGCCAGACGTAAACGGACGCGTTGCGTTGCCTGTGCCTTGCGGACCAGGAATCCACGAGCTAAGCACTGGACCAAACGCACCGAGTCCTCGTTCTCCAAGAGCAGGCGATCGCGTCCTATGAAAAGGTCTCAGTCCATTGATGAGGAATGGGAAAGCAAAACTCACTCTCTTCCTCGCTTTCCTCCGGCTCGGGCTCTGGATCAGGTTCCTCGTTGATTTCCTTTGCTAATTCCCTGCCGACATTTCCGAAGTTGGGCATCGGGATACCTGCATCAGTCAGACCTTTCTGCGTCTTCCGCAACTGGTCATCGGAAAATTGTAGTTGACCGAGAAGATCTCCGATGCGTTCAGCAAGACCACGACGGGCGAGGAGGTGACTATGAGGCATCGGTGAATTGGAATATTCGCTAACTGCGAGTTGCTCACCTAAGTGCATGTATACAATAAATGACCTTCGGGAAATTCTTCTTCTCATATAGATCGGTTAGTTCAAAAATGAACCCCTAAGTGCGGAACATAAAACCATTATCTCTCTATGGTGAAGAATTAACAACATACCTCAGGCAATCCTACCTCCCTGACGAAATCAAAGAAATGATTGATATTATCCGAGTGGCGAAAATTTAACCTTCGGGACTGTAAAACGGTCAGGCTCCATCAGAAAGCGATCTTGGAAAAGCGCACCTCGTAAATTCTGAACCCTCCTTCCCCCTTGAACACTCTAACAAGCCGGGCTAGGACAACTCCATTTCTCATCTCTTCCTCCATCTCCACTACTCCAAAACCTAGCTCTTCTCCAAGGCAACCCTCGATCCATTGCTGCGCCTCGCCAACGTGACACAAATATTCGTACGCTTGCAGCAAGTGCCTCTGCACATCTGCCCAGAGGCCCCTCGTTAAGCGAGAGGAAGGGAGGGGCGTTGGTGTAGTGGGGCTCGCGGGCGCCGTGTCCCGTGAGAGACGTAAACGCCCCGGGATACCAGTGACGTCAGAGGCGCTTGCTATCCCCGGGACAACAGGCGAAGGTGGAAGCTCAGGCCTCGAATAACGGCGCTCTCGTTGCGGCGTTACCTGAGTATCATCCATAGGAACGACATGGCGTTCAGGTTGCGGTGGGGGATTAGGTCTGCGTTCATCTACCCAGTCATCACCTGCATCGCCGCTCGCGATGCGCGGCAGATGGCGTCCTAGTTGGCGGCCAGCAATTTGACTATACGATGATGTCTTCTTGTTTGCCATATATGAGGAGCGGTAGGGGGATGGGGACATCACGGAAGAGGAGGTGGAGGGGATAGATGCGGTGGGAGACGTGGGAGTATGTAGCTGGTTCGAAGAAGAGGAGGAAGTCTGCATTGACGCGAAGGATGACGTAGGCGTATGGGTAGGAGACGGAGACGAGCGTTCAGAGGAGTTGAGACGTGAAGCGTATTGCGCAACCCGAGCGGTGATGTCAGGGGTACGAGAAGTACGGGGTTTGGTTGGCGAGACACTTCGGGAGATACTCTGTGAAGGATAGGAAGTAGGATCAGAGTCGAATTGTGAGGTATATGCAGAAATTCTGGAGGAAAGATCCGGCAACCTAGATGTGTTGTCTAGTGCTTTCGGGGTATTCTCCAAAGTATTGTCGGACACTCGCGAAGAACGATTTGAATCAAGGTCGACGCTTGTAGAGGAGCGAGAGCGTCCGAGTAATATGTCCTGTTTGGAAGTATTCTCCAAAGTATGATTAGATACTCGGGAAGTACGACTTGAATCAAGCTCAATGCTTGCAGAGGAGCGAGAGCGACCGGGGAATGCGTCCTTTTCTGGGGAGGGAAAAGAGGAGAATTGTGAGCCATATAGTGACGCAGGACGGCGACGGGGAGTTGTAGGTGTAAACAAAGGATTCGGTGGGGTAGACGGAGTATTGATCGCCGTAGATGGGGATGGGTCAGTCATTCGTGAGACTGCATCGCGGGCATGGGAATCAATAGGGCTTCTGTCTCTTGTATTTGCTGTCTGGGAGGTGTTATCAAGAGATATGTGTGCAGTATGATCAACAAGTTCTTCTATGGCCGATATTGATGAAGAATGCCCGTGGGTTGATGTTGGAAAGTGTATGCGGTGAGGATTCGGGGTATGTAAGGAAGTAGTAGGCGAGTCTGGGTTCTCGACTGATATTCCAGTAGAGTTTGGGGATAATGGAGTTGCTACGATATGCGGAGGAATGGACGGAGAGACGATATGACGTTTAAGATAAGTTGGGGTGGATTGCAAAGTGGAATCTGTTAATGAGAATGAACTGGAGATAGTAGATATGCTGTCGCTGCGACCCAGAGCAGAGCCATTCTTAGGAGATTCTGAAAAATCAGTTTGCTTTGTGGGACTGGATGACCTGTGTCCCTCAAGTGCAGCCTCTGCACGCGCGCGCTCCTCCCACTTGCTTCGTACATTGTCAAGGCTGGCGCCCGGCCTGTGGGAAGGAGTCCATCGTCTATTAGCTGAAACTGGAGGTACGGCTGAGCTGGAGCCGGATCCTGTGGTGGTGGGGCTGATGAGGGAAGTAGGGCGTGATGAGATGGATGAATTTCGCACAAAAGAATGAGTGGATGAGCGGGAAGATGTGCGCTGAAGAAGTCGAGTCTGGTACGCAAAAGCATCTCGTTGCTTAGATGGTGATGATGGAGGAGGGTTCGTCGTCGACGTCGACATCTCGCGTCGGTACGCCCTCACTGCCTGTGAAAGCTCGCTTCACTCCTAGGCGCCTGTCGAGAACGCGATATCACCGCTTAGTAAGCACGTGTAATGTAAACTTGTACCCCCGACTCCCGAGGACGCGTCTCGGGACTGCTGAACGCGATGCGGGATGTGAGCGGGTCACTGGAGAGTCTTGTCACCTCCCTCGTACCACACACTCAGTCCAATTTACATCTCAAAGAAGAACTTATCGCTCATTGCAAAGATATCCTCTCCAGGTAATTCGGTCTGCTCCTACTCCCCAAATGCTTACCTGCTCACTCAAGCAACATTGGCACCACGCACGAGCGTGATATTGGCCATCTAGCAGCACAAATAAAAAGAAATTGTATGCGTCGCTCATAATTCTTCCATCACTGATCTCGAAT
>Ga0153975_1000072_pt1 | contig 27517 bp, 24 predicted proteins | sample TSGA059MetaG_FD_104694 | JGI IMG/M metagenome (GOLD analysis project Ga0153975, IMG submission 104694) | Attine ant fungus gardens microbial communities from Georgia, USA - TSGA059 MetaG | ecosystem: Host-associated > Fungi > Mycelium > Unclassified | place: USA: Georgia, Yuchi Wildlife... | reverse complement strand
CTCCTATATATAGAACAATAGGTAGTAATTATATAGTGGTCTATTCTGGTAGACAAACCACTACAATTATATATTTAAGGACTCTATATCTGAGGATAAACCTCAGACTTAACAACATCTTTTGCTACTTGTTTAACTTTGCTTTTTTGAGCACTTTGATTATCAAATCAACCAATCACAAATTAGTAAGTGGTCATTTATGATAATGAAGTCTAAATAACCAATCAACAAGTCTATCAACAGACTTTGATTGCCTCAGCATAGGTTTAGCAAAAGTATCATAACATAACCAGAATGACTAAGTCAATATTTATTTTTCTTTTCTTTTAATTAGATAATTGGTGAATATACAAGAGAAAATGACCTAAAAGAGATGTGTAGGACTTTGTAAACAGAAGTAAATACCAAATATGTATAAGTAGTAAATAATAATCAAATAGGAACTCTATTGAGTTTTCTTTGTCAACTTGGGCTGGAAGTGAAACTAAATCATCTTGGCTATATTCTTACACAAGGACTTAATTCTCTTATTGGCATCACTCTTTACAGAGTTCTGCCAACTTACTCTTTTATTTTTCTTGATACCTGAGTAACATAACTTAGAACTACTATGACATAACTGGGCCCTAAACTTAAGGGAACTTAATAGTCAGTTAGGGACTATTAGTGAAAACATAGTACCAAGCTCAGATATTGTATCTGAGACTTGATCTACTAATTGAGTAGTATTACCAGTAAAATTCTATTAAAATAATTTTGTCTATATCTTATTGTTACTATATTTTTAGTTAAATAATTTAATAAATCATATTAAAACAATAAAGTTACTTGTACCTTTTCACTTTATAAACCTTATGCTGAAGTTTTATTGTGGGCTGTATATGCAGAGAAGTAACACTGCATCCTTAGAAAGGCATTTAGGTTAGAGATCCTCTTCTTGGGGTGATAGGATAACCATAGTATTAGAACAGTAGTAAGTAAGACAGTAGGTATCCAGCTAAGTAAAGATCTTGTGCTCCAGTAGACATAACATTGGTGAGATTATTTCCTATTTCAACTTCTCTGGAAACATAGTACTATGTCTCTAGATCAATACAATTCTCTTATAAGCAGTATGCTCAATCAACAGTATGTCTTTACCAAACTAAGGGCAGAATTAAAAGGAAGAGATAGAAGAAAGTATTGGAGCTGTAAAAAGTTTGGGCACCTGGTCTATAACTGTAGAAACAAGAATGAGAAGGAGAAGAAGAAGCCAATCTCCAGAAATAAATTTGAAGTGTTGTTGAGTAAAGTAATGAGATATAGGGTAAAAGAGGAAGTAAGAATAAGGAGAAATGAGACAGTAGAGGAAGTTAAATGCTTCAGATGTTGGGGTATTGAGCACTTCAAATGGGAGTGCTCAGATATTAAAGTTGAGAAAAAGAGAAAAAGAGATAAGGAAGTAATATATGTGGCTAGCCTACAAAAGGCACAACAAGAAGAAAGACCAGTGTACTTCTTATGGAGAAAGGTATAGGAATATAGTAGTATATGGGGTATACTCTCCAAAAGTGCAACATTAGAACAGAGAGAGTAGATGACCAGGTGGGAAGTTGTAACATTTGTGGAGTGTGGAGAGTGCAAATACAAAAGCACCAAGATGTATGAGAACTAGGGGCAAGGATTTATCTCTGGTGAATATTTATAAAATGTATAGTGTAGCAGTTACCTTGAAGTATGAAGGTAGAGAGAGATACAGCAAGAGAAAGAGAAACAGTCAATGTAAAGTGTAGTTGGTATAAAAGGAAAGATACAGTTGAAGAAATATTAGAGAAGAATAGAAAGAGAATTTTGTGTCCAGAATGTGAGACTGGGAAAAAACAGCCATAGTGGAACTAAAGGGTAGCGGTATGTCTTGTACAGGGAGAAGTATAACAAAGTAGTATATGGACAGGAGTTCCAAAAAATGCAGCAAGAGAGAAAGGTATAAAGAAGAATGTGAGAAGAATATTTAAAATGTTAAGAAAAGTATGGTTGAACATAGAAGTAGAGAAAGTAAATATATATAAAGATGTAACAGTAAAAGCATTCTTGAATAGTAGTACAACAGGAATGTTTATGGATAAAAAGATAGCAGCTAGATATGAATTTAGACTACAGAAACTAGAAAAACTGATAACAGTAAGAAATATAGATGGTATAAACAACAGTGAAGAAGCAATTACATATCAGATAGAAGTTAATGTATACTATAAAAACTATATTGAAAAAATAAGGATAGATGTATGTGACTTAGAAAAAACAAATGTAATATTGGATATGCTATAGCTATAAGTCTATAATCCAAAGATTAACTAGAAGACAGAAGAGGTTAAAATAACAAGATATCTGCTACTGTGGAAGAAACACAAAGTTGAAAGAAGAGAAGAAAGTAAAGAAGGAAAAACAAGTAGTTACTCTAGAGGAAAAAAAGATTGTAAAGTGGGCTGTGGATAGTAAAAAAGATTAGAAAAGAGAAAAGAAAATTAAGATAAATAATAGGAAAATTAAAGAAATGGTTTTAAGGAAATTTCTAAAGTAAAGGAAGGTATTTGGGAAAGTAGAGTTAAAAAAATGCCTATGAGAAAAGTCTGGGATCATACTATAGATCTTAAGGAGATATTTAAATCTAAGAAAGAAAAGATCTATCCATTATTAAAAAACAAAAGGGAAAAGATCCAAAAATTTGTAAATGACTAACTTAGAAAAGAGTACATTAAACTGTCAAAATCCTCTCAGATGTCACCAGTATTCTTTGTAGCAAAGAAAAATAGAAATAAGAGAATAGTAATAAACTACTGTAGTCTAAATGACCAAACAGTAAAGAATAACTATCCACTACCATTAATTACAGATTTGATAGACATAATGGAAAGTAAGAAGATATTTACTAAAATAAACTTATGGTAGAGATTTAATAATGTGAGAATTAAAAAGGAAAATAAGTAGAAGAGAGCATTCATAACACATATAGGATTCTTTGAACTGACAGTTATGTTCTTTGAAATAACAAACTCACCAGCTACATTCTAGACAATAATAAATGAAATTCTAAGAGATATAATCAATAAAGGAAAAGTGGCTGCATTTGTAGACAATATATTGGTTAGAACAGAAACAGAAGAAGAATATGACAAGATTATAGAAAAAGTATTGAGAAGACTAGAGGAGAATAATTTATATGTAAAGCTAGAAAAATATATATAGAAAGTAAAGAAGATAGGGTTTTTAGAAGTGGTAATAAGGTCCAATAACATAGAGATGGAGAGAAAAAAAGTAGATGGAGTATTAAGTTGGTTAAAGCCAAAAAATGTTAAAGACATTAGAAAATTCCTAGACCTTGCAAACTATTATAGAAGGTTTATTAAGGATTTTGCTTAAGTAGCCAGGCCAATGAATATGTTAACAAGAAAGGATGTGAAATAGTAGTGGAAAAAGGAACAACAACAAGCATTTGATGAGCTTAAGAAAATTTTTGCAATCAGACCAGTATTAGTGGTGCTTGATCTTGATAAAGAATTCAGAGTAGAAGTAGATGTATCAAATTATACTACTGGGCAAGTACTATCAATAAAGTACTTAAATAAATTATGGAAACCAGTTACTTTTATCTCAGAATCTCTAAGTAACATAGAAAGAAATTATAAAATACATAACAAAGAAATGTTGGTGATAGTTAGATGTTTGGAAGTATGGAAATACTTCCTGAAAAGAATAATAACTAAGTTTAAGATTTGAACAGATCATAAGAATCTTGAATACTTTATAAAGACACAAAAATTAAACAGGAAACAAGTAAAATGGACATTGTACCTATTAAGATTTAATTTCATGCTAAAGCATGTTTTAAAGAGTAAAATAGAAAAGACAGATAGCTTGAATAAGAGGCCAGACTAGAAAGTAGAAGTAGAAAGAAACAATGAAGATGAGATGTTGACAAAGTCTAAGTGGCTAAAAGCTAGAAAAACAAAAAGAGTAGAAATAATTGTAGAAGAAATAGATTTATTGGAGAAAGTAAGAAAGTCAAAAGTAAAGAACAATGAGGTAGTCAAAGCAATGAAAGAAATGAAACAAACAGGGATAAAGATACTAAAAGATGAAGAGTAAAGGAAAATAAATAGTATAATATATAAAGAAAGAAAAGTGTATGTATCTAAAGATAATATATTGAGAGCAGAAATAATTAGACTGCATTATGATATACCAGTAGAAGAGCATAAAGAATAGTGAAAAACAGTAGAGTTGGTCACTTAAAACTTCTAGTGGCCAAAAGTAACTAAGAAGGTGAAACAATATATAAAAGGATATGATTCTTGCTAGAGAAACAAAAACTATACAAAACAGCCAGCAGGCAAATCAATGCCCAATTCAATACTTGAGAAACCTTAGACATATATATTGAAGGGTTAGCTAGGTTGTTTAGAGATAACATGTGGAAGTTATATGGGTTATTATCTTAGATAGGGGATCCCAGTTTGTGGCAGGATTAATAAGAGAGCTAAATAGGATATTAGAAATTGAAAGCAAGTATCACAAATGGCCACTTACTGATTTGTGATTGGTTGATTTGATAATCAAAGTGCTTAAAAAGACAAAGTTAGACAAACAGCAAAAAATATTGTTAAGTTTGAGGTTTATCCTCAGACATAGAGTCTTTAAATACATAATTGTAGTGGTCTATACACAAAGATAGTCTACCACATGATTACTATCTATTGTTCTATATATAGGAGTACTATTGTTCTTGAAATAGAGATAACCTAACTATCTTAGGGCAGTTCTTTGTTCTATTCAAGAATAGATAATAATCTATAGGTAAAAATTAGTGTTATATGCAAACATTGAGAACCTTGTATCTCTATGGGATATTATTGTCTTGGGGTCTATTTATAGCTGAAAAAAGAACATTGAAGAGAGCTTTACAATAGTTGTTGAAGCAAATGATTATATCAAGTAGTTCTTAAGATATCAGCAATTTAGTATCTGGTAACTTGGTGATTGCCAACTGATCTGCTAACTCAGTGAATACTGATTGCCTTGAGACATTTTTGGTATTGTTTGAAAGGTTTTCTTAAGGGCTTTTGGTTGCCATTTAGATTGTTGAAATCAGTCAAGTATTCCCAGAGTTATAGTCTGAATGAAGTTTATGACAGCAAGATATTAACAGCATTCTACCCTCAGACAAATAGACAAATAGAGAAGGTTAATCAAGAGTTAGAATGGTACTTAAGGATGTTTATCAACTATAGGCAAGAGCAGTGGCCAGACTGGTTAGAAATAGCAGAGTTTGTATACAACAATAAAGCACACTCAAGTACTAAAATATTGCCCTTTAAAGCAGATTATAGGCAAGATCCTAGAATGGGGTTTGAAGTAAGGAAAAAGAGGAAGTATAAAGAAACAGAGAAAAAAGAACAGAAGTCAATGAGTATAAAGTAGGAGATCTAGTAATGCTAAGTACTAAAGATCTAAAATATTAGATGATCAAAAGAAGAATAGAGAAAGTGACAGAGAGATTTGTAGAACCTTACAAGATCAAGAAGATTGTATCAATGAATGCAGTAGAATTGGAACTGCTGGCTACTATTAAGATACATCCAGTAGTCAACATTAGTAGAATATGAAGATATGTAGAGCAAGTGAAGAGACAGAGAAAGGAGCAGCCTACCCCAGTTATAATTGAAAGAGAAGAAGAATGGATAATAGAGAAGATATTGAATAAGTGATAGATTAAAAAAAAAGATAAATATTTGGTATGATAAAAGAGATTTATGGTGGAGTCAGATACTTGGGAAGGAAAGAAAAACCTGGGTAATGTAAAGGAGGTGATGAAAGAGTTTGAAAAGAAATACAAAAGAGATATAAAAGATATTAGGAGACAAAAAAAAGAAAAAGGAATATTTAGAAGAGAAGAATTGCCAGGAAGATTTACAGCAAAAAAGTTATATAGATAGATAGATAAAAAGTATAATAAGGAGTACTGGGCAAGATTAGAAAGAAATTGGAGATGCTAGAAAAGAAGACCAATTAGAGAATAAAGGATGTAAGAGTGACTGGAGTGGAGTAAACTCTAGGAGAAACCTCAGTTATATAATTAGACTCTGGAATATGTTTATACTCATCTCCAGAAGAAATCTCAGAGAATAGAATGAGGCTCCTGGAGGGTAATCTATACTATATATACTACTCCTCTAGTTATGGACTGTCTTAGCAGTCAGGAATAAGAATATAGGAGTGGGCAACTAATTAAATATGAAGTAATTGGAATTTAATTAGTTGCAGGGTTACTCTGGTGTACTACCACTAGTGTGTCAGGAGTGAGGTTTAGTATGGTCCTCTTACAAAGAATAATGAAAACAATCAAAGAAAAAGATGAAGAAATTGGCCAAGAAGAATCTAGACTTAGGGAGTGAAATGAAGAAAACAATGAAATGGGCAATATATAGAACCCATATGAAAAACTATGAAGAAATCCTTGGGACAAAAAACCTTGAGAAGAGAGTGGTGTTATAATATAGCCAGAATAGCTAAGTTAATATTAATATTTATTTTATTTTAATCTTTATTTTCTTTTAATTAGATAATCAGTAAATACAGAGAAAATGACCTAGAAGAGATGTGCAGGACTTTGTAAACAGAAGTAAATGCCAAATATATATAAGTAGTAAATAATAATCAAATGGAAACTTTGTTGAGTTTTCCTTGTTAACTCAAACTAGGAGTAAAACTAAGTTGTTTCAGCTATATTCTTATAAAAAGAACATAATGTTGTACTAGATCAACATGCAAGCTGAAACACTTGTACATGTTAAAGCTAGTTTCTAGATTAAATTTAGGATAGAAAGTAGTTGGGTAAAAAGTTATAAAAGAATGTTTAGAGGTGGTAGTATAGAGGTAGAGCAAGGGTATATGGTAGTGACAGGTTAGCATGTTGTATTAGAAGAAAAAGTTAAAAGGATTTACATGGCAAGATTGTATAGTAGAGCAGTGAAGGAGGATCAGTGCCAAGTTTTCTTTTTATGTCAATTGAGTCTCAAACATTTGTAATTTCTAATATACTTCTCAGAGTAGAAAGTGATAGGTAGGGCCTTTTTGGCCCTTGCCTTTATCTTAGAAGCTCTTGAGATTATTAGATATAATTCTTTTGAGTATATAAGAGATGATTTTGGTAAGAGGTTGAGTTGGTGAATGAGTTTCATATTTATATCCTACTTTTTCTAGAGACAAGATATAGTAGTCGCTTGGACAACCTTTTACAAAATAGCAGGCTTTCCAAGCCTGGCTAGTTATTGGCTCAGATTACATTATATTCATAAGGTTTGGTATTAGGGGTGCGGATGAGAGCTTGCCTGAGTGTAGTAAGGTCTAGGAATAGTTTACTGACTACTTTAATAGTGAGCTTATTATAGTACATAAAGGTTGGTACCTTAGAAACACTATACAAGACAGATCTAGATTGACCTTATAATTATTTTGACTATTTTTATATTACAGATAAGCTGTGCTTTCTTTTTTTAATTTCTTTCTAATACCTCCACTATCTATTTATCTCTTTAGCATGCAATTGAGGACTATCACCACCCTTTTCCTACTTTGCTTGTTACAGTAAAAATCTCTCTTATTTTTTTCAACATATCTACAGCTGGAGCAATAACAGCACCTCAGCTGGCACCAGTACAATCAAGACCCTATCCAGGAGAAATCCTTATAAGAAAAACATTTAGAATGACTTCACAATATCTCTAAGCCTCATATAACTTGATCTTTGAATAAGCACCTATAAGAAATCAATCTACATTATCTCAAGTACAACAAACTCACCCAATAAAATATCTATTCCTAAATAAGTTTGATAGAAAACCAAGAAATTATAGAAGATAGAGAAAAGACTGTAGAATCTTTATTGTAGTGCACCCTAAATAATTCACAAATAACCATACTGTCATTATGTTTATGGTCTATTCAATTACTGAAGTAGTACTCATCTGAAGAACAGAATTTATAGCAGTATATACCTATGGAAATAACCTTTATCTTGGAGAGCTTGAAGACTTTTTTGATATCCTTGATTACTTTTTTAAACCTCTCAATCTACAAAAAAATATTCTGCAAAAATTACATACACTCAAACAAAGAGGGAAAACTGTTGATGAATATATGTCAGAATTCAGAGTATATACCAGCCAACCAGGACTCAGCAATATACTATAAATTGTATACTAGTATAGAGAAAACCTAGACTCTAAGATTATAGTTTACACAATCTAACAGAGACCTGATAACAATCTCCAAAGCTAGATTAAAATAGCTAAATGAGCTAAGAATATTGTTAGAATAGAGAATAACTATATAGGAAGAAAATAGCAAAAACATACCTATAGAGTTTTGACAAAAGAAAAACATTATAATAACCTAAACTAGAAGAGATCCGAAACACACTATAAAGATCTAAATGCTATGGATATTAATTATTTACAAAATATAATCAAGAATTATGAAGAGAATCTCAACCTAGAAAAAGAAAACAAAATATATTTGTAGAAGAGATTAGAAAAGTTATTACTAAAGTATTGAACAACATTTTCATAGCTAAGCAAAAGAGATTGATCAAAGAGGGGAGATGCTTCAATTGCAGGCTTCTAGGGCACTTTGCTTGAAATTATAGAAAGAGGAAACCCAGCAAAACTTTACTCCATAACAAAGCTACAAAATTTGATAAGAATAAAATGTTCAGAGAAAAAAAACAAAAAAGTTATAGAGATAGTAGATAAGGAAAAGAAATGTAAATCTTTAGAAGAAGAGTCATAAGAAGAGGATTTTTATTTAGACAACTAAGATCTATGATTAGCTCATCAAAGAAAAATCAGGACAATAAAAGAAATATTATGAACATTGTAAAAATAAACTTAGAACCTTGCTAATTAGATACCCTTTATACCAACGTTAAAATTGCCCTGAAAAAAGAAAATATAGAATTGTCAGCTCTAATTGACTCAGAGGCTAGACTCAATCTAATAGATAAAGAGTTAGTAGAAAAATGGAAACTCACAAAAAAAAACTACCCAAACTCTTGACAATTTGAAATGGAGATAGAACAATAGTAAAGAACAAGCAAATAGACTTCTATATGAAACTCTGATTAATAATCAACAATCAATTGATGAAAATCAAACTCATGATTGTGGATCTGGGAAAACCAAGTATTATTTTAGAAATACCATGGTTAAAAAGATATAATCCAACAATTGACTGGGAAAAGAAAACATTAAAATGGAAAAATAAAGAAGTTTCTGAAAAATTAATAGATTTTCAAAAAGAGGAAGATTAGTGCAAACAAAAAATTTATAAACTCAATATGAAAACATCAATCTTACAACAGCTTTCAATAACTAATAAAAAACAAGCAAAAAAACAAGTAAAAATACCTTTGGACTATTGCAAATATCAATATCTTTTTAACAAAAAGAAAAGTGGCAAATACTCACCTTTAAGAATCTGGGACCATAAAATCAAAACCAACCTTCAAACCTAAGGTATTTAAACCTTATAAACTTTTACTAAGAGAAATTGAAGAACAAGAAAAATTTATAAAAGAAAACTTATGGAAGGAATATATAAACTGTCAAAGTTCTCTATGGCATTACTATTCTTTTTTGTAGCTAAAAAAGATGGAAAATTAAGACCATGTCAAGATTACTGATATTTTAATATACATACCATTAAAAATGCCTACCTTATTCCAAATATACAAGCTATCCTAGATAAACTTTGAGGATCAAAGTTTTCTATAGCACTTAATGTCTAACTAGAATACAATAATATAAGAATAAGAAAACAAGACCAATAGAAAGGGGCATTCTACACTTACCAAGGACTTTATGAGCTGACAGTCATGTTTTTTGGCATAAGTAATAGCCTAGCAATATTTTGAACTATGATAAACTCAATTTTTGATAAAATAATTTCTGAAAAGAAAATCATTGTATATATAGAATATATCTTAATCTATGCAAAAACAAAACAAGAACTTTAAAAGAATACTCTCAAAGCCCTAAAAATCCTAGAGAAACATAACCTATATCTAAAGGCAGAAAAATGCAAATTCAAAAAAAAAATGCTTATCTACCTGGGTTATATAATCTCATCAAATCAAGTCAAGATGGACCTGGTCAAACTCAAAGGCATAGTGGATTGGAAAACTCCAAGTAATGTAAAAAAAGTAAGAAGGTTCATGAAATTCTACAACTTTTATTGGAAAATTATCAAAAATTACACAAAAATTTCTGCATCTATCCAATAACTAGTAAGAGGAGCCTTTGACAAATTAAAAAAGAAATTTAAAAAGAAACCTATCTTAATCACCTTTGATTCTATGAAACTCTTTGAAATATTTACTAATATATCAAATACAACAACAAGTACAGTATTAACTCAAAAATATAAAAATAGAACAACAAAACCTTGTTTCTTCTATTCAAAACCCTTATTTTCTGTTAAATAATATTATTATGTGGTAGAATAAGAGTTTCTGGTGATAGTCCATGTTATATAGAAATGAAAACATTATACTGATGGAGTAAAAGAGAAAACAATAATATGGACTGACTACAACAATATAATCCACTGGATAAAACCAGTAAAACTGTCAAGAAAAATGATTAGATAGTTAACAATGTTAAGTGTCTATTAAGTCAAAATCAAGCATATTTCAGAAAACAAAAATATAGTAGCTGATGCATTATCAAGAAAAACCTTGTTAGACAATAAACAAGAGAAAAAACATCAAGTAATTCCAGATTATCTAATAGACAAAACAACATTTCAACTGGATATACTACAACCAAATTTAGAAGAAAAATGAGAGATTGTAAAACAATATTATGATTATCTACTAGTAGATTATCTAGGAGTTAAAGAAACATTATGAAAAATACTTTTAAAAGAAAGATGGTCTGGAATTCATAAATTTGTTAGAAACTATATAAAAAAATATGAATATTGTCAACAATATAAAATAATACAATGTCCCTTGAAAGCACCATTACAGGAAATACCAGTATTTCCATCAAATAGGCTATTTTCCCAAGTCTCAATAGATCTTATAACTGATTTACCTAGCTGTAAAGGAAAAGATACAATTTTCTCTATCATCAATCATAGTCTTAGCAAAGCAATAATTCTTGCACCAATTACAAAGAAAGCAGGAGCCAAGAAGATAGCAAGTTTATTAATTAACATCCTGTTTGAGCAATATGGACTCTCTAACAAAGTTATTTTAGATCAAGATCCTTAATTTGTCATAAAATTAATGAAATTATTGTACAAAGCCTTAGAAGTAGTTCAAGTTACATCAACAGCTTACCATTCCCAAATGAATAGATCAACTGAAAGATTTAATCAAGAAATAGAACTCTATTTGTCAATCTACTATGCAACAAACTCTCAAAATTGGTTGAAGATGCTACCTATAGTGGAATATGTCTATAACTCCTATTTATACACTGGGAGAACAAACACTATTCAAATTAATCATAGAACACCTTACTAAGGTGTTTCCTGCTATTGAAGAAACTTAGTCAGAAGACATAAATCATAGACTAAAGATAATAGAAGAAGAATGTACTCAAGCAAAGGAGATATATACTTTCACTAAAAATATCATTGATCAACAAATCAAAATCAAAATCTCTGAAATTAAGGTTAAAGCAAAGGTATGGTTAAGTGCTAAGAATATATGTACTAAGCACCCTATTTAGAAATTTATGCCCAAATAGTTTAGACCATTTAAAGTACTAGAAAAACAAAGTCTAGTCAATTATAGATTGGCATTATCTCTATAGTGGAAAATACATCTTGTTTTTCATATTCATTTGTTATAGCCTGCTGAAGAAAATACTCAATATAGACCTTTTGACAAGAAACCACCTCCAGAATTAATAGAAGAGGAGGATAAGTGAGAGGTAGAAAAAATAATTGATATAAGAAACCAAAATAGACAAACCTAATATTTAGTATATTGGAAAGGGTATCTACTAACAGAATAGACCTGGGAACCCAAAACAAACCTGAGAAATGCTAAATCACACATACTATAGTAATTTAGCCTGAGATAACTTAATTACATTCCAAGTCCAAGTTAATAATGTTACAAACTTCATTCAGACTATAACTTCAGGAATACTTGACTGATTTTAATGATCTAAATGGCCACTGAAAGCCCTTAAGAAAACCTTTCAAATGGTACCAAAAATGTCTCAAGGCAATCAGTATTTACCAAGTTATTAGTAGATTAGTTGGCAATTACCAAGTCACCAGACACTAAATTACTGATATCTCAGAAACCATTTAATATAATTATTTGCTTCAATGACTATTGTGAAGCTCTCTTCAATGTGCTTCTTTCGGCTATAAATAGAACCAGAGGCAATAAGATCCTATGGAGATACAAGGTTCTCAATGTTTGTGTATGATATTAATCTTTACCCATAAATTATTATCTGTCTTTGAATAGAACAAAGAACTGCCCTAAGATAGTTAGGTTATCTCTATTTCAAGAACAATAGTACTCCTATATATAGAACAATAGGTAGTGATCATGTGATAGACTGTCCTAGTACACAGACCACCATAATCATGTATTTAAGAACTATATGTCTGAGGATAAACCTCAAACTTAACAATATCTTTTGCTACTTGTCTAACTTTGCTTTTTGAGCACTTTGATTATCAAATCAACCAATCACAAATCAGTAAGTGGCCATTTGTGATAGATAAGGAGAACTTAATAGAGTTCCTATTAGATTCTGTATATTACTTATATAACTACTATATAGTCTGTACACTACTTTCCTATACTCATCATGTAATGTGACACTGTGACATCCTAGCATGTGATAATAATGTGTGACATTTGTCATGTGACACTTTCTTACACTTCTTTCTTGTATAGTAAGTCCAAATAAGAAGAGAAAAGAAAAAGAAAAGAAAAGAAATATAAATAATGACTTAGTTGTTTTGTCAAGTCATGATAGATTAATTCTCTGAGCTATACCATACCAGGCCTCTGGATCCATATTAGTAGGTCTTCTATAGAGCATGGTGGCAATTTGGCTCTAGATATTTGCCCTAAGCCCTTGTCTGAATTTTACTACTAGGGTCCAGAGGTCTATGTAACCAGCATTGGAGACTAGAGCCTGGAAGCTGTCCAAGTAATTATCCACTGTCTAATCTTCTTGGTAGTAGAACAATCTCTCCAAGGTGTTTATTACATCTGTTTCTGTATTGACCAGGAAAAATTGAGTCTGGAATTGTTGATTGAAGTCAATCCATGTTTGAAGGGGAAATATACTAGTATCTGCTTTTTGTCTAAAGAGGTTCTTGGACTATTTTGTGGCCCAGCCTTCTTTAAAGAATGTCAGTGCCTAGAGCACTTTTTTTTTTACAACTAAACTACTCCAGGACCAAGTATATGTACAAGATACAGGAGTTGAGGAATGCATGGCCAGAGCTCTGTTCTTTGTGAAAGTCTAGAGGAGATGAGAGTTTTGGATAAGCTTGAGATCTAGAAGCTACCAGAGGGGAAGTTAATATTACAGGCAATAGAGGTAGGGTGATTACTGGAGTTAGAGGATAAAGGGAGTTTAAAACTAGCTGTATAAGCTGTTGCAGCTGGGTGGTCAAAGTAGAAAGGGCATTGTTAATATTAGTTTCTGAGTTGTCTTGTTGCTCAGAGACTTTGTGCAGGTGGTACTGTAAGTAAGCCAGGGTATTAGCTATACCCTAAGAGATGTCTGTATCCAATATCCATATGGAGTGGAGTGTTTGGAGGGTTGGTTGTGGACATGAGAGGACATTTGGAGGGAAACTGTCTACTGTGTTCTACCAAGGCTCCATTTAGGAGATTCTAAACTACTGTAAGGGCAACTGGAGTAAAATAGACTCTAGGAGAATTCTTAGTCATATTCTACTCCTAGATATATTACAACTTATCTCCAGGAGAATTCTTAGAGTCTGGGATAAGGCTCCTAGGGTATACTTTACAGAATATATACTACTATAGCTAAGATGTCCCTGGTCCTATAGTCTTGTCAATCAGGGTCAGGAGTTTCTGAGTTGAGTTAAGAGAAATTAAATATTACATAGTAATATTTAATTAGGCATAAAATTACTCTGGAATATGAGTCTAGTGTTCTAGAGATGGCATTGGTAGGGTTTTCTTATATATAATACTAATAACTGACTTCATTTAGTATATACAGAGACTATTCAACACATCTAACTATCTAAAACAAGGACACACCATTACTATATCTAAATATCTCAGGTTATTCTTCAGTAGAGATCTGGCCAACTTTATCTATTTCTAGAACTATCCTAGTGATGATAAGTGGTCCCTATACCACAAAGTAGACTAACAGGTCAAATTCTACCAAATTTCCATTTAGCACTCTAGCAAGGAGTTCTGGAAACTATACCAACAAACTGAGTGCAAAAACCTTACTAAAGAATGGCAAATGTTCTTCAAAAATGCCCTATACAAAGGAAATCAACTCCTAGACATATATGATGATAATAACTATCTGGTAACCTTAACTTATACAAAAGAGAAGAGCTAGCTCCAAACTATAGGTATATCTAACTCCATATACATATATATGACATAACTTATCACTAACCATATATCTATCAACAAATACAAGGTCAGGTTCTTTCCAAGCAAGGCCAACTCATGTCTATGCAACAATGCTTAGCTCAAAACACATTAATATGTCCTTTGAGAGTACCCATGCTTTAATAGATACAACTTTGTTAGGTGCATTCTCAGTGAACTTGTTACCTTCTTGCAAAAGAACCCTTAAGTCTTCTGCTTCATGAACAATATTACATAGATAGTGAAGAGAAAGTACTATTCTCTAAGAACCAGACTATATTTTTATTACCTTTATATTGTTATCTAGTTATTTAAGTAGATGCCTCTACCATGGACTGTGAATGAGCACTATGTAATAAATTGCTGGTCCAAAAAAAAAAAATTATATATGACATTATATTATTACTTGTCACTTATCACTGGTTGTAACACCTAATACAGGCTATCACTGTCATAGATAACTAATATGTCATGGTTATCTATCATATTACAGGTACCTGACCTTATACTATTACCTTCTAATTGGGATGATGACTTAGCCATTCTATAGTTTGTGCCATAAGGTATCAAACCAGTTGATAAAGGGGTCTGGGGAGCAAAAACTATTCTAGAAGTATTGTTTCTGCTCTTCTTAGAAGCAACCTAGTTATTTCAACTCATAGAATGTGTTTTTCTTTTAGGAGTAGAGAGAGAGAGAGCAGCAGAGAGCTAGAGAGGGGAAACTCTATGAGAAGAGAGCTTACCTACAGTAATTCTTAGAGCAGTAGGTGTTCTAGGACCAGAACTAACCTTTTCTTTATTGCTTTTCTCCTTAGAGGTAGAAGAGGGCTCAGAAGATGCTTTTCTAGAGTCCTCAGCAGCAGAAACACTTCTAGAGGAGTATCCAACAGTATGATGAGTACACAAGTGTCCTCTAGAATGAATATTTACTAGCTCTAGAACTGGTACAAGAGATAACATTGAGTAAGTCTAAGAACCCACCAGTGTTGGAAAGGATAGCCTGTAGACCAAAGAGATGAGTATTAGTAGTGTAGCGACTTAGTCCGAGATAACTTAATCATCCTCCTGGTCTGAGTTGACAAGGAGAACTCGATAGAGTTCTTGTTTGCTTTCTATACACTACTTATACACTTTCTGTATTTACCCTTATTTACAAAGTCCCACATATCTCTTTTGAGTCATCTTCTCTCACGTCCATTGATCTCCTAAGAAAAGAAAAGAAAATAGATATTGACTTAGTCATTTGGCCAAGTCATGACACTATTAGTTTAAGCCATTGCCAGGCTTTTTCTCCTAAACTGGCTACTACTAGTAAATAGTCTCTGTTTGGTTTCTTCCTTTTTATGCTTTACTAACCATATTTTATTTCTAGATTATGATATTGTTTCACTTTATAGTCTTTCCGCTAGCCATCCTTATCTTGATTTTATACATATATTATTTTCTTTTTCTTCACAAGAGAATTTTGTAAGTTTTCTTCTTTATTTGTAATGGTATTGTCTTTTATTCTTTTATGTTCTAGGACCCTGCTGGATATCTTAAGTACTTGACTTGTCTTTCTTTTAGTCATCTTACTTGTCACTCTTAGCCTTCTGTCTCTTACACTACTTGTTCTTCTTTGATTGCTTCTTGGTTCTAAGCCTTATAGGGAGTGCTTGGCCTTCCATACTGTACACTGTACTCATTAGCAGTCTACAGCTACTTGTCAGTTCTGGACTGAACAAATACATGCTTCTAGTTTTACTAATACTTAGTATATATCTTAGATTCTCTAATTTTTCTTGATTTTCTATCTAACATATCTATTTCTACTATCTAGACATTGGTTCTTGTCTTCACAATCTTACTTCAGCCTGAAACTATGTTTTAGTTGCTTATAACACTCTTAAGGCAGTTTTATTATTCTATCATTGTCAGGTTTCTGAGTTTGCTAATGAACTACTTGTTGCTTGTTTATATTTTGAAAATAATCTAGGGTATTGGGTTGAGAGTGACCTTGTCTTATCTCTAATCCTACAGCTGAGAATCTTGTATTTAATGCTACTCAAGCTATTTGTAATCTGTCAGAAGATTTTTCTCCTTAAGCTACCATCTCTTGTTTCTTCCAGTCTTATCTTTCTTTTGTTTGTACTTTCTGTGATGGCATATTATCTTTCAATTTCAATGGATGACTTTCCAATTTTCTAACTTTTGAGGAGTATTATCAATGTATTCTTGCTAAGTCTAGTCTTGACTCTTCTGTTTATTTCCAGTCTCAGAGGTTGAGTAGGAGCAGAGAAAATATTAAAGGCAAGAGTAAGAGAAAAGGAAAAGGTTGTAGTACTTAGTATTTTCTATTCTCAGAATCAACATCTATATCCTTGTTGTTATTTAGTTATACTTTTGTTTTCTCTGTTTTTGTTTTCCTATCTCTAGACTAACTAAAAAAATTCATATATTCTATGTTTTCTGGGTTTACTACTTGTATGACTAAGTGTGACTATTTGTCCAATATGTTCTATGAGGTTTTCATTTGAATCTCTAGCCCAACTTGAACCCTTTACTAATTCTAAGTAAAGTTGATATTATATTGTTTATTAGGTCACTGTACTTTCTTTCTCTAACAGTTTTAGTATTGTCTATAGTGTACTATACTTTTTTCCTCCAATATTTTGTCTACAATATATATAGTAAGTAGGTTATCTCCAGTCCATTATACTATTTTCCTTCAATAGTTTCCAGTTTGTTATACTTCTTTCCTCCAATAATTGGTAGTAATATTGCCTACAGTCTACTATACTATTTTTCTCCAATATTTTCCAGTTTGCTATACTTCCTTCTTCCAATAACTACCAGTAGTCTTGTTTCTAGTCCACTATACTATTTTCCTCTAACAGTTTCCAGTTTGCTATATTGCCTTTCTCTAATAACTTCTAGTAGTATTGTCTATACTGCACTGTACTTCTTTCTTCCAATAGTCTGCAGTATACTATACTTCTTTTCTCCAATACTTTGCCTAATTTTCTGTACTTTTTTCTGATTTTTTCTGATTTTTTTCTAATTTTCAATAAATTTAGTAGAATTTTTAGAGAAAAAAAGATAAAGTGTGCTGACAAATGCTTGTAAAGCATTGGCTAAGTATTGGCTCAGCAGGCATCATCCCATATTTGGTCTTGCATACTTAATAGATTCTATTTCTGGTTTGTTAAAATTTTTGTAAATTTTTGTAAGGTTCTTTTTTCTCTTTTTTGTTCTATCTTTGAACAGGGATATTGCCATTTTCTCTCTGCTATTCAAAGTTGGTGTCCTCACCATTATTCTATCCCTTTTTATGTATTCTCTAAAATGTTCTTTTACTCCACTGGTTATGGTTTTTTGCTTTACTGGTTGTTTCTATTATATGTTTTGTTTTTATTTTTCTTTTCTTTATTGAGTTTCTTCTAGAAAAGGTTTAATGTCTCTTATCCCAGTTTCTGTTCTTTTTCAAGAGTTTCATATGTAAGGTAGATTATATATTTCTTATATAATCTACCTTGGTTCTTTCTCTTTTTCACTATCTTTCTCTCTATGTCTATAGTTGTCTTTAGGACTACTCACAACACTTTTCTTAGATTGTCTAATACTTACACTTCTTTTTCTATAACTGCTATTATAGTTAAACCAAATATTTGAAATAAATTGTCTGTTGCTAATGCTCATCCCCCTGGCCCTCAGGCCATCTCTTCTAGTACTGGTGAGTTTTCAAACTTACTCAATGTTATCTCTCATACCAGTTCTAGAGCTGGCAAATGCATTTATCCCAGAGGATACTTATATACTTATCATACTGTTAGGTACTCCTTTAAGAGTATCTCTGCTGTTGAGAACTCTAAGAAAGTATTTCCTGAGCTCTCTTCTACCTCTGAGAAGAAGAAAAGTAATAAAGAAGAGGTTAGTTCTAGTCCCAGGATATTTATTGTTTTGAAAGTTACTATAGACAAGCTCTCTCATAGAGTTGTCCCTCTCTAGCTCTCTTCAGGAGCCATCTCTAGATATGGAGATGACAGTTGATAAACCACCAGTAGTAAAGGAAGCTCTCTTTACTACTATAACTAACAAGAAGGGCAAGGATAAAGAAAGGTTCTTTTCCTTTACTAACACTTCTATACCTTCTTAGAATATGTCCTCACCAGCAACAGTGGTCTCAAGGGTGTTTTTCTCTCTTTAACCAGCCAAGATAGCTACTGTCAAGTTCATCTTCACAAAGATGGCTACTACTCTCTAGGTGTTTAAACAAACATCTAAGTCCTTTGCCCAAGTAGCATACAATAGAAATTTCCAGTTCACTCTGGCCTTTGTTCATCCAGAGTATAAGAGCTTTCTCTGTTTTTATGATATGTTCTCTGACCTTTCTATGGAGAAGGTCCTAGCTATGTATCAGTCTGGATTTGATGCTATTTACTCTAGTGTCTCAAGGACATTTATGATAATACATGGGCCTACAAGATACCAAGTATTGTGTTAGCATGAGGTCATGAAGACTTAGGCTCAACTAAGATGGTTGTTCAGGAAGAACTCAATAGAGTTCTCCATTAGATTGTTCTAGCTACTTATACAAATATTTGTTGGTCTGTATACCTGTCTCCTATGATCACATAACTTTTACTAATAACTATATATATCTTACATAATTGTTTCTATGCTGTCTTTCCCACATTATATTCCTAGATATTTTCCATTAGATTAATAAATGTATAGGAAATAGTTTTTTCTTTAGGAATTATTTTATAATATAGCCCTTTCTTTAAGTTTTCTTGTTTTGAGGAATTTTTCTATTATCTCTAGTTCTCTTTTCATCTTTTCTCCCTTTGTCTTTTGTATTCCTTATTTGACTACCCCTATAGAATTTTAGCTATAAATCTCTTCAGTAGTTCTCTTAAAAACATCTTTTTGTCTTTTTCTTCTTCTTGTTGCTATATTTCTTCAATCTCTTCTCTATACTCCCTCTCAAACTCTTTAACCATTCTTCAGGTTTTTTCTACTTTCCCAAGTATCTCCTTCTACTATATACTCCTCCCATTGTACTAAGAACTTTTTCTTTCCTTTAACTACTCTTTTATTTAGTATTTTTTCCATCTCAAATTCCTCTTCTCTCTCAATAATAACTAGTTTTGGTAGGGTTTTCTTTTGTTCTTCTACCTGGGGTTTATACAACCATACTCAACTTACATTAACTACAGGATGTATCTTAATAGAACTAAGTAGCTCTAATTCTATAGCATTGGTTGAGACAATTCCCTTGATCCTGTAAGACCCTAGAAATTACTCTATCAACTTCTCTGACCTCTTTTCTACTATTTGCCATTTGAGATCCTTTGTACTTAATAGTACTAAGTTTCCAATTTTGTATTCTTTTACTTCTTCTTGCTTTCTGTCTGCATATCTCTTTATCTCCTCCTGTACTTTCCCCAGTGCTGCTCTTACTTCTCTCTAGATTTTTTTCATTTTTTTAATAAACTTTTCTACTGTTTCAAATTTTCCTTTTTTTCTTTCTTCAAATCCTATTTCAGCAGTCCTTAGCTACTCTGGCCACTACTCCTGTCTATAATCAATAAAGATCCTCAGGTACTATTCTAGTTTCTAATTGATTCTCTTCATCTGTCTATCTGTTTGAGAGTAATAGGCTGTCAATAGCTTTGTCTGGATTCTCAACAATTTGTTCAACTCCCTTATTATCTCTGCTGCAAATTGTATTCCTTTGTTTGATATGATGCTTTCTGAAAGTCTATGCAACTTCCAAATGTAGTCTCTAAACAGTCTAGTGAGTTCTTCTACTGATGTTTTTTCTGTAATTAGTATAAAGTAGGCCATCTTACTGAACCAATTATAAACTACTAAAATTGCATTATAGCTTTATGCCAAAAGTAGCTTAATAATGAAGTCTACTGAAATATGACTCTATAGCTTTTCTGAAATTACATTGGACATTAGTTTTCCTACTAGGACCTCAGTTCTATTCTTATATTGTTGGTAAGCATTGCATTTCTTTATATATCTCTCTATCTTTTTTGTTACTTCTAGCCATTAATAGTTTCTTGTAACTAGCTCTGTTGTCTTTCATCTTCCTTCATGTCCTTCTATTAGTGTATTATGATATAAGTGTATCACTTTTCTTCTTAGTTCTCTTTCTAGGATATATATTTGTTCTTCTTTTATGATTAGCCCTTCTTCAATCATTTATTTTTCATCTCTCAGTGTTTTCATTCTTGTTTTTTTTAGTTTTTCCACTACTTTTACTACCTTTTTATGTTTTTTCTGTGCTTTCTTGATCTTTTTCCTTAGATTATTTTTCTCTACTAATATTTCCATCCTTTTTATCCACTCTGGCTTAATTAGCATCTGATCTTGGTTGTTGTTTTTCACCCTCTCCTACTAATCTAGTCTCCTGCTCAATTCATTTGCCTTTCCTATGCTCTTCTCTGGAATGTACTTAAGAGTGAAGTCAAACTGTGATAAATACAATACCTATCTAGTTTGTCTCTAGTTTAACTTTTGACTAGTCATAAAGTATTAGAGGTTTTTATAGTCCATCTAGATTTCAAACTTTACTTTCACCCCTTTTAAGTAGTGCCTCCATGATTCCAAACACTAAATTACTACTAGTATTTCTTTATCATAGATTTCATAGTTTTATTTAGTCATATTTAATAACTTAGAGATGAAGGTAACTAGCTTTCACTTTTCATTCCTACATTTTATCAATAATACCTCTCTTGTCACATAGTCTGAGATATTTGCCTCCACTTTCATTTCCTTATCTAAATCTAGGATAGCTAAAACTGGCTCTATTATAAATATCTCTTTTAATCTCCTAAATGCTTTTCTCTACTCTTTTCTCCACCTTCACTTTTCCTCCTTTCTGACTAGTAGGTGCAAAAGGGCTGCAATTCTAGCAAAGTTCTTAATAAATTGCCTATAGTAGTTTGCAAACCCTAGAAACTTTTGTATTTTCTTTATATTTTTTGGTACTAGCCAGCTTAGAACTTCATCTACTTTCTTCTTCTACATTTCCACACTCCAATGTCCACTTACTACACCTAGAAATTCTATCTCTTTTACTTTTTACCAACACTTTTCTAGTTTGACAAACAGGTCATTTTTTTTTAGCCTCTTTAATATCTTCTCTACTAGCTCATTATACCCTTCTTTAGTGTCCATGACTACTATTATATCATCAATAAATGTTGCTGTATTTCTTTGATTGATCATATCTTAGAATAAATTATTCATCATGGTCTGGAAGGTAGCCAGGGAATTTGTTAGTCTGAAATATATGACTATTAGTTTATATACCCTAATGTGTGTTATGAATACCACCTTTCATTCATTGTCTTTCTTGATCCTTATATTATTGTATCTCTATTTAAGATTAAGTTTTGTGAACACCTTTTTTTTAAACTCTATCTAGGATATCTGCAATTAGAGATAAAAGGTACCCATTCTTTACTATCTACTGATTTATATAGTAATAGTTTTGTACTATTCTCCTCTTTTTATTCTTCTTTGCTACAAAATGGACTGGTGAGGTTTGTAGCAGTCTTGATAGCCAAATATATTTCTTTTGCAGTTGATCCTCTATGAATGCTTGTATCTTCTTTCTTTCCTCCCTTGATAGTGAATATACTTTCTCCTTCCTTGACACAAATCTCTCTTTCAACTCTGTTGCATGGTCCCATGGCTTTCTAGTAGGTACTCTTTCTGATTCTTCCTTCCCAAATACCTTTTTTCACTTCTAGAATCTCTTAGGTACCAATTTCTCTACTGTTTTCTCTTCTTTTATTTTTCTCATTTGTCTTTTCTTTTGTATTTCTTGCTTTCTCTTTTCATATATCAGTGGACACCATATCATTTTTACCTCTCCTTTCTTCTAGTCAATCTCTGGGTTATAGACAGCTAACTATAGCATACCCAATATCATCTCTGTCTTTCTCAAATTGCATATATCTATTTCTTTAAAGAACATATTGCACTCCACCTGATAAATAATTGCTCCTTCCACATTTACAGTTCCATCCATATTTTGTACCAGTAGGGGTTTTTTGAATTTTTCTAGCTTAAATTCCTTTTCTTTTGCAAACTTTGTATCCATAAATAGGCCTGTTGCCTTACTATCCAACAGTGCTTTTACTATTATCCCTTCATGATTTTCTAGTTTTTCCAACCCTACTTTCATCCACATTTCTCTTAGTAACTGTAGTATATGCCATACATCTTTCACTTTCTCAATGTTACCTTGACAAGAAACTTTATTTCCTAGCTTTTCTGGGCACAATATACTGTATATATTTGAGAAGGCCAGCTAGAAGCTCCTCTATTGTCTTTTGCTAACTCTTGTGATGTTTCTACTACTCTCTCCTTTCTTTTCTTTCTTTGCCAACAGTTTTTGGCTATATGGCCCCACTTTTTACATACATAGCATATCCTATCTCCCTCTCTTCTCCTATTGACATCTATTGCATTGGGGTCTCTTTCTAGCCCCTATTCCTCTCAATTATTCTATGCTCCTCCTTTAAAGTTCTGGTCCTCTTTCCTCTATACAATCTATCCTCCTTTTTCTCTATATAATCCTTTACTAAAGCCTCCCCTAGGCTATACATTTCTCTATGGGTGTACTGTATTTTTTTCCAATATTCTCTCTTGTGCTTTACTTTGTCTTTGGTTTCTATTCAACCTTTCTTACTATTCTTTTATTGTGCTAGGAAGGCTTTCTGTCTCTGTTAGCTTCCTTTTTGTTAGATTTGGAACAAAACTCCTCTGATATACAAAAAATGGTACCTAAGACAATATACTAAAGCCACCAATCACTATCCAGCACTACTACTCTAGCCTCAATTGCTTCTACCAACTATTACCAATTTCTGCCTATATCTACCAACTGACCTTTCACTACACCCACTGTAGACCTAGTAATAACCACGCCATAGTAGATAGAACTAGTAACTGGATTACCAAATATCTAAAAAAAAGTGTCATAAACTTCATTTAGACCATAACTCTGGGAATACTTGACTGATTTTGATGATCTAAATGGCCACCAAAAGCCTTAAGAAGACCTTTCAAATGGTACCAAAAATATCTCAAAGCAATCAGTATTCACCAAGTTATTAGCAGATCAATTAGTAATTACCAAATCACCAGACACTAAATCACTAATATCTCAGGAACTGCTTAACATAATCATTTGCTTCAATAGCCATTGTAAAGCTCTCTTTGATGTGCTTCTTTTGGCTATAAATAGATCCCAAGACAGTAAGATCCCATGGAGATACAAGGTCCTCAATGTTTGTATATGACATTGATCTTTATTCATAAATTATTATCTGTTCTTGAATAGAACAAAGGACTGCTCTAAGATGGTTAGGTTATCTCTATTTCAAGAGCAATAGGACTCCTATATGTAGAACAATAGGTAGTGATCATGTAGTAGGCTGTTCTGGTACACAAACTACCACAATCATGTATTTAAGGACTGTATATCTAAGAATAAACCTCAGACTTAACAACTTCTTTTGCTACTATCTAAACTTTGCTTTTTTGAGCCTTTTGATTATCAAATCATCAACTCACAAATCACTAAGTGGCTATTTATGATAAGAAGGGTATAAGAATCCTAATAGAATGGAAGAAATCTCAAATGTCAACTAGTAGGTCAATAGTTAAGACAATTAACTTACTTTTATGTTATGGGCTCCAGCTCTAAGTACTAATAACCCCAAAAAAAACACTTGAACAAAATACTTCAGTACCATGTTATACCTAGCAGAACCTATACCCACTTTTGTAAATAAAAACAAATTTAATAGAACCAATTAGCTATTTTAGAAACAAATGATCAAAGTAGCAGTAATTTCAAGGGGTGTATATAGATATCTTGATAGATCTATAAAGCAACCATTATCAGTATCCACATTAACAAAACCATCTGCAGAAATCCTATGGGATTATGACTTACTATCTCTAAAGGAATGGACCATTTGTGATGTTTGAACACTTGGACTACTTATGTTCAATACCAAGAACCCTGTAGGTCAAGGGATTAATATTGACAGTACTGCTGCACAAGCTTGAACATTATACATCAATAACTATGAAAAGGCATTAAATATAGCTAGGTTGAATACTAAGCAAAATCTACAAAATATAACATATACCAATAACTTCGACTTTGATGACTACATTACTAGCATATAGAACAAATAGTTGAGTACAAAAGCTCTGGAGGCTAATATTTCAGATGAAAATTTCAAGAACATTGTTATAAACTTACTACTGAGCTCATAGAACTCCGCTATAGCTATACTCTATAATATCAATATGACATCTTTGGAAGCTATCTTTAGACTTTAGATCTGGAATACAAGAGTCAAGAGAAACTATTCCACTTATATAAGACAGAGTACTATAGTATTGCAAACAGAGATCCTAAGACAATGACCAAGAATGAAGGAAAATAGTATAGTAGACTATATATAGTACTACTTACTTTATACACTAAAGACAAGACTACTAGAGGAAAGGAGTATAGTGTACTGTAGCGCATATACAAAACTACTCACTGTTATGTTTATACAGATTGTTGGAGAAAGGGAGTGCAGCAACCTAACAGACAATATAGTATTAACTTCACTCAGAATTAGTAGAGGGTTTAAGTTGGACTGGAGGTCTAGATGAAAATCTTATCTATTATATATATGAAACCAAATGTAAGAATGATGTCTGCTGATTAATTGTACCTAATCATTCCTATACTTTTTCTTTTTACTCAAAAATACAATAAATTCATTAAAAATTAGAAAAAAAAAATTGTGATTTATTTTCTTTTTTTCTTTTATTTTAAAAAATTTGAAAACAGTAAATTCAATTATTATAACCCTTCTTTTTTTATATTCAACCTAAATTGGATGTGTAGGAGTAAAACAAATATATACAAATACACAGTGATGGTACCAGCTCATCAACTTTTTTGTCTTCAATTACTATTCTCTGTCCTCTCTCTTTGCTCTTTTATCTCTCTACTTTTTTGAAACCTTGACTAAATACTAGATCCTAGGTGTAAAGGGAACAATACTCTACAACTGTAGTATAGGGCATAATTGGTATGACTAGGCTCAGATCTACCCTTCTAGATAAACTGTTTTTTTGAGTAGTGCTGTAGTAGTATATCTATATATTTTTTTATTAGTAACCTGGTACTTGGGGTTCATTGTGATTCTTATATGCAAAAGAATAACAACTGCTTCTTAAGAAAGTTGTTTAGAGTAGGGATTTCTTTCTTAGAAGTAATAGTATACCTTTATTCTTAGAATAGTTATAAGTAAGACAGTAAGATCATTGTGAGAGATAAATTTTGTTGAAAAAGAATATTGAGCTAGAAAAGCTAAAAAGCGAGTACAACAATATATGGTTATTTTAGAGAACTATCAACTATCTATTTTGCTCCAAAATGTTCCTCCAGCTTCTATTTAAAATAGAGATAGGAGAAAGGGAAGAAAAAGATTTTACTTAACTTCTACACATATTCCACAAACTCTTAAGGATGTCATACTTGATTTGTGTAGATATCAACTTACTAAGCAACAACAAAGAACCATCCAGGAACCTAGAGCACATATCACAATAGTAGAAGCTAGAAGATAGAGATAGATAGAAGGGGTTCAAATTAATCAAATAATAGAGAAATAGAGAAATGAAGATACAGATGCTTTTAATTATGAAGAGCAGCAAATTTTTGAAAATAATAGGGGTAATAGAGACCTAAATGTAGATAGAAATATGCAAGAAAACATTCTAAGAGTTGTAAGTAATAAATTTCATTAACTATTGATAAATGAATTCTAATTAGATATTACAGGATGTTAGAGAAGGAAATATTCAAGAGCTTGATATAGAAGATAATATGATTCCGATATGTTGATTTGTATTCAATAAAATTCTGTATTTTTATAAATTATCAGGATCAAGAAGCTGTTGTTACAGATGATATTCCACTACCTGTTTTTTATTCTGTACTTATCCATCTACTGGACAGCCATTTTTGGAGACTGATATACAGTATAGCAACTTGGATATGCTAACTGTTATCTGTTCACTGTCATGTTCTTTACTTTGAGTGTGAAAAACTTACCTCCTCAAGGGTCAATCATCTCAAGTTTGGCATGTGCTGTTTACAAATCCAACTGCCTTTTCTTCAACCACTTACTGAAATCCTCCACAATTACTTGACTAGAGATGATTATTTCTCAAGAGAATTTCACAATAATATATGACAGTATAATGCAGTATTTGCTATGACTTCAGTAGAAGTCAAAATCAACAATTCAGTCACTAGGCAGTCAGGCCCCTACTGTTTTAAAATCCAGGGAGAACTTTATCATCTTACTGGTGTTCTCTTTCCTTATGCTGATTAGACTCTAATGTATGTGCAAATTTATATCCTTGATATAGCAGAATAGCTTAATGTCAGGAGAGCCAACAACAATAATCTGGATCCTGTAGTAATAGATAATATTCAGACAATGCTTCTGGATAGTCATCCATATATTGGCCAGTACTATTATGCATATAAGCTTATCAGGGGCAAACCAGCAGATGAATAGCAGGAGGTTAGGATTAGATTGCATGTAGATCTACAGCATGATCAACAAACTCACAATCTATCTACTGCTAAAGAGATTGCAGTTATTATTCCTAAGGAAAGAGTCCATTATGCAATAGATAATAGGGATGTGGTGTTATAGGCAAGAGGAGAATAGCTTGAGCAAATAAACTAGAACAGTCCTTTATATGCTGCTCTTCATTATGTTCTGTTGTTTCCAAAGGAAGAGAATGGAT
>Ga0153975_1000069_pt1 | contig 27861 bp, 24 predicted proteins | sample TSGA059MetaG_FD_104694 | JGI IMG/M metagenome (GOLD analysis project Ga0153975, IMG submission 104694) | Attine ant fungus gardens microbial communities from Georgia, USA - TSGA059 MetaG | ecosystem: Host-associated > Fungi > Mycelium > Unclassified | place: USA: Georgia, Yuchi Wildlife... | reverse complement strand
TATCTGCTGGTGCTGCTGCTTTATGCGGTGTTGCCTGAAAGCCACACCGACTGGCTCTGGCGGCTGATCCTCGGTTTTGGGGCCGTTCCGGCGATTGTTATCATCGCCATCCGCAGCCGTTACATGAGTGAATCGCCGGTATGGGCGGCTAATCAGGGCGATCTGAAAGGGGCCGCCGCGATTTTGCGCAGTGCCTGGAACATCAACGCGCAGGTGGCACCCGACGCCGGGCTGACCGCTGCCACCCCCGTGCGCAAGGCGAGCTGGCGCAACTATGGCGCGCTGCTGCAGGGCGTTTATCGCCGCCGCACGCTGCTGGCGACCATCACCTCTATCGCCTCGTCGTTTGCCTATAATGCGGTGGCGTTTGGTCTGCCGGTGATTATCTCCAGCTTCTTTGCTCAGTCGATGCTCACCACCATTCTGGTGTCACTGGCGCTGAATCTGCTGTTCGCCTTTGTCGGCGGGATTCTGGCGGTGCGACTGGTGCCGCGTCTGGGTGCGTGGAAGATGTCGGTGGCGGGTTATGGCTGTCAGTGCGCGGCGCTGCTGGGTCTGGCGCTGATTGGTCGTCCGGAAGGCGGTCAGGAAGCCGCGCTGGCGATCGGCATGCTGGCGCTGTTCCTGTTTGGTCAGGGCTTCGGGCCGGGGTCTCATACCATGACCTTTGCGTCGCTGAGCTACCCGACTTCGCTGCGCGGCGTGGGCGTCGGCTTCAACCAGACGCTGATGCGCGGCAGTTCGACTGTGTCGCTGTTTCTGTTCCCGGTGCTGGTTGCCGCGCTGGGCACTGGCGTGTTCTGGGTGATCTTCCTGGCCCCGCTGGCCGGACTGCTGGCGCTGCTGGCGATCCGCTGGGAACCATCAGGCTATGATGTGGATGCAGAGGATTTTGAGCTGCCGCGTTAAACAGCGGTCAGGGCGTAAATAGAGCGCAGGAAAACCGCACCTCGGTGCGGTTTTTTTATGCCGTTACGGCCGGGAAAGGAAACTGCTCCAGATAGTCCGGGATACGCGGGAAGGTATGCAAAAACCACGGCGTAAACTGCTGCGGCTGCTGCTGCATCTGCTGCTCAATCAGCGTCATCGGACGATAATCGAAGGCATCGGCTTCCTGCGGATTCAGCTGCGGCAGGCTGTCGCAGACGGCAAAGAAGACATGGCCATATTCATGCTCGGTCAGGCCGTTGCTCAGCTTCAGGTTATAGCTCAGCTCAAATACCGGCGTCAGCGTCACGATCATCCCCATCTCTTCACGCAGACGGCGCTCGGCGGCGTCGCGGGTTGATTCATGCGGATAAGGATGGCCACAGCAGGTATTACTCCACAAGCCACCACAGTGATATTTATCGCTGGCACGCCGCTGCAGTAACAGCTCCTGCCGGGAATTGAAGACGTAGACCGTCACCGCGCGGTGCAGTAATCCTTTTTCATGCACTTCCAGCTTTTCCATTTTGCCGGTGGGACGATCGAGGTGGTCAACGAGGATAACTTCAATAGCAGACATGGCTTTTCCTTGAGATTATTCCCAACTATTCTGGCACAGAATAAGCAGTCTGGGGGGAACATCGCGGAATTTTTGCGCGTCTCAGGCGGAGATAAGCAGATGAAGCAGAGAGAAAATCAGGCCAGCAAGGCTGGCCTGAAAGAGGATTACAGTCGGAAGCTCTGAACCACCTGCTCAAGCTGGGTGCTCTGCGACTCCATCGCCTGCGCGGCAGCAGAAACCTGCTCTACCAGCACGGCGTTCTGCTGTGTGGTGCCATCCAGCTGAGTAATCGCCACGTTAACCTGTTCGATACCCAGGCTCTGCTCGCGGCTGGCGGACATGATTTCGCTCATCAGGGTCGTTACGCTGCTTACCCCCTTCATCAGCTCATCCATGGTCTGACCTGCCTGCTCAACCAGCGCGCTGCCGGTATCGATGTTTGCCACGGATTCTTCGATTAGCTTTTTAATCTCACGCGCCGAGTTAGCTGAACGCTGTGCCAGGTTACGTACTTCCGATGCAACTACCGCAAAACCACGGCCCTGTTCACCGGCCCGGGCAGCTTCTACCGCAGCGTTGAGTGCCAGGATGTTGGTCTGGAAGGCGATGCTGTCGATCACGCTGATGATGTCGACCACTTTACGGGACGAGTGATGAATTTCACCCATCGTGGTGACCACCTGACGGACTACTTCGGTGCCACGCGCGGCCACCTGCGAGGCATCGCCCGCCAGCTGGTTAGCGTGAGTGGCGTTGTCGGCGTTCTGACGCACGGTGCCGGTCAGCTGCTCCATCGACGCGGCCGTTTCAACAATCGAGCTGGCCTGATCTTCGGTACGGGAGGAGAGATTGGCGTTGCCGCTGGCAATTTCGCGCGAGGCAGCGGTAATCGCCAGTGCGCTGTCGCCCACCTGCTGCAACAGTCCCTGCAGATAGCTGATGAACTGGTTAAAGCTCTGCGCGACAGCGTTGAACTCCGGGCTGTTGCTGGCTGGCAGACGCTGCGTCAGATCGGCACCACCGGTCGACAGCGCTTCGATGTTGCTGTTCAGCACGTTGAGGCGTTTCATCATGGCGCGGACAAAGCCCAGCGACACCAGCAGCAGAATGACCGCCAGTGGGATCTGCACCAGACCCAGGCGAGTCAGCATGTTGTGCGACTGCGCTTTCAGCAGGCTGGTTGGCAGGCTGCTGGCGAGATACCACGGGCTGCCAGGAATGGCCTGCACGAACAGGGTCTGCTCGCCTTCGCTGCTGTCATAGGTGGTTTCCAGCGGCTGATTGCCCACGCCGTTCAGCAGCGTTTTCAGCGGTGCGGCCATCGACATCTGCACGTCAGCCAGGTTCTCCAGCTTCGGCGCGGCATTCACCAGCGCGCCATTGCCCACGACTTTGCCGTCGGCTTCGACGATCAGCACGTTGCCGTGAATAGTTTCACCCATCTGCTTCGCCAGCTGGTTAAAGAACCCCAGGGTCACGTCGATAGTGGCAACACCCCAGGCTGAGCCGTTGCGGTAGATAGCCATGGCGCAGTTGGTACGCGGCTGCGGGCTGGCGGCATCCTGATAGGCTTTTGCCCAGGCGCACTGCCCTTTCGCGGCAGCCAGACCATCTTTGTACCAGGGTTGCTCCCAGTATTTATCGGCGGCGTCGGAGTTCCAGTAGGTGTTGACCTGTAATTCATTGCTGGCATTACGGGCAAAGAAGCTGCTGTCTTTCTCTTTGGCCGGATCGCGACGGTTTGGCAGTGGCCAGATACCGCCACCAAACACATTGCTGTCCTGATACTGGTTCACCAGCGTCGGTAACAGGGTGTCGATAGTGGCGCTGTCCATGACAGAGGCGGCTTCGGTAATCGCACGCTGCTGTGCCTGCACGCGGTTCATCTGTTCAACGATGCCGGAGGCGAGTGAATCGACCTGATAGCGGACCAGACGACTTTCGCTGTCGACCAGCTGTGGCGCGACGAACTGATTGATGACCCAAACTGTAACGAGTAAAAGCGCAACAAAGAACGCGATCATTGTTGCGGTGAAGCGGGATTGTGTTGTTTTAAACATCTTTGTTCCCCTGAACCTGGTGCGGCGCGATTGCCTGATCCGGGTTAACGGCTCGCTAAACAGGAACTTGAGATGAGCGGGATCACATATTTGAGAAATGTTTGATTTTTGTAAAAATTTAATTTCATGGCGGGACTATCACATCCCCGACTGTTGCCGGGGATCGCATGAACAGGCGCGTTGTTGCTGGCCTATTCCTCAGGATTTATCACCTGCTGGCGCGGACGGAAGACATGATCGTTGCCCTCCGCTGTTAACAATTCCCGTAACTTCTGGCCGCCATGTTCATCGGCCTGCGCGAACTGACGCTCCGCTTCGGTGACAGGCGTGGTCCAGAGTAGCGTCGGCCGATCGCCATCGCGCTTGGGCAGCTTGAACTGCGCGTGTTCGGTTGCCAGTTCATTCGCCAGCAGGAAGCTTTCAAAGCCGACGGGAGCCACTTCCGACGCCAGCGTGTGGCCCTCACCCAGCCAGGTGAGCCGCGCCCACGGCAGATGCACGAACTCCGCCAGTGCACTCGCCATCTGCACCGCGTTGCCTTCGGTCATGATTTCACCGTCGACCGCCATGCCCAGTTCGATACGGCGATACTGTGGTGCCAGTTCATCAAACAGGTAATCGACCTGCGGCATGGGACGGATGCTCATGCCGAGCGTCAGGAAATACCAGATGCCCTGATGCCAGTGCTGCGAGATCGCCATCGGCGGCCAGCTGCCCTGATCGATTGCGTAATATTTCACTGACTCGCCAAAACGCGCCTGATAGCAGGCCATAAGATCCTGCTGGACCCTGTCCCACTCGCTGCCGTCGTGCCATTCGCGCCAGAACTGACGCTGATGCTCCGCACGGGCATAGTAGTCGTTGGTCGATGCCGAGCCCAGCGGGGCCGTCAGCCGGTTCTTTTTGATGCAGCCCGCAGAGAAGCTCACCTGCTTCTCCTGATAGAGGCTCCAGCCGGGGATCACCGCCAGCAGCTGGCCGTAATACCACAGTGCCGCGCCATCATCAGAAGGCTCCCACAGGACCTGCAGACCCGCCGGGTCCAGCGCGGGCTCCGCTTCCAGATTACGGCAATACTCGGCGCTGAGCAGCGGCGCGATGCCCTGCTCCATCGCCTCGCGATCTTCCTGTGCCGGTGCAGGCAGCAGGTTACGTAGCCAGCAGCCGCGCACCGCATACTGACTGCGGAACAGGTCGGTTGGCCAGATGTAAAAATAGGCGGTGCGCTCATCCTGTTCGACAATGGCGGTCAGGGTGCGCTGCTGATTGTGGACTTCGGCAATCAGGGATTTGTACGTCATAGTGCCTCGACAAAGCCTGGAGGAATCCATTTTCCCCGAGAATAGAGCAGGATCCTGGCTGCCGCCATTTGAGACAAGGGTAATAGTCTCAAAGTGTGGGGGGATGGGGGTTGGATAAAGCAGGGTAAAGGCTGTAAGAAGAAGCGAGGCCTGATTTCAACGTTATGCGAGATAGCGGCTTTGGGGCTATTGGAGCAAACAAAAACAGAGCCTGCAGGTTTCTGCCCACTCCTCACTAAGAATAAAAAGGCTAATCCGCACGCACATGAGTCCCTTGCGCAAGGTCTCCCGCCAATAAAAGTTTGTCCATTCTGCGGTGCTATTGAGTCGGATACGGAAGACGCGCCTGATTTCATAACTTACTGATAATCATCCTGACTGGCATCCTCTTAACTTTTATCCTTACTTTCAGGTCATAAGAAAAGCTCATGTTGAACAGGATCGGTACTATTCCCGATACATGACTCTTTTTTTATGATATCCGGCAGTATTTACCTTGCTTAATCAACACAACCAATCTGAATGAAAGATAAATAACTTTCCTGTGAATAAATTAAATCTTGACAACCATTACCTCAATTGTAAATTAGGGCGAATGCTCTAATTTACAGTTTTTACTATCAGTTTCTTTTCACTGTCTGTTTATTTTTGCTGTCAAACTCTAAGGGATATGTAATGAAGTCCGATAAATTCCGTTGCAGACGCTACCTGGGCGCTTTTGTCTTTACCTCAGCATTGATGGCAGCCTCAGCAGGCTATGCGCCAGCAGCCTATGCTGCTGGCACAAAACCCGTTAACATCGCTGTTTACCGGGGGAAAGCTGGCTGTGAAGGTTGCTCAGAAATGGTGGTGAAATCGCTTGTAAAAACAGGATTGAATCTCTCTGTCAGCTATATTGGAGAAAATGAGAATTTAAAACTAAACAGCAGTAATCTCAAAAAATTTGACCTCTATATTCAGCCGGGGGGCGGACAGGATATTCCCGCAGCTTATAATGCTATACGCGATGAGGGTGCAGAAGCTATCCGGAATTTTGTTCGCTCTGGTAAGGGATTTCTTGGCCTTTGCATGGGCGCTTATCTTGCTGATAAAGACTGGATAGGTCTGATCGATGCACCTCTGGATACCGAAGCAGGAAGACCAGGCGCAGAAGCTATGGATGAGGACGATTACACGCTAACAATACTGTGGGGAGGAAAGAAAGAGTCAGCTTATTATCAGGATGGTCCTTATCTGAATAACAGTTCCACCAGCAGAGGGTTTACTCCCATCGCCTGGTACAGTAATGGCGATGTTGCCATGGCGGCCTATACCTACGGAAAAGGGAAAGTGGTACTGACCGGACCTCACCCTGAAGCTGACGAAAGCTGGATCGATGCCAGCCAACCAGGATACATCCCCGCTGAACGCAAAATGATAAAACTATTGAAATATCTGGACATCAGTCATCAATGAGCACGGGTAAAGTCGGAACGTCTGCGCTCATCTTTATCTCACCATCTGAAGAGAAAACTTAAAAATTTCTTCAAGAAAGAGAGCGCGTCTTTCAGCAGAATAATCAAGTATGATCATGCTTGAATAACCATCAAGAACAGCCGCAATTTGTCGGGCTGAAACCTGACTATTGGCAGAGGTAAATTCCCCCACTTCGATACCACGCGTAATGATATCTTCGACGATGTCATTCCACTGCATTAAATTGGCGTGAATAAGGTCAGCATAACGCTGATCTCTTGCTGAAAGAGGCCATATTTCAAGATAGAGAATCCAGTGCGAAGAGGGAGCATCTGGCAGCAGATAATCTAAAAAAAACAATAGCTCCTCTGATATTGTGCCAGTTTTTCGCTCTTTTAATTTCAGGAGATAGTCATTAACATCATCATCCAGCATCTTTTTTATGGCGTCGAGCTTAAGCTCATCCCAGTTACTATAGTAATGATACATATGGCTTCTGGAAATATTAAGCCGGGCATTCAGGTCTCGCGTTGAGACATTGTTCAGCCCCTTCTCTTTGAAAAGTTTTAAAGCGGCTTTCTTTATAATATCTTTGAAGGAATCGACTTTCATTTTCAATGACGACTTTGTTAACTTTTCATCCTCTCACAATACCATTTTCAGGAACTCAACGCTAATAGCTATAAAAGGTAAGCTGCGGCTTATATCAGCATTAACTTATAACGCAACGCCTGCTTCGTCATTCTGATTGTTAGCCGCTTCTGGCTGATGATGCTGCTTATACTGGCTGGTACGGTGGCAGCATCTTTGCTTCTGATTAGCATTAATCCCGCCTGGTCACCGTTGGGCCTGGGTGTGGCTTTAATCGTATATGCTGTTTTAGCGATAGTTTCTCCATCGCTTACCGTTACTCAGGCCCGGGAGAAATGGTTGTCACCCGTTACTGGCTTCATAACAGGCCTGCTAACCGGTGCGACAGGTCTGTTCGTTATGCCAGCTGTTCCCTATCTTCAGTCACTTCGCTTCAGTAAAGAAGAGCACGTCCAGGCCCCTGGCCTGTCATTTACCGTGTCTATGATTGCGCTGGCGGCAGGACTTTATCTTCATGACGCGTTCCGGATAGAGCAATTTTCACTTTCATTTATATCCATACTCCCTGCTCTGGCCGGAATGTGGCTCGGCCAGAAGGTGCGGGCACGTATTAGTCCCATGCGCTTCAGGCAGTGTTTTCTTCTGTTTTTAATTATGCTGGGCATAGAGTCGATTTAACGCCCTTTTATCTGATTTATCAGGCGTAAAGTAGCGGCGCACAGCCGAGAGGTTGCCTGATACTAAGGGTCACTAAGCAGTGATGATGAAATGAGCAGACACCCCTTTTGAACATTGCTGAAACGATCAGGTGAAGTGTTCTTAGTGGGCAAACGGACCACATTGGATTTTTGCTTGTGTTACATAGCGGACATTTCAGCCCGAAAAGAAATCGTAAAACTCCGTCACGAAAACGTTTGAGTCAGATGGCCCTTTCATGCGCACGCCATCGAACTGCATTTGTCGTGGTTTAAACGCCGGTTAGCCTTAACGAGAAACAAAAGGCGCTGCTACGTAAGCTGGAAGAGGGCTTTGGTGGTGTGGTGGGAAAGAAGAACAGTCGGCGTTCAAAAAGCTTTCCCAATGGCGTCAAAAAGTTTTTCGACAATTTGACTCGCTAAGCGGAAACGCAACGGTAAACATAAAAAGCCCCTGCAGTGCAGGGGCTTTTTTAATTGCTGTACTATTCAGCACAACGTATCCGTTAAGGCGTACTCAGAAATTTTTCTCAAGCTTCCGCTTTCGTTGTCGATAACCTGATTGCTGGCTGAGTGATGATTACACTCAGCTTTTTTTCATTTCTGGCGATAAGGATATTTATGAACAAGCTTTGTGTTGCGGCGTTGTTGGCTCTGAGTTTAACCGGCTGTGCGCAGCAGACTTTCGTGATGAAACAGAACCAGGTTGGCGCGGCGACGAAAACGACCAGCCAGCCGTTCTTTGTTTCAGGTATCGGTCAGCGTAAGAGCATTGATGCGGCACAGGTGTGCGGCAGCCCGGAAAAAGTTAGCCGGGTTGAAGTGCAGCAGACGTTTGTTAATGGCTTACTGAGCGTGGTGACGTTTGGTATCTACACGCCACGTGAAGCGCGCGTTTATTGCGCCATCTGATAATGCCTCAGGCCGGTTCGCCGGCCTAATCCTGTCTGCTATTTTCCATGTTCTGTGATTAAAATACATTAAAATGTTGTAACTATTAAATTATACTGACGACGTTACCCGAAATGAGTTCAGGTCACTTCGTCCAGCCTGGTAAAAGCAGTGGTTAAGCTGTTAGACATTAAAGTCCGCTATGAGCGAAAAGCGGACATTTAAATATGGAGACGTCAGCAGAAGCACTGTTATTAGTTCACGGAATCAGTCCGTTCTGCTATCAAGCTTAAATTGATGAATTAAATTAATCGGGGCTATTAGCCTGGCTCATCGCATATTGCTTTTTGTCGATAAAACTTAGGGTTGATTTGCACCACAACCATTAGGACGAAGTATGTCAGACAAAAAACGCATAGCCATAACCGGTGCTTCAGGGAAAATTGGCAGGGTTACAGTAGAGTGGCTTGATAAAGCGGGCTATGACCTGTTCCTCATCGATAAAAAAGACCCGGTAACTGATGCCCATCCTGCGATAATTGCCGATTTAGAGGATTTTGGTGCAGCGCTCGACGCTCTTTCTTCCGTTGGGGAAGACATTTATTCGAGACCCGAGCCAGCAGCCTTTGATGCCGTTGTTCACCTCGCCAGTATTCCCCACCCCCGAATACTCCCCGATGCTGACGAGTTCAGAAACAATATGCTGGCCACCTTCAACGTTTTTGAGGCATCAAGACGACTGGGAATAAAAAATGTCATCTGGTCATCGAGCGAGGTTCCAACCGGCGTGCCTTACGACCAGTGGGACTGCCCATACGTTCCGGTAGATGAACACTACCCGGCACGAGGTATCAGCATTTATGCACTGACTAAGGTACTGGGGGAAGAAATGGCCCGCCAGTTCTGCCTTAACAACGATGATATGCGCATTACCTGCCTGCGACTTTCAAATGTTATAGCACCGGAAGAATATGCACAGTTTGAAAATTGGCAGGATGATCCGGCTGTCAGGCTATGGAACATGTGGGCCTACGTTGACGTCCGGGACGTTGCCCAATCGATTGAGAAAGCGCTCGAATATGACGTCAGAGGTAAAGATGAGTTCTTTATTACCAGCGATGTTACCTGCATGCGAACCCCTACACAGGAACTTATCGACCGTTACTATCCCAATGTCGAACAGCGTAAAAAATTCGCAGGTAATGAATCAGTGCTGAGCAGCGAAAAGGCAATGCGCGTCCTGGGTTATCGTCCGGCGCACCGCTGGACCGATGGCGTCTGATAATAATTTACTTTGCTACCGGCCTTTAGGAGGCAGGTAACCGTTTTAACTGGAGAATCGTATGAAAGAGAAAAAACTGGCTCTTATAACGGGCGCGAGTAACGGTATCGGCCTGGCACTTGCGGAAGAATTTGCAGCTAACGGGTACGATCTTGCCATCGTGGCCCGGGATGAAAAAAAGCTATCAGCTACACAAGAACATCTGAAAAAGCGCTTTACAGTTAACGTACACGCATTCAGTGCTGACCTGAGTGAGTATGACCAGATAACCGACCTGCAGGCCAGAATTGATGCGGCCGGTTTAAACCTCAGTGCTCTGGTCATCAACGCAGGCCAGGGCCTCGGTGGTGCCTTTATTGGTGGTACCGATCTTGAAAAGGAGCTGAGATTAATACGGCTTAATGTTGAATCTGTAGTCCATCTTTCTAAAATATTTATTCCGCGGCTCGTTGAAAAGGGCAGCGGGCAGGTTCTTATCACCTCTTCGCTATCTGGCTCGGCACCGATACCTTTCGAAGCGGTTTACGGGGCGTCAAAGGCTTTCGTTAACTCCTTCTTTTATGCCATACGTAATGAGTTGATGGGAAGTGGGTTATCTATGACGCTTCTGATGCCCGGGGCAACGGAAACCAATTTCTTCAAAAATGCCGGACAGGCAAGCACGGCGGTAGGATCCATGAAAAAAGACGACCCGAAAGAGGTGGCAAAACGCGCCTTTTATGCCCTGATGACAGGACATGAATTTGTCTACGGCAGTGAGTATGCCGAGTATGAGGGCGAGGTGATGAACAGAATCATGAGTGAATCACACAAGGCTCAGCGTCACCGCATCATTTCTGAACCCAACTCAGCCCTGTAAAAATAAATCCGCATGGTGCCGGGCATAAGCCCGGTGCCTCTTTCAAAAACGTAAATACAGCAGGTGAAGTACTGGAATAATGACCAGAGATGAAAAAAGCGAAGGTATCCCGGGGAAATGCTGAAACTTTGCATTTGCTATGGTGTCGGGTTGCAGCGTTTTATTGAATAAATCTAAACTGCCTATCTTTCAGGCAAAATTCCGTGCAATGCTTTAAACATTGCATTGAATTTTAATCAACGGTCCAGTTTCATGCCTACCAGACTTCCTACCTCACTCACCCGAAGCGATCTTGCTGAACTCAACGCATTTCTTATCACCGAGAAACTGCGCAGTTTTACCAAAGCCGCCATAGAACTGGGGATCACCACTTCTGCGCTGAGTCATACCATACGCAATCTCGAGACGCGCCTGGGCGTCAGGTTGCTAAACAGAACAAGCCGCACGGTCTCTCCGACCGAAGCGGGCGCTAGCCTGGCACTACGCCTTGAAATAGGATTTAAAGAAATTGGCGATGCCCTTGAGGAAATTTACCGCATGCGCGATCGGCCCGCCGGAAGACTCAGGCTTAACGTGCTTAGTGACGGTGCCCGCCTCATTATGGCACGACATCTTCCACGTTTTATCAGCAAGTACCCGGAAGTGGAGCTCGAAATCAGCGTTGATGACAGGATGGTCGACATAGTGCAGGAAGGATTTGATGCCGGGATCCGCTTTGGCGGTACCGTTCCTGAAGATTTGGTTGCAGTCCGGCTGGGGGGAGAGCTCCGGTGGGTAGCAGTAGCATCACCACGCTATCTTTATCAACATACACTTCCTGCCGTGCCTGAAGACCTGCGCCTTCATGCCTGTATTCAGTTACGTACCGGGCAGGGCGTCATCTACAAATGGGAATTTCGTAAAGGAGAGGACTACCGCGTGATTGACGTCAGGGGCCAGCTTTGTGTGAGCGAAACGGCACTGGCAATCGAGCTGGCCCTGTCCGGTGCCGGCATCGCCTACTGCCTTGAAGAAAGGGTTCGTGGCCACATACGTGACGGCAGTCTTAGGATCGTGCTCCCGGAATGGGCACCGGTTGAAGAACCTATGTATCTTTATTATCCCGGACACCGGCAGGTTCCACAGGGTCTGAGAGAACTGATCGAGGTGCTGAGAGAAGAGATAAAAAATGAAAAGCGAAATAACACTGAATGATTTGATTCGTTGATGTATCGATGTCTGCTATGAGCGAGGAGTGGACGTTACTAATGGCGTACTGAGTAAATCAACGGGGAGTGGGTCAGTCTGCTTCTGGCACAATAGATCCTTATTGAGACTCATACGCTCATTACTTGATCTTGCAGAATCATCATCACGATGGGGCTGGAATAAAAGTTGTGGCCGAACTGGTGAAAATTCAGGCAGGCTGATCTAACTCTGTTACACTCAGTGCACGTATGATTTCAGAGTTTTAGCCAGGTCAGTGCTGATACTGAAATCAAACAAAGCCCATGACCGTTCAAGAGCAATACTGCTTGTCCGCCGCGACGGACCGTTACCGCCCGGCAACAGGAAGTTTAATATGTTTAGAAGTGAAGAAGAAAAGATCAACATCGTTATTGGCGAAGCCATCTTAACGCTGCTTGAGGACAGCGGCGTCTTTAGTACACACACCCTTTCTACCCAGTTGACAAAGATGCTTAATGTAGAGATAGACGCCGTCCGTTGTGAAATCATCAGAGAGGCAATCAGGCAGACTAGTAAACTGCTCGCCATAGCCCTTTGTTCAGGTAATAGCTATGCTGACACAAAGGGTGGGCTCGCTCGAATTTCTTGTCGGCAGAGCACCAGACACTGGTAATTATGCGGCATCTTTACTGCACCGGTTACGTTCTGCCTCTAAAAGTCAGTGTATCCGGTGGCTCAGCATTTGAATCGCCCTTATGCTGCATTCCTGCACACGACGGTCAGCGGTGCTTTTGCTAAGCAGTTCCAGTTCATTTATCAGCTCATCTTTCCCTGCTTTGGTTTTCTGACTGAGCAGCCTTCTGGTAATCCGACCAATAAGTTCCAGTGCTTGTTCATTGCGATCCTCGCTTGAACCCATAAACCCTCCGCTAAGAGAACCAGTTGTAAATATAGCATTGTATTAGGTGCGAGAAAGGTAACTGTGGCCGTATCGTTGAACTGATACCTTCACAAACTATGATGGCTAAAGAGCTCGGGTTTCAGGCTGAGGCTTAAACTAATGACCTGCCTCCCGCAGATTAATATACCGTAGTGCAAGCAACGTCCGCTTCTGGCACAAATCAGACCTGCGCACCGCAGGATTCATAATGAGGAAAAACCGGATAAGGGAGAAGTGAATGATTTCATCCTTAAATAAATGTGATGAAGCTCTGATTTTCATCTGTGACCCTCATCAACTAATAGCAACTTTTGATAGTTAAGAGGGTTTTTTTCTTTAAAAATCCTTAATTATCAATGCTAAGTTTACTTCTCATTACCAACTTCAGTCATTGCCCATGTGGGGGATATTGTGAGGATAATGTTAATGCCTCCTCACAATTCATCCCGGCCTTTCAGGCAATTATGTCGTTCCTGATCGTGCCGGCCCTCCGTCTCCCTACAAGTGACTACGATATGAAAACCTATAAATTCCTTGCCAGCAGTCTTACCGCTCTGATGATATTTTCAGCGCAGGCGAAAGACATGAAGGTGGGTGTTGCCCTGGCTAACTTTGACCTCAACTTTATTTCCATACTTCGCAGTCAGATGGCAACAGAACTCAAAGAAGAGAATCTGACCGGGCAGTTTGTCGATGCCAAAGGTGACGTTGCCCTCCAGGTTCAGCAGGTCGATGATTTTATCAATCAGGGCGTGGACGCCATCATTCTGAATCCCGTTGATACGCAGGGCGTTCAGCCTATGATGAGTGCGGCCAGCCGTGCCGGTATACCGCTCATATTTGTTAACAGGAAACCTGAAGTTAAACTGCCAGCCGGTATGGCCTATGTCGGTTCTGATTCCGCACTGGGCGGGGAGATGGAAATGGAGGCTCTCGCCAAAAAGATGAATTATAAAGGTAACGTGGCCATTCTGATGGGTGCCCTGTCTAACGAGGAGGCGCGTGAGCGGACGCGCGCAACCGAGGCCGTGATCGCAAAATATAAAGATATGAAGGTTGTGGAAAAACAGACAGCTGAATGGCAGCGTAATGAGGCTGTAGACGTAGTTTCCAGCTGGCTTCTGAACGGCACCCCGGTCAATGCAATTGCCGCCAACAATGATGAGATGGCAATAGGCGCGATTATGGCGCTTAATCAGGCAGGTAATAAAGAGATCCTTGTCGCGGGCATTGATGGCACGCCCGATGGCGTTAAATTCGTTCAGTCCGGTCGCCTGACGCTCACCATTTTCCAGGATGCGCGGGGTCAGGCTACAGGTGCTGTAAAAGTTACCCGTGCCCTGCTCGATAAAAAGCCGGTAGAAACCTATAACTGGATCCCTTACCAGACGATTACCCCGGAAAACTTTCGACAGTTTCAACATGCCGGACAGTCCCGGTAAGCCTCCTGCCCGCTGAAAGGTGGGCCGGTGCCATTCCCGACAGGGACGTTTGAAGAGAGGACGATGATGCTTACGCATTGCCAGGACGATAATCGGATCTATCCCGATTTTGCTGAACACTCTGCACCAAAGCTTCTGTTTGTCTGTAAAACTGAAGGAGAGGAGTCGGCCATCCCTCGTGTAATGCACAAACATGATGACCGTCTGGAAATAATGTTTATTGCCCGCGGGAGTGGAGACTACGTTATCGGCGGGAAAAATTACCCGGCTCAGGAAGGTGATATCCTCATTTTTAATTCTGGAGTTGTACACGATGAACGGCCTCACAGCAGCAGAGACTCAGTCATTTACAGCTGTGGACTCAGTGGGCTGCGCATCAGCGGGTTGCAGGACAATCATCTCCAGCCCCGCGAATATCGTGCACTGGTAAAAAGTGGCTCACACTTTAGCTCGGTACATGGCCTGTTCGAAACGCTCTGCTCTCAGTGCTTCAGGCAAAATAACCACTACGGCGTTATAACGCATCATGCCATGAATGCGCTTCTGATACTGGTCAGGAACCTCTGTGAAGAGCAGCAGGCAAAGAATGATGAGAGGACGCTTTCACTGGGTGAACAGATTAAGGATTTTATTGATGAAAATTACGCGACGCCTATAACACTTGACGCCATAACGCAGAAACTCCGGATAAACCGCTTTTACCTCATTCACGTCTTTAAGCAGTTTTCAGGCTATCCACCTAAACAATACATTATCCGCCGGCGCGTAGGCGAAGCGCAGTCGCTGCTGTTAAATACGGATCTGGGTGTATCAGAAATCGCGGCAAGGGTGGGCTACGACAGCGTTAACAATTTTCACCGCGTATTTAAGATGATCGTAGGCATTCCGCCCTCGCAATATAAAGTGCGCTGGATGGACGGTATGAAGCTCAGTAAATGATGCACACTGGCTGCGGAGCCAGTGTGCGGTAAGTATCAGATGGCTGGCAGTACGTAATCCGACTTTTCAATCATGGCTGCACGTCTGAGCAGGTCTACCGATTTGATGACGCCTTCCATGCGGGACAGGTTCATGTCTTCGTGCTCGATGCTCAGCGTCAGTTCAGGATTGGCAAAGTGCGCCAGTGCATAACAGAACTGGTTCCACCAGGATTCCGGCTGACCATAACCCAGCGTAACATAAGACCAGCTGCGCTCACGGCTCATCGTCATTGGGCGGTTATCAAGAGCAGTAGCAGTCGCCCGGTTAACGCTGTCGGTGAAGGTATCCTTGGCATGTACGTGATAGATCATACTGCCGGCTGAGCGAATGAACTCAAGAGGATCGCCTCCCATCCATATGATGTGGCTGGGATCGAAGTTAAGTCCCACGACCTCTCCCGTGATTTCACGCAATTGCCTGAAAGTGGGCAGGTTATAAGCCAGCTGCTGTCCATGAAGCTCAATGCAGATCCGCGTGCCGCTGTTACGCGCGACATCAGCCAGACTGCGCCAGTATAACTCAGCCACTTCCCACTGATGGGCCAGGATATGCTGTGTTTCGGGCGGCCAGGCGGTCACAATCCAGTTCGGATAACTATCACCGGGTGCACCAGGTAAACCTGACATGGTAATAACGTTCTCCACCCCCAGCAGGGCAGCAAGCTCAATTGTTTTATACAGACAAGCAGAATGCACTCTCCCGGTTTCACCCGGATGCAGCGGGTTTCCGTTTGCGTTGAGTGCAGAAATTGTCAGACCATTGTCGCTCAGTCTGCTGGTGAACTCCTGGCGTGCTGCCGGATTACTGAGCAGCTTATCCAGATCGAGATGAGGAGCCGTTGACCAGTTGCCGGTAGCAAACTCCAGGCAGTCCAGCTTTAATACCGCAGCCGTTTTGATAACGTCACCGACTGCCAGATGGCTGAGGCTGTCAGACACTAATCCAAGTTTCATTGTTTGTCCTCTTAAAGCGAAACAGTAACGACTTTACGGGTTCTGAAGGATTCTACGGCTGCCTCAGCAAGTAACAGAGCCTTCAGTCCATCATCAGCGGTTGTTGGAACAGGCCGTCCTTCCTTAATCGCAGCAACGAAAGCTTTCCACTGTTCACGAAAGGCCTCCTGATAGCGTTCCAGGAAGAAGTGCAGCGGCTTTTGCGCCTGAGTCCCCTGTTCCTCAGTTACTTTAACAAGGGTTGTCGTAGGAACATTCTGCACATACAGACACCCTTTCTGGCCGTGAGCTTCAATGCGCTGGTCATATCCATAACCCGATCGCCGGCTGTTATTGATGACCGCAATTTTGCCTGACGCGGTCTGAAGTGTAATAACTGCAGTGTCCACGTCGCCTGCCGCTTTGACAGTCGGGCTGACCAGGGCTGCCGCTGTAACAGAGACAGATACCGGCTCTTCGCCCAGCTGAAAACGCGCCATATCGAAATCATGAATGGTCATGTCACGAAACATGCCGCCAGAGACCAGCAGGTAGTCATCCGGAAGGGGGGACGGATCGCGTGAGTTGATTTGCAGATGCTCCAGTTCTCCGATCTCACCAGACCTCAGCGCCCGATTCAGGTGGGCATGGTTCGGGTCGAAACGGCGGTTAAATCCGATCATGAAAGGCACACCACGCTCTTTAACCTCAGCGACGCAGGCCTGTACCCGCTCAATGTTTAAGTCGATGGGTTTTTCACAGAAAATTGCTTTGCCTGCCCGGGCGGCGTGCAGTGAGAAATCAGCGTGGGTATCCGTGGATGTGGCAACCAGAACAATATCCACTTCCGGATGCGTGATCGCCTCCTCAGTACTGAGCACACGCGCTGAAAACCTGTCAGCCAGGTTTTTTGCAGCCTCAGGGAAAATATCGGACACCGAAAATAATTCGGTATCCGGATGGTCATAAATATGGCGGGCATGAACCTGTGCAATTCTTCCGGCACCTAACAACGCAACTTTCAACATGACTGACCCCTGAACAAATAAATCCCACGGAAACTGGACAGAAATAACAGCATTATTTCGGGGAGCTGACTGTTCACCACCCATAACACTACGCCTGAAAAACATGATGGAATGACGTTAAACGCAGTGAAAATTAATTTCAATTAAATAAAAAATGAAAGATTAATTTTGTGATGTAGATAAAAAATGAGCGCAACATCCTAAAAGTTGCTATTTTCAACCTCATGATAATGCTGATTATTCTTACTGTTTCTGCATTTTTTATAGCTAACAGCAGTGCGGTTAGCCTGCTGATGCAGGCGCCCTCACTGGATATAACAAATTATTCATAATGAAGGATTTGATGTATTCAATACCAGTTTCATGATTTATTTAATAATTTCATATAGTTGACTGGGCGTAAGGCTCTTCTGCAATTTACAGCCTGGCGACACGATGTGAAAGAATTCACAAAACCGTAACATTCATGCCTGCGCAGCAACTTTTAGCATTGGAATAGACATTCCAGTAATGATTAATAAACCTTTCCCCAAAAAAGGCGAAGAAACCCCGGCTTTATTTCACTAAAACGCACAAGCGCTTTCCCTTTTATTGATAATAAATAACCCTACCAGGAAAAAAATTAATGAGTGAAGACAAACTGATCAGGAATTCAACTCCGGAAAAGGTTTCCTCACCGGGTCCGGACATGAAAAAAATCACCATCGTTTCCACCATAGGTGGCCTCTGTTTTGGATACGACACCGGGGTTATTTCGGGCGCACTACTCTTTATGAACGATGACCTGAATCTTTCACCCTCAGCTGAAGGATTTATTACGTCCTCTCTGTTATTTGGCGCAGCTTTTGGCTCTCTTCTGGGCGGGATGCTTTCTGATAAACAGGGAAGACGTAAAAATCTTCTATGGGTAGCTGTGTTCTTTGTCCTGGGAGCGCTTGCTACCTCTCTGGCCTGGGATGTTAATTCAATGCTGGTTGCCCGTTTCGTCCTTGGACTTGCGGTTGGCTGTGCGTCGGTCACGGTTCCGGTTTATATCGCTGAAATGGCCCCGGCAAACCAGAGAGAGAAGCTCGTAACCGTTAACGAGCTTATGATCGTTACCGGACAGTTTCTTGCTTACTCGATTAATGCCGGTATCGTAAATGCCTATCCGGAACTGAGCCATAGCTGGCGTATTATGCTGGCAATACCCGCCATACCTGGCGTCATCCTGTGGATAGGCATGATGATGATGCCTGAATCGCCAAGATTTTTCCTGCAGCGTGGTCAGGAGAACGAGGCAAGAAAAGTGCTGAGCAGCATTCGCGAGCCGCAGGTCATCGAGAAGGAAATCAGGGATATCCGTAATATCATTTCTCTGGATACGCAGCAGGTAAGCCTGCGTAAAGAACTGAGTAAAAAATGGGTTTTAAAACTCATCCTGATAGGACTTATGATTGTTCTGGCTACGAGGGTGACGGGTGTTAATACCATCATGTACTACGCACCAACAGTATTAAAGTCAACGGGACTGGGCGATGCTGCCGCAGTGACAGCAGCAGTAGCGAACGGCCTGATTTCTATTCTGGCAACTGTGCTTGGCATGATGATTATTGGTAATCTGCCGCGCCGTAAAATGTTCCTGACCGGGCAGATAGGCGTCACCCTGGTACTGGTGTTGATAGGACTGTCCTTCAGAATGTTTTTCCATGCGGAGACAATTAACGGTACGGAAGTGCTTAAAGGCAACTTTGCCGGTGCCAGCTATATCATTCTCGCCCTTATGTCGCTGTTCCTTGTCTTTATGCAGGGCTGGATAGCGCCGGTATTCTGGCTGATGCTTTCCGAAATATACCCTCTTCGCATACGCGGCCTTGGAATGGGCATAGCGGTATTCGGCCTTTTTGGCTTCGATTTTGTCATACAGTCGCTCTTTCCTGTGATGCTGCATGCATGGGGAGGAGGAGCCACGTTTGGCGTGTTTGCCCTGGCAAACCTCGTAATGCTGGCTTTGCTGTTCAGGTATCTGCCTGAAACACGCGGGCTTACGCTTGAAGAAATTGAAAAAAAATTCAGGCAGTAAACGCCGGCCGTTTGATTCCATCATTAATTTCTACTGAGGGCAGGACATGATGAAAATTACCGCTGACGAATTGACGCTTGGCTGCCGGGCGAAGAATCGAAATGAGGTACTCCGGCAGGCTGCTTTTGAGCTGGCCGCCCGGGGCTGCGTAGATATTGGTTTCAGCAAAGCATTGCTCGATCGCGAAAATGATGTCTCTACATGGATTGGCGCTGGACTGGCAATGCCACACATAAACCGGCGTGATGCCGGGCAGATTATCAGGAGCGGATTCCATTTCCTTCAGTATCCGGAGGGAGTTTCATGGGACAAAAGCCACGTGGCTTTTTTGGTCGTCGTGGTCGCGGCCAAAGATGGTGACCATATTGCTATGCTTTCTGGCATTGCAGATCTGCTGGTTAATGAAAGAAAAGTGATGCGACTTTCCATGGCAGACAGTAAAACTGCATTTCTTAACCTGTTGGCCGATACCTGATTTTGCAACGTCTGCTTCTCGCCCTCTGACATTCGACAAGCGTTTTACAGCATCAGTAAGGGCGATCTTGGCGCTTCAAGTACCAGCAAATATTTCGCTTAATCATAACGGGTTCTGATCTTCCAGTAGTGGTAAATGGTCCTTATCCATTTAAACGTTAGAGCCCGGATGACTGATTGATGCGGTTTCAACTTTTCTCGCTGTCCCTGATAATACAGTCCGGCATGCTTTATTGAATAAATCGGATTTAGATAAAAGCTCCTCCAGTCACTGACTTCCTCAGCCAATCCGCACACTTTCTGGCATCATCGCACCCTTCATTTTGTTTATGGCACGGATAATAGCCATAATTTCTGCAAACTACGTATCATAATCCTGCAAAGTAAGATGCCCATTAAACAGGTGTTTTTACGCGTGACATCGTCGTTTCAGCAACCCAACGCCCGTTATAAGCCGTGTGCCACCTCCAGTAAGCATTGCTCCCTGTCAGTCGTTGCCTGGCCTCTGCCTGATTCTGTCAGAAGACTCCGCCGGCCAGTAACCGGCATGCGTTCGCGGCGAGATAAGAGCTTTCATCTTCTTGTACCTTAGCCCGTAGTGGCTTCGTTTAGTGTCATCCCAGAGAGAGGTCAGCACAGATAACCTCATGAGTGCAATCGTCTACGGCCAGATGCCGTTTACGCGATATGCGACGCTTTTCCTGACCGTGTTTTTTACCTTCCATTCCCCTCACCGAAGACTTTTAAGCCGGTGGAGTCGATAACCTGATGGGCAATTTCGCCGCGCGTAGTATTTTCGAACGGGATGCTGACGGGCCTGGTCCGCCTGCTAACGCAGGAGTGAGTCGGGTACTGCATCAGGATAATGATGGAGTCAATGTATCTCTGCGCAGCGTACAGTATAAGGTGAAGCATCAGTACGGTGGAAATGACCCGTTCAGAATAACGTTGCGGGCTGCCACATGAAGACGTGTTGGGCTATTCATTCCAGGCCAGAATAGCCGACACATCAGGTCATAATGTCAGTGAGCCCCGGTTGACGAACGCCTTGTTGCAGGTAGCCCAGCTGGTGATTTTGAGCTTTTGTTTTGCCACGTATATACCGCTTCAGGGCCAGAAATAGGATGATCTGATCCTGATAGTGGTAAAATGTTAATTTTTTTCAACAAAGCCCATTCCTCCTTACAGAAGCTCAAGAATTGGAGGATACCTTCTATACAAGTTTGATTGTAATTTAAAGGAAAAAGGGACGAAAATAACTTACCCAGAAAATTATGATTATACGTCAGCGCCACCCAGAACCTTATCCAGTTGCATTTCTGTCAAAACACGGTCTTGAATAGGTTGTTTAACAGCGTTAATTTCATCAACACCCCAAACTAAGCCGACTGCTGTGCGTGTTGGACGTTTGCCTTCAGGCATGTCTGCTAGTGCTAAATAGGCATCTACGACCATTTGTGGATTAGGGGCCTGATCGCTCTGCATAAATTTACCGAATTCCTCAAACATCGTGACAGGAATATTTGCCAGTTCACCGTAACTGTCCAATATGTCTGTGCGTGTCGGTTGCTGTCCTGCTGCACTTAGGCCTGTAGGGAATGGGCCTGGTTGTACTATGGCGATATCGATGCCGAATGGCGCCACTTCGTAACGTAAACCCTGAAGATAGCCTTCTAAAGCGTGTTTGGTTGCGGCGTAAGTGGAGAAATAGGGTGCTGAAATTTGGCCAACCATGGATGAGGTATTGATGATCAGGCCTGACCTGGCTTCACGCATCGCAGGTAAAACAGCCTGAATAGTACGTACAGCGCCATAGTAGTTTGTTTCCATCTGCTCGCGAGCCTGAGCAATGCTAAATGCTTCTGTAATCCCAAGGTACATTACGCCAGCATTGTTTAGCAAAACATCGATTTTTCCCGCTTTATTTAGCACGTTTGCAATGGCAGTTTTGACAGATTCGTCGTTGGTAACATCCATATCAACGACATGTATAAAATCACTATATGCTTCCAGCTCTGCTTTAACTACAGCGTTCTTGCCTTCTGGAGCACGCATTGTCGCAAATACTCGATAGCCTTTATCTGCAAAATCTTTAACTGATTTTTGGCCAAAGCCACTGCTGCTTCCAGTGATGACTATGCTTTTTTTTGCATCGCTCATTCTTATTTCCTATTCAGTTTGTTAATTAAATACCAGGTGGTACAATAAGCAGGAAGGAACAGCTTGTCAAATTAAAATACCGGGTGGTATCAAATGAATCCAAATGCAACTAAGCCTTTAAGAGGGCGTCCCAGGACCTTAGACCGTGATCATGTTTTAGACGTGGCAATGGATTCTTATTGGAAAGATGACATAGGAAATTTATCCCTCAATGAAATTTGCAGAAGATCTGGTGTATCTAAACCAGGTCTTTACCGTGAATTCTGTAACGAAGATGGGTTGATGAAAGCGGTTCTTATGAGGTATCAGGAGCAAGTTTTAGATCCAGTCCAGCAGATGCTAAATAGTGAAACTCCATTTCGAGAGGCTCTTGATAATCTTGTGTCATTTGCCACTTCAGTTAGTTGTAACCATGAGTCCCCAAATGGCTGTCTTTTCATAAAAATGCGTGAATCACGAATTCATTTGGGTGAAAAAACACGAGCGCAAGTAGATTTTCTTGAGGAGCAGGGATTAGTTGCTTTCACAAAATGGGTTGAGCGTTCAAAGGTCAGGGGGGAGTTTTCTGTGGACATGTCATCGGAATTTGCTGCTACTTATATCGATACGCAGCTAAGCAATGCCTCGTCACAGCTTGCTCGTGGTGTGGCCCCTGAAACGGTTAAGAAGATACTATCAGTCGCTTTTTCTATGCTGGGATGACCATTCCAGCCAGTATTGTTGACCTGAGCTCCAGAATGCGTGTCAGCTGAACGCCTGTGATTCCGAATACGGCAGTGATCGTCAGACACTCCTTCGTGACAGAATCCACATACGTCAGTCACTCAACCCGGCTGCGGGCGAGTGTATCCATGAAAAAATCCATCGACCAGGTCAGGTTTGGCGCATCCGGGCGCAGAAGTGGAAGCCGCTCAGTCCCCAGCCCTTAACGACACAGTCTGCGTTTTACACTCAGGCCGTTAAGGTGATAGATCTGGTAAACCTGTAAGTATTTCATCAAAACGGCCCATTCACTTTTATAGATCTTCCGACATGCTGACGATACGCTCCCCGTTGACTAAGACAAACGGCTATAACAACGTCCGCTTCTGGCACAAAGTGGTCATTCATAGCCTCTCACCCCAGCCTGCCCATCCTCAGCATCGCCCGATACCAGGCCCCGCGCTGAATTGACCACCTCAACCCCACCGCAATCGCATTAATCTTCCGGTCAATCATCGCCTGCTCAAAGCGGCCGACTTCACGGCCGGACATCGCCTGCGCCCACGCGGGCATCAGCCCGAATCCCGACTTCAGCATGATTTTCATCACCGGTTTCGCCTGCCAGCTCGGAGCAGGGGCATTCATCAGCAATCGCGTCACTTCGGCGGTGCGCTCGTCAAAGCGCAGCTCTGAACGCATCTGTTGCAGATAATCCGCCACATCAACGACGCTTTTCGGCACCTTCACTGCACCCAGCGCTTCGGCAATCAGCGCCGCTTCCTGATAGTACTGATCCTGCTCAGCGCGGGTGAGCTGCGGATTTTTGTAGCGCAGATGAGCCGCCAGAAAACGGCTGGTCTCCGCCACATGCACCCAGGTGAGCAGATGCGGATCGCTGGCGGCATAAGGTTTGCCCGCGCTGTCGACGCCGCTGACTTTCAGATGAATGCGTTTCACCCGGTCAATCAGCGTCTGCGCATCCTGTGAATTACCATAGGTGGTGACAGCGATAAACTGACTGGTGCGGCGCAGGCGACCCATCATATCTTCGCGGAAATTGGAGTGATCCCAGACGCCCGCCAGCGCCGCCGGATGCAGCATCTGCAACAGCAGCGCACTGATCCCGCCGCACATCATGGAGGTGAAGTCACCATGGACGCGCCAGATTACGCTGTCCGGGCCAAAAAGGCCGGGATCGCCAGGCGGTTGAGAGAGGTCAAATTCATTCATCGACAGGCCGTTAAGGCGGAAGACCTGCTGCTGAATGCGGTCACGCAGATTAATCATGGCGGCTCTGATAGTGGATATGATGCGGCGCGCGGTAACAGGACGCTCCCGACGCGCCGCATCACCTTCCCCTGAGTTCAGGGAAAAGGCTGACGGTTATTGATAGCTGAACTGCGCATTCTCGGTACGAACGGAATCGAGTCCAATCATCACGTTGAATTTGCCGGGCTCTGCAACGTGCTGCATCTGCTGGTTCCAGAACTTCAGCGCATCCACGTCAATTTTAAAGGTCACGGTTTGCGACTCACCTGCTTTCAGCATGATGCGCTTAAAGCCACGCAGCTCCTGCACCGGACGGCTGATGGACGCGACCGGGTCGTTCAGATACATCTGCACTACCGTCGCACCATCGCGCTTACCGCTGTTGGTCACTGTCACGCTGGCCTCAACGCTGCCGTCGCGCGGCATGGTCGGTGAGGACATTTTTACCGGCGACACGGTGAAGCTGGTGTAGCTCAGACCGTAACCAAACGGATAGAGCGGGCCGTTAACCGCATCATAGTAATGCGAGGTGTACTTGTTCGGCTTCGCAAAGTTGTAAGGACGGCCTGTTGGCAGATGGTTGTAGTAGATCGGAATCTGACCCACTGAACGCGGGAAGGAGACTGGCAGTTTGCCCGACGGGTTGTAGTCACCGAACAGCACATCGGCGATAGCGTTGCCGCCCTCGGTGCCGCTGAACCAGGTTTCCAGCACCGCATCAGCCATGCGATCTTCATTCACTATCGACAGCGGACGTCCGTTCATCAGGACAATCACCAGCGGCTTACCGGTGGCTTTCAGTGCCGCTAACAGCTTCTGCTGACTTGGTGGGATCACCAGGTCGCTGCGGCTGGAGGCTTCATGCGCCATCCCCTGCGCTTCGCCCACGGCGGCAACCACCACATCGGCCTGCTTCGCTTTGGCAACCGCGTCATCGATCATCTGCTCAGCTGAACGCGTATCCACGGAAACCGCCTGCTCATAGAGGTTGAGGAAGTCCTGAATCCCTTTGTTGTCGCTGACGTTAGCGCCCTTCTCATAAAGCAGCGTCGCTTTGCCTTCGGTGGCATTGCGCATGCCCTGTAGCAGCGAAACGGATTGCTTCGCCACGCCTGCGGCGGACCAGCTGCCCATGATGTCGCGCTGGCTGTCTGCCAGCGGACCAATCAGCGCAATGGTGCCCGATTTTTTCAGCGGCAGGGTTTCCAGCCGGTTTTTCAGCAGTACGATGCTTTTACGCGCCACATCGCGTGCTTCAGCGCGATGCAGACGGCTTTCCGCATTGGTGTCCTGCGGGTCGCTCTCTTTCGGACCTAAATGGCTGTAGGGATCGTTAAACAGGCCCATGTCATATTTGACGTTAAGCACATGACGCGCCGCATCATCAATTTCGGCCATCGTGACATCGCCGCTCTTCACCAGGTCCGGCAGATACTTGCTGTAATATTCGTCGCTCATGCTCATATCAACGCCCGACTTCAGGGCGATGCGTACCGCTTCCTGCGGATCGCTGGCGACGCCATGTTTGATCAGCTCTTTAATCGCACCGTGATCGCTGATGGTGATGCCTTTGAATTTCCACTTATCGCGCAGCAGATCTTTCAGCAGCCAGCTGTCCGCCGTGGCGGGGACGCCATTGATGGAGTTCAGCGCCACCATCACGCCGCCGCTCCCCGCATCCAGTGAGGCTTTATACGGTGGCAGATAGTCCTGGAACATGCGCTGCGGGCTCATGTCCACGGTGTTGTAATCGCGTCCACCTTCAACGGCGCCATAGAGCGCGAAGTGTTTCACGCTGGTCATCACGCTGTAGCGATCGGCGGCACTTTTGCCCTGCATCGCCTGCACCATGCTGCGACCCATTTCGCTGGTGAGATAGGTATCTTCACCGAAGCCTTCGGAACCACGACCCCAGCGCGGTTCACGGCTGACATCCACCATTGGCGCCCAGGTCATATTCAGGCCATCGTCAGCCGCTTCATAGGCAGAGACGCGCCCTACTTCTTTAACGGCATCCAGATCCCAGCTGGCCGCAAGAGCCAGAGGGATCGGGAAAATAGTGCGCTGACCGTGAATCACGTCGAAGGCGAAAAACAGGGGGATCTTAAGGCGGCTGAGCTGCATCGCCTGATCCTGCATCGCGCGGATATCCTGACGCGTGACAGTGTTAAAAATCGCGCCAACCTGACTCTTCTGAATCATGTCGCGAATGGCTTCTTTCGGATTATCAGGTCCGACACTAATTAAACGCAGCTGACCGATCTTCTCATCCAGCGTCATTTTTTTAAGCAGCTGGTTAACGAAGGCATCACGCGCCTGTTCGGTCATCGGGTGGTTACCTGGCACTGTCTCAGCCAGTGCGGGTTGCATCGCGAGGGAGACAGCGAGACTAACAGAGTAAATCCATTTCATCAGGTTGGGTTCTCTTAAGTAACTGCGCAATATCGAATAAACAGGCGGCAGTGTGCCACAAGATGAGAATAGCAGGTAGCTGCCGCTGTCACACTGCGTTGAGGTCAGTTGACGTGCTACAGTTAGGACGCACTGATAAGACAAGGGAATTGCTCATGATACAAACCTCTGCCCTGCTTTCTGACCTTCGCCGCCTGGTCGGCCCTGCCCATCTGCTGACAGAACCTGAACAGACTGCCCGCTATCGCAAAGGCTTTCGCTCCGGCGAAGGTGAGGCGCTGGCCGTGGCGTTTCCCGGTACGCTGCTGGAGCTCTGGCGGGTATTGCAGACGCTGGTGAAAGCGGATGTCATCATCCTGATGCAGGCGGCGAATACCGGCCTGACCGAAGGCTCAACGCCACAAGGCAATGATTACGACCGTCCGCTGGTGATTGTCAGTACCCTGCGACTGGATAAGCTTCAGCTGATCGACGAAGGTCAGCAGGTGCTGGCGTTCCCCGGCAGCACACTCTATCAGCTGGAAAAAGCGCTGAAGCCGCTGGGACGTGAACCCCACTCGGTGATTGGCTCCTCATGCATTGGGGCCTCGGTGCTGGGTGGCATCTGTAATAACTCCGGCGGATCGCTGATTAAGCGCGGCCCGGCCTACAGTGAGATGGCCCTGTATGCGCAGATTGATGCACAGGGAAGACTGAAGCTGGTGAACCATCTGGGTATCGATCTGGGGACCTCGCCGGAAGAGATTCTGGGACGACTGGATGACGACCGCTGGCAGCCCGGCGACGTGCAGCACGATGGCCGTCACGCCTCCGATCATGAATATGCCGACCGGGTCCGTGAAGTCGATGCGGATACGCCCGCCCGTTACAATGCCGATGCGCGTCGCCTGTTTGAAGCGTCCGGCTGTGCCGGGAAACTGGCGGTCTTCGCGGTGCGACTCGATACGTTCGCCAGCGAACCGCAGCAGCAGGTGTTTTACATCGGCACTAACGAACCCGGTGTGCTTAACGATATCCGCCGTCACATCCTGGCGCATTTCACCCATCTGCCGGTGGCGGGCGAATATATGCACCGCGACATTTATGACATTGCGGAAGTCTACGGCAAAGACACCTTCCTGATGATCGACAAGCTGGGCACCGACAAGATGCCGCTGTTTTTCACGCTGAAAGGACGGGTTGACGCCTGGCTGAGCAAGCTCTCCTTCGTTAAACCGCACTTCAGCGACCGGCTGTTGCAGCGCCTGAGCAAACTGTTCCCGGCGCATCTGCCCAAACGCATGAAGCAGTATCGCGACAAATATGAACATCATCTGATGCTGAAGATGTCGGGCGACGGCGTGGCAGAAGCGCGTAACTATCTGCGCGACTACTTCCGTGAAGGCGGTGGCGAGTTCTTCGAGTGTGAAGGCAAAGAAGGTGCGCACGCGTTTCTGCATCGCTTTGCGGCAGCGGGTGCGGCTGTGCGCTACCACGCAGTCCATGCAGATGAGGTCGAGGATATTCTGGCGCTGGACATCGCGCTGCGTCGCAACGATGCGGACTGGTTCGAAACCCTGCCCGATGCGATCCGCGCATCCTTAAGCCATCGCCTCTACTATGGTCACTTCTTCTGTCATGTTTTCCATCAGGATTACATCGTCAGAAAAGGGGTGGATGTGCATGCACT
>Ga0153975_1000063_pt1 | contig 28895 bp, 36 predicted proteins | sample TSGA059MetaG_FD_104694 | JGI IMG/M metagenome (GOLD analysis project Ga0153975, IMG submission 104694) | Attine ant fungus gardens microbial communities from Georgia, USA - TSGA059 MetaG | ecosystem: Host-associated > Fungi > Mycelium > Unclassified | place: USA: Georgia, Yuchi Wildlife... | reverse complement strand
TATCCACTGACCGGTCTCTGCCAGTTGAGCTAGGTCAATGGAACCTACATCCCACCGACTCTGTACCGTCTTTGCTGGTTCGCCATCTACAATACATTATGAGCTCACAAGGTGGAAACTACACGCAGGACAAGTTACCATATGGTTCACCGATAGCGCCAAATAAGCTATCCCCAGTGAGTGCATAGACAACATCCTCCGTTGCGACGTTACCCGTCGCGCCAGGGCTGTACGGGCACCCCCCAAGGCCACCAACGGACGCATCGAATGTGCGCAAACCAAAATCAAGGGCAGTCATAATATTTGCGGTTGCTGTGCCATTAGTATCGTGAAACTACAATAGTATTGAATCAACCATAAGATAAAACACAAGAGAATAAATCTTACATGTCCAGCGAGGATTCCCACATCTACCTCTTTCGCAACCTCATCCAGCATGGCACGGACGCTCGTTGGCGTGCCTGCCCCTGTCGTATCTCCCAAACTTACCTCGTAGCACCCCATTTGCATCAACTCCCTCGAAACATCCCTCACCCGCCTCGGGTCCACGCGTCCGGAATATGGGCAAGTGACGACTACTGAAACATACCCGCGCACCCTCAATCCAGCATCAAGTGCTGCGCGCGCAACTGGTGCGAGACGTGTCAAAGAGTCTGATATAGAGACATTAGTGTTTGCGAGAGAGAATGCGTCTGTCGCAGATGTAAAAATGGCGACTTCAGTAACGGGAGGTGGGGGCTTTGCAGCTGAATCTGGAGAGGTGCTTGGAGAGAGTATATCTAGGAGTAAATCCAACCCCTTCTGATTTGGCACGAGGACCGAATAATTGGTTTTTGGGAAGGGATCTATGAGAGATAAGACCTCTGGAGTGCCCGCCATCTACGCACGTGAGCACATGTATTGAAGCTACATAGTGGGACAAGAGACGCGCCTGAGGCACCCATTTGGGACTGACGAAACTACCGGCTTCGATGTTGCGCATGCCTGCAGAGGCGAGTCGGTTGATGAGCTCTGCTTTGATGGGAGGTGGTATTGGACGGGGCTCATTCTGGAGACCATCACGGGGCCCGACTTCGACTATCTTGACAAAGTTGGGATTCGTTGCACTGGTAGAGCTTAATGTAGGTTTTGAAGTGGAGAAGGACTTGGAAGATGTTTCGAGAGTCGAGCGCAGGACTCGAACGCAAGAAGAACGGAAGGGCAGACCTTGAAGCATGTTAAATGGTAGAAACGAGTAAACTATAGAACCAGTGAGAAGAGGTCGAGTAAGTAGATCCTCAGGCTCCTGCACATCCCTTGTCCCATGACTTGCATTTACAGTACAAAACATAATAATAGGGCTTACTGGAGGCGTGAGAAATACTTATCGATGACGACGTAATGCCCTCAAAAATACAACAACAACAAAGTGCCAATAATACGAGCATTTGGAGAAAAAAAATCAACTGTCTGCAGCCAGCAACGATCACGAATGACGTACATATTGTTGAAAGGTCTGATTCATGAGTTGGTTGGTATGACATAGTTTACTCAGCTCGCCGACGATGCCGGGGAAGCCAAGATGATGAACAGTTCGTAGCCCAGGGAGTGCTCAGATGCGGCCGCACAACGAACATGTGGTTGTTTCACTTCCTGAGAGATATTCACGGCAAAATACTTGTGTGTCTATGCAACAAGCTACAGCGAAGTTGCGCCAGCATGGTTAACCACTCATACATAGCTGATTCACAGAGGTGTACAAATAACTTGGTATCATTTCCCAGGAGTGGGATAAGAGAAGGCCTGATGGAGCATGCGACTGCGTTCAATGTTAGAAAAAGCTGAATACATACACCCGAGACAAACATAGACATTTTCACAGAAGACGCGCGGGGTGATGACATAAGCCAGTTATAAGCCAATGCGATTTTTGAACCCAGTTCCTCATCCTCCTCAGTCGTTGGATAGGTCGAGAAAATGCCGTCCCCAATGGCCTTGAACCCGCCCTCCCCTTCCCAGTCAATTTTTAAGAAGAAGAAATCACTCAGCCAGTTGCCCTCAATGGCAACCGCAGCATCTTACCTTTCTGCCGTCCATCAAGCTGATACCCGCGCTCGCTGTCAAGACAATTCATCCGTTGCATCCACACCAGCCCTTTCCCTCTCCTCCTCCGTCACAGCTTCCTCCGACGATACCGTCCTCAATGATGACGACGAGAACAACCCTCTCGCGTATCCCCTCACCCCTCCAACGTCCGAGCAGGTTTTTACCACCGTTCACACAGAATTTGGTCACTGTGCAAACGAGGCCTATCGCTGCGTCTCCCAGCATGACTATACTAAACCTGTTCATGAACACACCATAGAAGAGCCCCCATATTACATCCTCCTCACAACCTATATAAGCTACCTTATCCTCCTCTGTTTCGGTCATATGCGTGACTTCTTTGGAAAGCGCTTTACAAAGTCTTTTTTCACCCACCTCATGCCCCATAATGTGCGTCCTATTTTATCTCTCTCATTTGTTTCCTCATTTCATTTTATCCCGTGTTCAGGGTTACGCCCCTTTAAACTCGGATTTTGATTCTTTCTACACCCGACGGCTCAAGCGCCGCATGGATGACTGTTTTTCCCAGCCTGTCACCGGTGTTGCAGGTCGCACTATTGTTATCCTCGACCGTTACTCCAAAGACAACAACCATACCTTGATCTATACCGGTGGCAAGACCCGCGCCCTGAACATCTCGTCGTATAACTACCTCGGCTTTGCCCAAGCCCGCGGCGGTTGCGCAGATGCAGTCGAGGAGAGCGTTCGGCGATATAGCATTTCGACCTGCGGCACGCGTCTCGAGGGAGGGACCAGCGAGCTCCATATCACCGCTGAAGCTCTCGTTGCGCGTTTTGTGGACATGGAAGACGCGTTGATCAGTTCTATGGGATTTGCTACAAACTCTACTTTCATCCCTGCACTCGTAGGGAAGGGGTCTCTTGTCATTTCCGACGAATTTAACCATGCTAGTATTCGGGTCGGTGTACGCCAGAGTGGTGCCCAAGTCCGGATGTTCAAACACAATGACATGGCCAGCTTCGAGTCCCTCTTGCGCGAGGTGATTAGTCAGGGTCAACCCAAGACCCACCGTCCGTGGAAGAAGATTCTGGTCATTGTCGAGGGTTTGTACTCCATGGAGGGCACGCTCGTGAACCTGCCCAAGATCGTCGAATTGAAGCAAAAGTACAAGGTTCGTGCTGCAGCTGTAGTTCTGTCTAAGAGGTTGACATTTAATTCAAGTTCTACCTCTTTGTTGACGAGGCGCATTCGATCGGCGCGCTCGGTCCTCATGGACGCGGTGTTACCGATTACTTCAACATCCCTTCTCGCTCGATTGATATCTTGATGGGCACTTTCACCAAGTCCTTTGGTGCTGCCGGCGGCTACATTGCAGGGCCGAAAACGATTATTGATACTCTCCGGTTACGCGGTCACTCTGGACCGTATGCTGAAGCTATGGCTCCCCCTGTTCTTACACAGATAATCGCGTCAATGGCCAGTATCATGGGCGTCGTTCCTGCACCACAGCAGACCAAGTCCGCGCTTTCCCTCAGCCCTTCTAGCTCCGTTGTGACACTGAAGGAAAATGCGATGGAACTCCCAGGAGGGGCACCTGCAAGCATGCTACCTACCTGGATGAACCTTCCTCCGGCTCTCGCAGACGGATCTGAAGCTCGCATGCGTATCCAACGTCTTGCCTTCAATTCGCGGTACCTCCACGCTGGCCTTAAGAAGCTCGGCTTCATCACCTATGGGCATCCTTTCAGCCCGATCGTCCCCCTGCTCATCTTCAACCCAGGCAAGATGAGCATGTTCTCGCGTATGATGCGTTCACGGAGCACACCGATCGTTGTCGTTGTCGTGGCATACCCTGCCACTCCGCTTGTAACAAGCCGAGTACGGTTCTGTGTTAGTGCATCGCACACGAAAGAGGATATCGATATGGTGCTGCGGGCGTGCGATGAGGTGGGTGGAATCCTGGATTTGAAGCATGGTTTGGGCGAGCGGTGGGAGATTGACGAGGTGTGTAAGCGCGCAGTGGAGCTTGTGAACTCTGTGTGAGCGCCTGCATGGCTATCACGTCTGCCGTCTCTTTGGCCCCCTTCATATTAACGTACATTGACGATTTCGATGGCACCAAGCGACGAAGAGACGAGATGATAGCTAATGATGAAAGCAAACGTGACGTACATTCATCGAGATTTCGGATTTTAACTTCCTGCATATATTACCATACGACAGCGATGTCCTACTTTGCGTTCCCTTTGGCTAAAAAGTTAAAAACTCCATATTCTTGCAGATAAATTATTGGATTACAGATGATAGAGATACCAGGTGGAATGAGGCGCGCTGGCTGGGGAATGTGATCGATGTCGATGATGATCAGTAGTCCGGGACGATCAGGCAAGGAGGGCCGTGTGGATGAGCACATGGTTCGTTGGTGAGTAGATCCGGAGCCCAAAGCGATATAAGTAGGATCCTCGCCGCGCGTGCCTCATCTTATCAGCTTGGACTAACTACAGTCTACATCATCATTCTTTGTACATATCTTCGATCATGACACCTCAAGCGAGTTTCAGCAAGTATATCGACACACATGCAGAGGCGTTCATCAAACGTCTAGGCGAGGCCGTTGCTATTCAGAGGCAAGTTTCCTCCTATCATCGACTTCTCCACCCAGTCTCTGTCTCAACCTCACTTCCCATGACACAGTATCAGCAGCGATGCCCGTCGGCGACAGGATGTCATTGCGATGGGCAACTGGCTGAACGCCCAGTTGAACCAACTCGGCGTCGAGACCAAGCTCGTAGATCTCGGTACTCATGAGATGCAGGGGCAGACGTTACAGCTCCCGCCTGCTATCATGGGGCGTCTCGGGAGCGATCCTGCAAAGAAGACGGTGCTCGTGTATGGACATTACGATGTACAGCCCGTGAGTTTCTTTCCGTAAGCCCACTAGCGGTGGTTGTAAACGGACTACTGAGATCGAGGGGGAAATTCAAAGGCCTTGAAGACGGACGGGTGGAAGACGGACCCGTTCACGCTTGTGGTGGAGGAGGATTCGGGGCGCTTGATCGGTCGTGGATCAACGGATGATAAGGGTCCCATTATGGGTTGGCTGAATGTCATCGAGGCGCATAAGAACCTTGGGATCGCGATGCCTGTGAATATGCGGTTTTGCTTCGAGGGTATGGAGGAGAATGGGAGCGAGGGGCTTGATGAGTGCATCCAGGAGGAGGTGAAGAAGGGCAAAGAGGGATGGTTTGATGGGGTTGATTGCGTGTGTATTGTGCGTGCTTTTCTGCTGGTGTACGCGATGGAGAGATGTATTAATATATGTGGGAACAGAGCGACAACTACTGGCTGAACACTCGTACGCCGGCGTTGACTTATGGGCTGCGCGGTATCGCGTACTTTAGCATCAATATTTCTGGCCCTGGCCAGGACCTGCACTCTGGGTTATTTGGGAGGACGGTGCATGAGCCCATGACCGATTTGATCAAGCTCATGAGCAAGCTTGTGGATCATAACGGTAATATTTTGATTCCTGGCATCGACGAGATGGTCCCGGCCCCTGATGCGGAGGAATTGTGCGTGCCCAGAAATTTCATTTGCACCTATCTTATTCTATATAGGGAGCTGTACCAGGTGATGGACTACACGACGGATGATATCGAAGAGGCGGCTGGTGGAAAGGCAAGCGTCTATTCTTTTGTAATTGCTCTTCCGCTGATGGGATCGCAAAGGTGGCTTTGTCTTCAGACAAGGCTGCGGTGCTGATGGGCCGAATGCGTCAACCCTCGCTCTCGATGCACGGTATTCAGGGTGCGTTCTCAGAAGTCGGTGCCAAGACCGTCATCCCTGCTAAAGTAGGCGGGAAGTTCAGTATTCGGTACTTCCATTCCCCACTTCATTTAACTCCACACGCTGATAGCTCTTCTCTTTGCTTCGTGGTACCATTGCATTTATGTCCGTATGACATCTACGTGCTCCTACCAGACTCGTGCCCCCGCAAACGCCGGAGATAATCATACCCCTTGTCAATGCGTACCTCGAATCTGAGTTTGCCAAGCTTAACAGCAAGAACAAGATGCAGGTGGAGTATCTGCACGGCGGCAAGCCTTGGGTCGCGGACGTGAAGCACTGGAACTTTGAAGCTGCAAAGAAGGCTATCGAGGTGCGTCTGACGTACTGGTTTCCTCCCCTGTCATGAACTAGAATCCGCATAGGCTGTGTATAACAAGACGCCGGACTACACTCGTGAGGGCGGCTCGATCCCCGTCACGCTTACGTTCGCGGAAAGCCTAGGCGTAAACGTATTATTACTGCCCATGGGCAGAGCAGATGATGGTGCCCAGTACGTCGTGCCTACTTTTCCTACGACCCCGCTACTTTCTCATCGACATATTCCCCCAGCTCGACCAATGAGAAGCTGGATCGGTCGAATTTCATTGAAGGTGTAAGTGGTTTAGTCACGAGAACGTCGACGATGATTAATGGGCCGATTACAGTCAAAAGTCCTGGGTACCTACTTGTATGAGGTTGCTGCCGCCGCATGATACGAGTCATAAGAGAAGTTTAGCAATTTGTTGTATTGATGCATGTATTTGATACGTATTGTTTTTATGCACGAATTAGTCCACTGCGAGAGCTGCACTCACAAACTTGAAAGAAACCGGCACTACATGAATACAATTCCTAGCTATAGGTTACAGTTGCAAATCGGTGACAAAATGACATAGCTAACAACAAACGGGTTTATAGCAGTCACCCTGTCTTCATGTGATGGTGACCCGCTTGGGCTGCTGGTCGAGTGCAGTCTTTGGGAAGGTAATGGTCAGTACTCCGTTCTCCATCTTTGCTTGCACTTCTTCGACCTGCATGATGCAAAAAATCATGTTAAGCGCGGTATCTCGCAAGGAGTTTACACCAACTCGGACCCACCTTGATTCCCTGAGGAATTTGGATAGATCTAGAGAACTTGCCATACGAGCGTTCCTGCACCACGTAAGTGCCTTTCTCATGATTTTGCGAGCGCTTGGTCTCCCCAGAAACGGTGAGGCGGTTTCCGTTGACCTCTATGGCAGTATCTTCAGATTTCAGACCAGGCAGCTCCATCATGACTGTTACTGTCTTGGTCTCGGGGTTCTCGTGTAGATCCATCCTGGATGAGCGAAAGTTAGCGTTTTTGTTCTCTTCACGGCCGTCGATAAGATGATTTCTTCGCTTACTTTGGGAATACACGGTCGCGTTGTTGAGCCAATGCACTGGCACTACCCTCAGTAGTGGTTGAGGGACGGAAACGAGCATTGAAGGCATCATCGAAGAGCCTGTCAAATTCGGTGAAAGGGTCGTACAATACGCGCGTAAGAGACATGATGAGCTTTGAAGCGCAGAAGTTGTTTAGATATAAGATATGAGTGGTCGCTGTGAGGAGCCTTTGAGTGCATGAGTAACTCTGACCGGCATTTATATGCGTACCACCAGACTTGTGGATCATCCAGGCATTTTCTCGAAATTACCTAGTAGGTAGAATGAATGATCTACACGAAGTCAACAGCATTCTGCGACATTCGAGAAAAGGAGTGGCGTTGTGTACTTGATTTGGGTAACAGGAACACTACAGTATTTGTTTTTATTTGGCTTTGCACAAGAAAGGAACTGCAATATGTATTTGGTCTTGTCCTAAGGCTGCTGACCCTCGATGAGTAAACTACAAGTTCAACGGGGATGGTGTAGATCGCAACAAGAAATGCAAATAATGATAACAATCAACAGCGTTTGGACTTGAAATTTGACACTGCAAGTCAAGGCCGGGTCGATTCTGGAAATCTACGAGGAAATACATGTTGGCTTAGATACATTCTATAGAGGGTGATAGCATGAAACAAGCGACGAGTTCAAGCGAGTGGAAGGTCACAGTTTCGATCTCGGCGGCACTAAGTCACGAGCCCGATCACGCAGCACACGTCGCAGTAGCTTCCCACTCGGGTTTTTTGGAATCACGTCCGTAAACTGCACACCCCCAGCCAGATGTTTATACGTGGTCTTGTTGCCTGCAACGTGCTTTGATGAAGAAAATAGTCAGAGAAACGTTTGCAATAATGCCGTATGACCCTAACCTTCTTAATCAATGATTTAACCCTCTCGGCTTCAGCAGGATCAGAGGCGACCTTCTTAGCTACGTCAGGACGAAGCACAACGAACGCCATAGGAAGCTCTCCGCTGTAACTATCAGGAATCGGTACGACGCATGCGTCTGCAACAACAGGATGATCGAGGAGACAGCCCTCCAGCTCGGCGGGAGCAACTTGGAAGCCCTTGACTTTCATGATTTCCTGTCGAAAACGTTAAACATGTCGAAGTCGATGAGGTCGAATCATGGCGTACCTTCAGACGATCAATGATGAACACTTCGAGGTCCTCACGTACAATGACTTCGTCGCCAGTGCACAACCATCCATCAACGAAGGTCTCCTTTGTGCTATTCAACGGTAGATAAGCTCAACGCTGACCTCCGGGATTTAAGATAACTCACGCTTCATCATTGTTCACGTATCCCAGTGCTACAGATGGCATCTTCACATGGAGTTCACCTGGTTCGTTGAATCCTGCCAGAGTCCCATCATGTTTGACAACCTTGGCATCTATCCCAGGTAAAAGGCGTCCGGCACTGCCTGGAACGCCAAGTTTGCTGTCCACAGAGAAGTGTGAGATAGCACCAGCCGACTCCGTAGTGCCTGGAGAATCATGTAAAGATGCGATGGAGACAGGTCGTGGAAAGGGATCCTACCATAATTTTGACCTATGTGGGCGTTCGGCAGCATCGTCACCAGCTGGTTAACAAGCTCGGCAGATAGGGGCGCAGCTCCGCAACTCAAGAGTCTGATACCAGTAAAATCATAATTCTTCACGGCAGGGTGCTGCTAAGAGTGTCAGACCGAATGGCTGGTATAGCGGTAATGTCACTGCAGACCTTGCAAAGCAACACAATCTGAGGTGGTACCAGCCTTTGTACACGTCAAGGTTGTCATGAAGTGTCATGATAAATGGTGCAAACTCACATGAGATGCGATATACGATGTCTCGCTATACTCTCCAAGAACTCTGTGAAGTTGAACTTGGGTATCACTACAACCGAGATCTACACGGAGTTGAGACAAGAGATAATAGAGGGACATCGTCGAAAGCTCACGCCGCAGAATGGCAAAAAGTTCACCTAAGATCATCATGATTAAACATTGAACACGTCGCAGATATCCACTTACCCCCATCACCAATCCATACATATCTAAAAACATTCCACAAGTCAGTTCGTTGGAAGTATGAGGAGAGGGAGTACAAACGGAAGAACGGCAGTACTGAATGAAAGACGGTAAGCGAGTTCGCATTGCGTCTATAGAATCATACCTCCTGCAGCCACATCCCCTGGTCGAAACCTCTGTTCATTCAAAGGCGCATAATCCTTGTTAACCTTCTGTTGTTCAGCAATCTGTATCACGCTGACAATAGGGCTGAAGTGTGGTATCGCAACAGCCTATCGCGACCAAGGGTGGGAGATCTCATTCAGTCGCGGTCAGTTCACATGACACGGACCACACCTTCGGTTTTCCCGTTGTACCACTCGAAAAACTGAGGAAGGCGACTTTCGTCTTCGCCTCTCCTTTCCGCAGCCTTGGCTCAACAAAATTTTGCTCGTTCCGAAGCCCGATCTGGATTAGACTGTCTACCGTCATCTGATTTGAGTCATCGAACGTGATAACGCGCTCTGATGGCAAACCGGCAGTGCGAGCGGCAGCCAACGCAGTGTCCAGACAGGAGGAATGCGTGATTATCAAGGAAGGGTGAACCACATGTATCTGATAAGACAACTCGTCGGTATTGTAAGCTGGGTTCGCACATCTGGGATAGAAGTTTCGCAGTAGCGTCAGGTTGGTTTGACGTTATCGAAAGACGCATAACATACGACACGACACCACCCAGTCGATGCGTTCCCCATATAGCGACCGGATAATCTACGACAGGTAGAGCGTGTAGCTAGAGACATGATACATGAAAATATCCATACCGATGTGGTTTGGGCTGAAGATGACCACTGCGACGAGTCGTCAGTCTCGAAGTCCTGCATGAGCGCTTGCACGTACCTGTGTCGTTGTCTTCTACATAAGTGATCATCAGTATCACAAGAAGCACGAACGTGTATGCACAATTAGCAATACTCACTAACACGGAATCGCAGACTGAGACCATTCGCAAATCCAAACGTCCTTGCGCGGACCTTAGTTTATTGTATTGGGTATCATTATCACGATCCGAGCGCTAACGAGATCAACACACCTCTTCATACCCAACACTCCTTCCACTGGCGTCGTCAATGAACCATGGCACATGGGTCGGTCGAATGGGTCTCAATGGATGGTGGGAGTCAAGCATAAACTGAGGCAGTGTAAGGTCATCTGGAACATACGCCTCGAGATTCGCTCCATAAATCTCAGCCATGTGTTTGGAAGGATCACAGGTCAATGTATGCTGAGGGTGTCTGTTGGCTCACCACGCCTTGGCGCTGTGATAACCAAAATTGCGAATGCAGTTAAGGCGGTCTAAGGCGACGTAAGGTTTCAAGGAGGATAAGTGAAACGATGATTATTAGCTAACAGAACACGTACGAGGCAACGAAATCCAGGTAGCGCGCGTCCGTTAGATGACAGAGTTCTGAGAGTTGGACAGACACACGAGAGCACACAACCTTGTCAAAGTCATGGCAAGTGGGGTCATCGGTGTACGTCGTCAATGGAAATAATATGTGAGTATACTAATCATTGAAGGCCCACTCCTCCGTCGATGAGGTCCACCTGCATGTGCGAGCAGTAGATCTTGCAATTCTTCGAGGTAACCTGCCTAAAATTGAAATCGCACGTCAGGGGACTGACTTACCAATTGATGTGAGAATGTACAGGGAGCAGGGAAAGGGATTCGCACAGAGTAGATATAGGGACAACTCTTTCACGACGTGCGTCGTGGATGAAAAATTCTGGCAAGTATATACGTACGTGTACAATTTCGACTCGGAAATGAATCCCACATTTTGAGTCATGGTACTAGGAAGTTCCGCAGTAAACAGACCGAGGCCCCATCAAAAAACTAAAGACGCTCATTTCAAATTTCTTGAATGTGGCACTGACTGCAACCATGAGATATGTTCAGTTCGTGGTGTCGGGACGCTTTGACGAACCTCGAGTCGATTGTATACAGTACATTGTAACATTGGAGCACTAACCGAATTTATCACTAGGCCTCACAGTCAAGACGAGTAATGCAAGGCAAAATATTGACTTGCAACTGTAACATCATTCCCCCACGCAAATGGAACATTTAAACAATGCGTAGAAGGTCACAACTTCGATCGCGGTCGCACTAAGTCACGAGCCCGATCGCACAGCACACGACGCAACAGCTTTCCACTCGGGTTTTTCGGAATCACGTCCGTAAACTGCACACCCCCAGCCAGATGTTTATACGCGATCTTGTTGTCTGCAACATGCTTCAATGAAGAAAACAGTCAGCCAACATTTGAAATAATGCCGTATGACCCCAACCTTCTTAATCGATGCTTTAACCCTCTCGGCTTCAGCAGGATCAGAGGCGACCTTCTTAGCTACGTCAGGATGAAGCACAACGAAAGCCATGGGGAGCTCTCCGCTGTAACTATCAGGAATCGGTACGACGCATGCGTCTGCAACAACAGGATGATCGAGAAGACAGCCCTCCAGCTCGGCGGGAGCAACTTGGAAGCCCTTGACTTTCATGATTTCCTGCCAAAAATGTTAAACATGTCGAAGTTGATGAAGACGAATCATGGCGTACCTTCAGACGATCAATGATGAACACTTCGAGGTCCTCACGTACAATGACTTCGTCGCCAGTGCGCAACCATCCATCAACGAAGGTCTCCTTTGTGCTATTCAACGGTGGATAAGCCCAGCGCTGATCTCTGGGATCTAAGATAACTCACGCTTCATCATTGTTCGCGTATCCCAGTGCTACAGATGGCATCTTCAAATGGAGTTCACCTGGTTCGTTGAATCCTGCTAGAGTCCCATCATGTTTGACAACCTTGGCATCTATCCCAGGTAAAAGGCGTCCGGCACTGCCTGGAACGCCAAGTTTGCTGTCCACAGAGAACTGTGAGATAGTGCCAGCCGCCTCCGTAATGCCTGAAGAATCATGTAAAGATGCGATGGAGGCAGGTTGTAGAAAGCGGTCCTACCATAACCTTGACCTATGTGTGCGTTCGGCAGCATCGTCACCAGCTGGTCAACAAGCTCTGCAGACAAGGGCGCAGCTCCGCAACTCAAGAGTCTGATACCACTGAGATCATAATTCTTCACGGCAGGGTGCTGCTAAGAGTGTCAGATCGAGCGGCTGATCAGCGGTAACGTCACTGCAGACCTTGCAAAGCAACACAATCTGAGGTGGTACCAGCCTTTGTACACGTCAAGGTTGTCATGAAGTGTCATGATAAATGGTGCCAACTCACATGAGATGCGATATACGATGTCTCACTATACTCTCCAAGAACTCTGTGAAGTTGAACTTGGGTATCACTACAACCGAGATCTACACGGAGTTGAGACAAGAGATAATAGAGGGAGATCATCGAAAGCTCACGCCGCAGAATGGCAAAAAGTTCACCTAAGATCATCATGATTAAACATTGAACACGTCGTGGATATCCACTTACCGCAATCACCAATCCATAAATATCTAAAAACATTCTACAAGTCAGTCTGTTGGAAGTATACGGAGAGGGAGTACAAACGGAAGAACGGCAGCACTGAATGAAAGATGATAAGCGAGTTCGCATTGCGTCTATAGAATCATACCTCCAGCAGCCACATCCCCTGGTCGAAACCTCTGTTCATTCCATGGCGCATAATCCTTGTTAACCTTTTGTTGTTCAGCATTCTGTATCACGCTGACAATAGGGCTGAAGTGTGGTATCGCAACGGCCTATCACAACCAAGGGTGGGAGATCTCATTTAGTTGCGCTCAGTTCAGACGACACGGGCCACACCTTCGGTTTTCCCGTTGTACCACTCGAAAGACTGAGGAAGGCGACTTTCGTCTTCGCCTCTCCCTTCCGCAGCCTTGGCTCAACAAAATTTTGCTCGCTCCGAAGCCCGATCTGGATTAGACTGTCTACCGTCATCTGATTTGAGTCATCGAATGTGATGACGCGCTCTGATGGCAAACCGGCAGTGCGAGCGGCAGCCAATGCAGTGTCCAGACAGGAGGAATGCGTGATTATCAAGGAAGGGTGAACCACATGTATCTGATAAGACAACTCGTCGGTATTGTAAGCTGGGTTCGCACATCTGGGATAGAAGCCAAGATGTAGTGTAAGATTGGTTCGGAGTTATCGAAAGACGCATCACATACGACACGACACCACCTAGTCGATGAGTTCCCCATATGGCAACCGGGTAATCTATAGAAGGTAGAACGTGTGATTAGAAACATGGTACTTGAAAATATCCATACCGATGTGGTTTGGGCTGAAGATGATCACTGCGGCGAGAGTCGTCAGTCTCGAAGTCCTGCATGAGCGCTTGCACGTACCTGCGTCGTTGTCCTCTAATAATTGAGCATCAGTATCAAAAGAAGCACGAACAGGTATGGCACAATTCGCAATACTCACTGATACGGAGTTGCAGACTGAGGCCGTTCGCAAGTCCGAATGTCCTTGCACGGACCTTAGGGGTATCATATGATTACGATTCCGAACACTAACGAAGTTATCAATGTCGACACACCTCTTCATGCGCAACACTTCTTCCACTGGCGTTGTCGATGAACCATGGGACATGGGTCGGCCGAATGGGTCTCAAAGGATGATGGGAGTCAAGCATAAACTGAGGCAGTGTAAGGTCATCTGGAACATAAGCCTCGAGAGTCGGTCCACGGATCTCAGCCATGAAGGATAACAGATCACTGTATGGGGGGAGTGGGAAGGAAGGTGTGATGTCCGGCTCGCAGGATGCAATACGGTCACTAGGTTATATGTATTATCCGGGAGGATCTTCGGCGTCTGGGGTGGGAACTGAGTCGCATCGTAATTTGTAAGTAGTTGGTAGTAGTTCGCCTCGAAAATGACCAAAGTCGTTTGGCTCGCGAATCGAGTTTCATGTAGTTTACGTCACCATATATCGTAATCCCCTGTTGAACTCCTCAGTATAATGACCCTTCGGACTGGCATGAGCCACGGTGCAAGGCTCGTCTAGCATCGAAATCACTGGAAATTCACTCTTCAGCCAGTCCTTGAAATATTGAGTGGCTGAACCCTTGACTCAAAGCATTGGCAAAAAACATGAATACTACCACTCAGAGCCGCATCACTCCCGAACTCGGTATCAAGTCGCGCTGAGTCAAACGAGTTGCAACTCGAGACGTCGAGCTGTGTCGGATTACCATAATTTCCCACCTCAATTCGTCAACACTAGTTAGCAGTTTGCGCGTAGTTCGATGATGCTGATGCCATCGATGTGTGGTTGCTTGGCTTTTGACGTACGTCATGTAACAGGAAATAGAGAAGGCTACATATAATCCTCTCATGAGTTGTCGGGCCTGACAGAAGATTACTGTCTCCACCAAGTGAGAAAGACAGAATTTACTGCTTAGTACGATACATTTGGCTTAGCTGCTTGTACAGGAAATGTGATGGTAGCGTGAAGGCTCAGATCTTAGAAGAGGCGCTCCTTTCATTTCCCTCCCGCAGTAAGATCGAAATCTCGGCAAGCGAGCGCGCAGAAACTCAGGCTGCAGCCCAAAGTCGCATAAAGTCGAAGCTACGTGCATCGCAAGCTTCTATCAACCAAAAAAACTTGACTGAAACACGGGGGAATAAATCAACTAAGTCCGTGGTAGCATACTCGACAACGAGTTGACCTGATTCTTTCCGTTCCTCCTGTCACGAAATCCTTTTGGAGGGGAGTCATCAGATCTACCAGTGCTCGCCTCTTGCTCCGCATCTGACGGACCCACAGGGGCACGCAGCACTGCAGACCCGGCGGTCGCTCCACCAGCATTGGGTGATCTCACTCTGCGTGCGCTTTCCAGCTCGTCACCACAACCCTCGCTCGGCGTTCCAAATATGCGATTACGAGCTTCTTGATACTGAGCCTCGCGCTCAGCAAGAGTGTTGCGTGTCTGCGAAGAGAGCGAGGTGGTGGAATTTGAGGCTGTTTGGGAGGGAGAAGGTCGTTTCAGGATGCGCATCGTGGGTTGGTATGCAGCTGGGGGAGGGGGGACGACTGATGTTCCAGTGCTCGAGGGAGAAATGATCAGTTCTGGCATGGGCGCTTTGTTATTTCTGCATAGTAATGTGGTTAACGATAGCGTAATAAACTCGGGAGAACTGCATGGCCAAGACTCACGCGTCCTCCCATACTTTGGCGCTATCTTCTTCCTCGTCTTCATCGTTATCCCAGTCATCTGGGATGACTTGCTGGACGGGCTTCCGTTGTGATTTTGTTATGGCGCTTGGAGGATACGAACTCAAGCTAGAGTAATCCTGGAGGGGAGTCAGGTCTCGTGGTCCCCACATATGAAAGATGATTACTTGCACTGGGTTGGTCCCAAGTGTCTGTAGATGAAGATCCTTGAGACCTGGTATCATTCATGTTCGTCTAAGCAGCTCAAGCTTAGGCGTTATCACGATATCGGGATATCAAAGTCTAAATATTAAACATCACGTGGACAACCCCTGTTGTGAACGGAACAATGTCAACATGGCTCGTTCGAGTGGTACATTCCGTCTGGCATTATAATCACTGGAACTGGACGTCAATGTGTACACCTCCTCAATATGCGAGGTGGTGGATGTCAACGCCTGCTTGTCTTGCTACGCCTCCCTTGCTATGGTTCTTCCTTGTGACAAAGTGAAGAATTCTGCACGATGCACTTGTGATTCGGTTTGCCTGGAGGCAGCTGAGCTATACAGACACACCTGCCGTGTCCCGCGATCGCTGAAGGGCGTAATAGTTTAGTGGAAGGTGCGCGCTCAGGAGTGCTACGCAGCACTGGTACTATTTTCATTAACTTCGGCGATAGGGGCTGGTAAGTAAGGTGAATTGGCACCGGAAAGATCGAGAAACTCTGTGAGATAAAGGAAAAAATCAGGAAGGTCGAGATAAAGTCGAGACTAAAGAAATAATGTTGAGATCACGACGTTCAACATCGTGCAATGGGGAGAATAACAAAGCGCATATATGGACGTCAGAATTTCAACCTCTAACGGCCTTCCAGCACGCACAAAGCCTATTCATCATCATCGTGGACGCCAGGCCTGAACAGCGCCAACAGGTCATCCATGCCTAGCTTCATGTTCTTCATCTTTTCTCCACTCAACGCTGCTTTTGCAAGCTCCCGTTTCTTCTCTTGAAGCTGTACGGCCATTGCTCAGTTATAACATAAACCACAAATAATAAATGGCGAATAGCCTACCTCAAGAATCCGCGTTTCGACTGTCTCTGGAATAGTGAGCTTGAAAATATTGACGTCCCGTGTCTGCCCGAAGCGATGGGCGCGATCGAAAGCTTGGTCCTGTTGCAGTGGTCAATTCTGAATTCAAAAACACTAAGCTTAAAACAAACCTCCAGGGCAGGGTTCCACCACATGTCGACGAGAATCACATTATTACAGCAGGTCAGGTTCAAACCTAGAGCACACAGATGTAGGAAATTGCCGTTCACCATGGGTTGGAGAGGACGTACCAGTACTTCCAGCCTTGAACGATATGAGGATACAGCGCGTGCTCTTGCTGCTGCGAATCTTCTCTAGTGATGCCTCACGTTTATCTTTGGTCATGCTTCCATCATCTACATTGCGCCAACGTAGACGTGAGCGACGCCGAGGGAAACGAAAATAAATAGACATACATCGCGCATACTGGATCCCCTCCGCAGTCAAGAAGGGCTCTATCAAATCCAACATGCTGGTGAACTGAGAAAATATGATCGTTTTTTCAGTACTCTCGCTCTGCTCATCAATGTCTCGAAGTATTTCAAGTATCTTGCGAATCTTCGCCGAGTCCGGTGGTAAGTTAGTATCACGAACAACAGATTTGCGCCGGGCCTTTGCAGCAATTTGCGTACAATCAGGGCAGTGATCTTCGTCGGAAGAGGCGAGGCTGCATAAGAGAAAATGAGCAAACTTCGCGGATGTGCATCAACGGAAATGACACACTCTGTCTGACATAGTTGGCATTTCTTGCCGTTCGAGACGCCCATCTGTCCGAGAAGAGACGCAAGTTCATCCGCATCTTCATCAGCATCGTCGTTCTTAGCCGGGCGAGGCTCAGCGGCCTCGGAGTCGATCCGGTAATCTTTGTACACGAGGGACGGATGGTTGCAAGCTAAGTTGATCTGTATCAGCATATATAAAGCAAGGAGCCATAGAGCAATTTACCTTGCCTCAGTCTCAGAAGCATGAGCAACACGTGGGTATAGTTCTTGGACGCTTCGTTGGCCTGGACGAGTTTGTCGAGTTCAGTAGTCATGCGTTCTGAAAGCGTTTTATAAAACGCGTGCTCGTCGGGATCGAATTTGCATTGGACGACAGACAAATTGCGTGCCGGAAGGGTGATGATAGGCTTTCCATTGAGGATGTGATCCTTAGTGCGTCGGAGCATGATGGACTTCAGAACGACCTACAAAATATGAGATATGAGTTCTAAAAAGCACGTGGATTTTTGCAGAAGAACGCACATGGAGTCGCTTGATGGCTCGTACGGGTCGCCCAGCCTTCACAGGCTTTGCGATTTGGTCACTGAAGGTTTGCCAGTCGTTCAACGGACGCACACGGAGAAATTTGAGTAGAGAAAATAATTCATCCACAGTATTTTGCCTAAAATAAAGTTAGATTGTCTTTGCATCAGGTGAACATTCAACGCACATAGGTGTGCCTGTAAGACACCAGCGATACTTCCCCTCGAGTTCACAGCATGCAACAGATGCTTTTGTGTTCCTGTTCTTGATGTTGTGTGCTTCATCTGCATTCCTACGTTAAATCTATAATCCTGAAAATTCTAGGAGGTAACGTACCAAGCACAATCCTGAACCACTTCACACGGAATAGTGCGTCCTTTCCCTTTGCCTTTCCGGGTCTCTTCTTCGTAACAATATCGTCAGAATCAGAATCAGATTGGGATGCTGCTTTCTTAGACTTGGACTTTGACTTTGATTCGTCCTTCGCTTCGGGTGCAAATGTCGCATATTCTGAGGCGACGATGGAATATGAGGTGACTACAACATGTGCAGCCTTGAGCTTTAGAGGGTCTGTGCTGCAAATTAGGGTTGGATGACATAGAAAAGTAGCAGAACGCACCTGTGGTACGGCCTTGGCCATGGTGCTCGATTACACGTAATCCCACAGCCATCTTTTGGATCTCGGAAGCCCACTGAGAGACGAGAGCCACTGGACAAACGACCCTGGAAACTATGAATCAAACAAAAGCGCAGTTCCAATAAAATTGGACTTACAATGTAGTAGCTGACCAGCCATCCGCTTTATCAGATTTCTTGGCGCGACCATCGACGATCCGCGTAAGAGTCTGAATGGTCTTTCCGAGACTGCACAAGGAAATCTTGATTACACGCGAATAACCGGAGCAGAGACCATCTTACCCCATATCGTCTGCAAGTATCCCACCCATCTTCTTACCCGATTCTCGCTCCCGCATCCAGGCGCGACCGAGGACCTGATGCGGGAGAAGTGTTATCCCTTCTTTGAAGCCTTCCACAATCGCCTCGTCCATGTCGATCTCAACATCATCATCATGGTTGACGGCATCCTCAACAAGTGCACGCAGTGCTTTTTCAGTCTCGGTAGCAGACATGCGCGGGTCATAAAAGTTTGCTTCATTTAATGCATCAAAGTATTCCCCAGTTGAGTTAGGCTTAGATGGTCCAGGAAGAATATCGCGATTCGAAGGGACATGGATAGGTGCTGGGACTGCCATGCGCTCGGGAGGGGGCTTTGGAAGGGCCTGTTTCAATGTGTCCATGACGAAGTTGTTCGGCGCAGCTAGAGCAGGGGCTTGAGCAGAAGTTTGCGAATCGGTACCAGAAGGTCTTATAATGTTGCCAAGTGTTTAGTAAATCGTGTGGCACAAAGGCAAAGCAAGTACGTACACATCCTCATTTTCTTCGTCGGAAGAAATTACAATTGTTGTGCGACCTCTGTGGCGAGCTGGTGCCGGTGGCACTGTTGAAGCTGCGGAAGATGTGGAAGAGCTTGAAATTGACTGAGTAATATCTGAGTAAATTAAAAGGCATGTGGTTCATCATGGGGACATACGATTACACTTGTTGTCCCGGAGGCCTTTCCATTGGTTGGTTTCTTGAACTCCGGGTATAACCTAGGGTCAAGGGCTATCTGATTGCGACTGAAAAGTAACTCAGGGTTGGCTCAACACGTAGGCATGGAACCTACATTCGTTCCATGTTGTGGGGGATTTAGTGTATTATTGGTGATCGCGGTTGAAGAAAGACGTGTACTCGCGCGTCGCATGTAATTGAACGTCACATGATCGTTCATTACTCTTTAAGCGACACGTGCCTGCAGCCTCACATACAATCGTGAACTCAAATTCTTAACTAGTCTCTACTAGTACCATGAGCTCGAATTACGAGAAGACTAGACACAGCCGTTCCAATTATCCATTCTTCCTGTCCTACCGAACTCGTTGGTGCAGTGCACTCCTCCTACCTCTCACTTACCCTTGAAACTCAACCTCACCCAAGGAGCGACAATGACCAATACTCGCACATCAACAATTCCATTTATTACCACTTCTTCGACTCCGTGGTAAACACTTATCTCCTCCAACAGTGCGGACTCACCTCGGACTCGGCCCAGATCGGCCTCGTCGTCACGTCCCACTGCCAGGTAAGTATTAGTACGCTTCCTCCGCCGAGCCTGCCTATCGGGCGCTTACACATTTCGGCCATCGCCTGGTTATGTAGTTCTTCTCCCCCTTGTCATTTCCTCAGGTTCTGGACCTCGGTCTTCGGGTAGTGAAGCTTGGCACGAGTTCGGTGACGTACGAGGTTGCAGTTTTTGAGCAGGGAGGGGATGTGCCTGCGGCTGTTGGAGGTTACACTCACGTGTTTGTTGAGCGTGGGTCTAGGAAGAGTGCACCCATGGCTGTGGCGCTGAGGGAGGGTCTTTCGCGATTGTTGTCGATGGAATCTAAGCTCTGATATGCCTATCTCATACTTTTATACCAAATCCCCTATTTCCTTCCTTAACTCTGACATTGCTCTGACATGTATATTGGGACAAAGCTCAGCGCTTGGAGCATTGCATTGCGATTGAATGGTATTATTAGTTCCAAGATTATACATTCGTTACATCTTCAGATCATCAAAAAATGGTAATAGTCTAAGCGAACAAATCGATGACCACAAATTGGTCCAGTCCAAGTTCAAGAAAAGCAAATAGCACCCCTCAAAAACCATCAACAGTCCAAGATAGGTATATAATCCCAAAAATCCAGAGAAAACGGGCGCAAGGGGGTATGGATAACATCCACGTCAACTGCCCACACGTAGGGCATCACTACCCGTCTCTATTTCGAGCATGATCGCGCCGGGGGACGAATCAGTCCCCACGGCCAACGAGATTGCGGAACATAGATTTGAACCCTGACGACCTCACGCCCACCTTCTGCGCGTGTGGTGACTCCACAGATGAAGTCGGAAAGACCGGACCACTCAGGCTGGGTGAACTGGGGGCCGTCTGTGGACGTGGGCGCTTTAGGCGTGTCGTGTTGGGACGCGTGGACGGGGTCTTCAAGGTCGGGACGGGAAGGGGAACGGGGGGTGGAGCAGCAGTAGCAGCAATGAAAGTAGGTTGTACAGGGGGTTCGTGAATCTTTGGAGAGATGTCGTTAATACGTGATGAAGCCGAGGTAGCGGTGATCGTGGCCATAGGGACTGTCCACATAGGATGAAGGTAATCTGAATCTGGCGCTCGCTTGACTGAAGCATGCGAGCTGATGATGGCTTCCGGGCGGCTGCAAGGGGAGTATGGTGGGTTTTTGGTATCTTGTGTAGTAGGTGTAGAGCCTGGTGAAGAGACCGACGTGAAAGAGACATAAGAGGAGACAGAGGAAATGGAAGAAGACGTTTCTTGCAGTTCAGGTGAGGCAGTGGTGGCTTCATCTCTTGCTACAATGCTCTTCTTCAAGTTTGACGGGACCATTTGATAGGGCTGTTCTGAGCGAGAAACGGCTACGAGACTCGGTGCGGCGATGCTAGTAGCACTAGTGTCCCGCGACACCATTGTTGTATTGCTGCCAGTCAAGCTCGAGGTAGAGTCTGCCGCACTTGAGGAAACGCTGGAAGAAGATGTGATAGGAGGTGGAGGCATTAAGGTGATAGTGGCTGCGCTACCTTGAGTGACAGTAAGGCTGCTTAACGTACTATCTGTTCCAAACCCTGATTCAAGTCTAGATGATCTTTGTCGTGTCTCATTCCTGGTGGGGGGCGTCAAGTCGAAGCTCGGAGGGACGCTTGGAGCCGCTCTGGGGCGCTTGCGAAAGGAGGGGGAGGGAATGAACTGGAACGTCAGTCGGCGAGTCCGGCGATTGGTATCCTTTCCAGAATCTCCTGCCTCATGGCTCTGAGTAACATCTTCCGCCGTCGTCGGCGCGTTCTGCTTGACACTGGCCTTGAAGAACGGCGAAGCTCTAGGAATCCAGGGCGATCCGGATGGTGCCTGGACAGATTGTGTCCGGGGTTTTGTGAGCTTCTTGCGAGGTCGGGCCTGTAATTCGGGCGATGCAGCTGTCGGGATCAAGTCCTGCTTCGACTGCGAAGCGGCCCGGTTGGGGAATATGTCATTGGAGGCGTCACATTCCGGGCCGCTCTTTTGCTGACAATCGTGGGATGAGTCAGAAAACTTGCTACCAAGAACGGAAGTTGTTGACTTGTCAGACGAAACCTCGCAAGCTTCGGCAATCCTAACCATTCGACCGTGTTCCTGTGGTGTGATGGATTCTGCTGCCACGGGGTGCGCCAATGGCACTTCACGAATAGGCACATCCACGTTTTTCCTTCTTGAGCTGGCCCTCCTGAGCACTCCATCGTCCTCCGTTATTGAGATCTGCCTCTGACGAACACCAGGATTATCTTCCGGATCGAAAAACTCAGTATCTCCACTGGCCGCGCTGATCTGCGAAAGACGATTGACAGCATCTACGAGACTGAGCCGTGAATGCCGCTGCGTTGCATTCGGGGTTGATTGCCTCCGACGGGGCATTACACAAGGATCGACCACCGTGATCACTGCACTCTCTGCCTCGTTTTCAGATTTGACTGAGAAGAATGTGTTGATGGAACTTTTAGGGGTCAGTTGGGGTTCAGGGGACCCGTTGTGAGGTGAGGCCGTGGTGCACGGAAGCGAGGAAGACGAAGCACATCTAGAAAAGTTATTTCCGGATCTGACAACTGGGTGAGGAGAAGCACGGGAGGACTCAGAGTCCGAGACAATGATGTGAGGTAGGTTATTAGGACGTTCTGCGCCCATCCTCTCGGTAACCGGTGAGTCAGATGTAACCGGATCTACCACGTTGGTAATGCTTGTGCGTTTTTTTCTCTGGTATTCTCGGGCGCTAAGAGGCATGACGACCGGTTGAGATGACATCGATTGCCTAGAAAAGCGGGGCGTATTCGCAGGACCGAATGGGGATGATGACATCCAGTTATCATTAGGATTACGAGAAACTGAAGGTGCAGGGGCAGTTGATGGGCGAGGAGTACGCGGGGAATATGTCTGGGGGATGTGCGCTGGTGTAGAGACAGTTGTGGATGTAAAAGATGTCGAGCGGTTATGCCCAAATGGTGCTTGAGTAGGAGGTGGAGGTAATGGATCATCCTTGGCCTGTCGTCGGAACAGGCCGGAGATAGAGCTGGTACTCTTGACTTGTGCTAGCGGTCCGGAAGTACTGTGCGCATGAGAGGAAGACGAGGAGGTGCAGGTAGAAAGAGAGCCGGTGTGAGAAAAGAGAGACGAGGGTGCGCTGAGGGTGGGGATAGAGCCCGTGCTCCTAGAGGGTCCTGCGAGAGTTCCGGAAGCGCGGTATGCATGGGAGGAAAACGATGATGAACTCGAACCAGCGTGGGAGGTGATAGATGACGGTGAAGAACGGGAATACGAGCGGATGTCGAAGCTGGGAGCGCTTGAACTCTGGGACTGCCTTGGCCCACTGGAGGAGATGGACGGGTTAGTTGAAAATGCTGGGCCAGCGAGAGGGGAGGAACGAAGTGGTCTGGAAGCACGAACAGAGGAAAGATGTACTCCTTGTCCTCCGCGCTCCCGGAATGCAGTGGGAGGTGCCACCGCCACGCCCTTTAATGAGGAAGGTGAGTGCTGTCAATGTCAATGTCAAACTATCGATGGCCTAGCACTTACCTGTACGGCGGCTTGGGACATGGCAAGTTAGGGAAGGTGCGTAAAGACTGTGAGTTGGGTATTTGAATTTATGACAACTGCAAGATCAGACCCCCGTCGAGACCGCAGCCTCGAGGCATATAATTTGAGGCACCGTCACTATTATAATTGCTATTGAGTCGTAAATTTAGCCAAGAACAATCCAACAATAGATCTAGACATTAGGAGCCGGCATCCTAACAGCCTTGCCCTTTATCTTTCACCCTTGGCCATCAATTTTCTTACGCAAGGCAAGGGACGGAACTCCTTGTGAAAAAGCCCAGCGCTTTAGCTTCAGGAACTACGCTAGGAACACAGCAAATCGCGTTATATAATTACCATTATCAATGATGCGTCGGCTTTTTTCCATCCACAAACATATTCCGCGTTGCGCTCGGCAGCGTCGCTGTCATACCATCCAGTTCACGTGTCATCTGCACCTGGCACCCTAGTCGACTCGTATCTGTTAAACCGAACGCCATGTCGAGCATATCATTTTCGTCATCAGATGGCTCGGGGAGCAGATCATAATGCTCGGGCGAGAGGATAACATGACACGTCGAACACGCAACAGATCCTTCACATGCACCTAATTTGATCAAACAAATGTTTTAAACCTAATACATCATTCGTGGCATACCTTCTAGGTCAATGTCGTGCTCATGCGCAAGTGATAGGATGTCATCACCCTCGTTTGCTTCTATAGTCTTCAACAGATCACCCTTCGAATCTTTGAAAATCAACTTAATTCTGAAAGCGGAGATAAGTTAGTACAGTGCGCTTTTGCAGTATCCTGCGTACCCAGTACCAGGTGCTGGTCTTGTTACATTCCCATGTCGCTGTGCTTGACGAATCGTCTTCGTTAACATACAAATTAGCCCATAAGTAGTTGACATACGCACTCTGTGAGCCGTGTAATGACCTCTGCATGCTGGGACTCCGACCAAAATTTTGCCCGCGGAAATTGCTTGATCTTGTCCAATGATCCGGTGGGGGTACAGGGCGAGTGCGGACGAAAGCGGAGATACGCATAGAACGTATTACCCGGAAGGACGACATGGAAGTCATTTGAGAGTAGGAAGAGCCTGAACGTGAACTTTCGTCAAATTTGCCGTCCAGACTCCAAATAATTGGAACAGCATGACAATCTTGCTTATAGTATTACAACGGTCACGTGCATCACGTGGCTTCAACTTACCAACAGCCTCAGCTCGAGCACTGCTGCAGTGCTGCTACACCGTGTACACTGTAAACTTCCAGCAACACTGACACGGACTACATAACAGTCTACTCGTCTTTCTTTTCAGCGTTCAGTATTTGTCCGCTACAATGCGTGATATTTGTCATTTGGTAGGTCGATGTCAACGGTACCGAATTACAACCTCATGCATGAGTGGCTGCAGGATAGCGATTGGATTTCCAATGCACTCACCGCTGGTCTCATCTTTGGTCTCATCATATCATACGTTCCGCAGGTAATGTGAACATTCCGACGAACCCGTGGAAATAGTTTACATTTGACACTTGTGGAATAGCATTTGCGAATAATTCAGATGGGCTCTTCCGAGGGTTTTAGCCCATGGTACTTATTTCTTGGTAGCACGTCCTCCGCAGCGGGAATGCTTAACATGTGAGCGCCCCATCAATAACGAGGTTTGCTATTTTTGACCGTCTAATAGGATCGCGCTGTCGTGGCCTACTATTCAGTGTTGCAAAGAGCTAGTGCGTTCAGGTAGTCTCGCCTCACCAATGCCACTGAGATTCTAGTACCTCAGAGCGCTGGAAGATGCATGGAAATTACTGCTGGAGTCGTACAAGTGGTCATACAGTGGGCGTTTTTCACTATCATGTATGATTATTCCTTCTTGTCTGGCGGTTTGACTGATAAGATCTCCAGCCTCGTTCTTTACATGATCTACTATCCCACGCGGCTCAAGTATGTTGACATTGACATCCCAGCACATGACTCGCTTCCCCCTCAGCATGTCAAGACGAAACTTCAGAGTGACGAGTGGCGTCTATCTGTTATTATTTCGTGGGCTGTCGCCATTCATCTGTTTGAGTGACCTATCTTTCCTTCTGGTTACTGCATTCTGATACGCGTGCTTTGAAGTGTTTTCGTCACTTTCGTCACATTCTTCCTGTTGTTCACTCGCACTCCTGATCCTAGCGGAGAGGTTTACCGTCAAATATCATCGTGGGCGATCTTCCTGGGCGTCAGCTCTGCATTGCTTGCAGCCATTCAATATGCGCCACAACTGCTGCGGACTTATCGTCTGAAACTCGTTGGTGCGCTCAGTATCCCCATGATGGTGATACAGAGTCCTGGAGGAGTTGTCATGTCCATATCTATCGCGCTCCGGTGAGTCGGCGACCTGATCCTCCACACCGACGCTGTACTTATATTTACGTAGCCCTGGTACTAACTGGACGAGTGAGTTCACCTTCATTTCTATGACTTCTGTAATAACGCGTCAGAAGGCTGGGCGATGTTTGCTGTTTCCGCCATTATGCAGGCTTCCTTGCTGGCCATGTGTATCGTATGGAAACTCCGCCAGCGTAGGCTCAATATTGACGATTTCGGTCACCCATTGGATGGGAGCAATGATTTGACGGACGAGGTTGACACGGTCGTTGGCGAAGTTTCGCTTCCTGTCGATGAGAGGCGTCTTGACAGTGATACGGAGGATGTCGGCGAGGACGTGCCACTGTTGGCTAAACCCCATGCATCTGGCAGGAAGTCTGGGTTCTTTCGTTGGCTGAGGGAATAAGCAATGGGTTTTCTGCACGTTACTTTCTTCCTGGTTAATAGACACCCAGTTTTATTTTTTTGGATAATTGCACTTATTAGACCTACTCCCATAATATGATCACAATGATGTGACAGTTTCGCTCATTCTGAAAAAGGCAACTCTCCCTTCGCGCTCTCCTCCATTATGGCCAGCCTGATCGCGATCCTTGACTTGAAGGGCAAACCTCTAATACAGCGCTCTTACAAGGATGATGTACCGCCGTCGTATATTGAGCGCTTCTTACCGCTTGTGTTGGATATCGAAGAGGAGGGACAGCAAGTGACGCCATGCTTCTCAAGTCAAGGCATCAACTACATGCACATTCGACACTCCAATCTCTACAGTGCGTCTTCGCATATTTGATGGGTAGAATCACTTCTCTGATGCTTTATGCTGCAGTCCTCGCTCTATCAAAACGCAACTCGAATGCCGCTGAAATCATCATATTCCTCCATCGACTGACGCAGGTCCTGATCGAATACTTTAAGGAGCTCGAGGAAGAGTCCATCAGAGATAACTTTGTTATTATATATGAATTGATGGACGAGATGATGGACTTTGGGTTCCCACAGACGACAGAGAGCAAGATATTGCAAGAGTGCGTATGGCGTATGAAGCTTACTCGTTCGTGCTGTGTGTGGGCTCATGCTGCGGACAGGTACATCACCCAGGAATCGCACAAGCTGGAAATACAAGCACGGCCGCCGATGGCTGTCACGAATGCTGTCTCGTGGAGAACGGAGGGTATCAGGTACCGGAAGAATGAAGTATTCCTGGACGTTATTGAGAGCGTGAACTTGTTGGTGCGTACTTTCCCGTTGCGACGAGGGCTCGTCTTGAAAGCTGCAAATATAGGTTAATTCCAATGGAAATGTCGTTCGGTCAGAAATACTAGGCGCTGTCAAAATGAAGTGCTACCTGTCTGGTATGCCTGAATTGCGACTCGGGCTGAACGACAAGGTTATGTTTGAGAGCACTGGTAGAAGTACGAAATGATGACTTATGTGCTGTGCTACCGGTCTGATTTTTCTTTTTGATCACAGCGGCGCGGGGAAAAGCTATCGAAATGGAGGACGTCAAGTTTCACCAGTGCGTTCGGCTCTCCAGGTTTGAAAATGATCGCACAATATCGTTCATACCTCCTGATGGCGAATTTGAACTAATGTCTTACCGACTCTCGACGCCCGTCAAACCTCTTATTTGGGTAGAAGCCGCTGTGGAGAGCCACAAAGGGAGCCGTGTGGAATATATGGTCAAATGCAAAGCACAGTTCAAGCGCAGAAGCTCTGCGAATAATGTTGAGATCTATGTTCCTGTGCCGGACGATGCAGATAGCCCAAAATTCCGAGTTTGTCTTCCAGACCATTTAGGAAAATTGAGGCTGACGCGGTACACTATCTAGGCGTCGACGGGCAGTGTGCAATATGCTCCTGATAAGTCTGCATTCGTCTGGAAGATCAAGCAGCTCGGAGGTGGCCGAGAATACCTGATGCGTGCTCACTTTGGTCTTCCGAGCGTGAAAAGCGGTTAGTAGGGTCTGATCTGACGTACTTGCCGTACTGATGACTGCGTTAGAACAAGACGTGGAAAAACGTGCACCCATCAGTGTGAAGTTTGAGATCCCCTACTTCACCGTATCCGGTATTCAAGTCCGTTACCTGAAGATTGTGGAAAAGAGCGGATATCAAGCATTGCCTTGGGTCAGGTATATAACTCAGAATGGTGATGATTATAGGTAAGGGACATTCATTCGTATCCACTTCGTGATGATAATTCTGGTCTTCTCAGCCTGCGAACTGCTCTTGAGAAAGGAAGTACGCCTATTGTACAACAGATGTGAACGCATTATATCATATACCAGTACCAGCGGAGCTCCAAGCAAGTGAATGGTACCTTCTCCTGGTGATTGTAACTCGGATCGTCGTGCTCGAAATCCTTTCTATGATGGAGAATCACACTTTAGGGTAACTTATACTCATTGTACTGAAATATACGGTGCCCTATACTTTCTAGTGCGATGCCGTCTTTCCTGTGCCAACACACTAGGTGTGCCGAAAAGGACCTCGGAGTTATGCTTGTCCGATTTGACGGAGCTGAACTGGGAACAATTCATCTCCGGATTCCCCTAATGATATAGGTATGCGGGTTGCGCCAGGTGTGTATCAAACGTTTGATCAAAAGTTGCATTTTCGCACTCCTGTTGGCCATGAGCCTAACTTACTAAGGACGTCTCTCGTAGGCCACCATCGCTAACTTTCTGCACGCACTCGCCGCTCCCTGGCGCCTTTGTAGCGTTGCTGGCGGTCCCTGGCGTAATCCCTATGTAGCATACCGCCATAATTCTTGGTGTGACCCCTATCATGCCGTTACAATGACTGGCGGTAGAAACCCTGAAGACGACCCATAAATTCTGTTTGCTTCCTCCATTTTAGTGAAATGTAATCCGTCAACTCCTGAAAGTGGATGCCTATCCGTAGGCAAAATAATGCGGAATAGATTATTTCGGACTTTAAAAAACATTTGCAAAAAATAATCTGCACAGAACACTAAACCGTAACACATGTGGAATAAAAATAATCCTCG
>Ga0153975_1000062_pt1 | contig 28973 bp, 37 predicted proteins | sample TSGA059MetaG_FD_104694 | JGI IMG/M metagenome (GOLD analysis project Ga0153975, IMG submission 104694) | Attine ant fungus gardens microbial communities from Georgia, USA - TSGA059 MetaG | ecosystem: Host-associated > Fungi > Mycelium > Unclassified | place: USA: Georgia, Yuchi Wildlife... | reverse complement strand
TGAGACGCTGAGTGGGAGAATAGAGTCAGGGGTATCTGGTCTTCTAATGGTATCACCTGCGCGGGCAGTAAGACCGGATTCGAACGACTGCATCTCGCGAAGGGCGCGGGGCATGGGGAGAAAACCGTTGGAAGAGGGGGCGTCGAATGTGGCACCGAGTCCAAAGGGGTATGGGATGAAACCTGGCAAGGGGTTTGTGTCAGAATCCGTGTTCGAACCTGGGGTAGATGATCCAGATGTATTTGGTAACCAATCCATGATCTCTGCGAATATATCGGTGGTGGGGGGTTCTGAAAGAAGGGGAACTGGGAGTGGATGATGCATGTCTGCACCGGTGACGCTGTGTGAGTGAGTCCTACGATTCCTACCGGTAGGAGTTGGTTGGACGGATGGGCCCGCGGCAGATGCGCTGGCAGCGATGCCGAACATATCTGGAATTGAGAGTGTCCTTCGTACCAATTTACGTGTGTGGGTAGGTCGAGTATCGTGAGGCGTGTATGACCCACTGTGCTACCCGGGAGTCTGGTTCAGGGCATTTTCGGCCGTCAACCGTTTCCTATTTGGGTGCTAGACCACCCTGCACCCTTTCTATATCATCTGTTGAAATATTCAATCGAACGGACTCGTGTAGGTCACATGTAGTACACGAGGCATCTAGTTTATATAACTGTCTACTTACAGCGCCGAGTATCGTAGTGGGACGAAGCAAGGTAGTTTAGTTTGGGCGTGTTTTCGCCCCGAGTCGTTGTCAAACCTGAACACGAAATTCTACATCATCATGTATGCCTTTCAGATTTCAGCAAAAGTTAAACGTTATATATATTGATCCGATGCCTGGCAATTCTATTCAAGTTACATTGTGTATGTAGTTGTTCTGAATGAAATCACGTTGTCGCACGTGACCTAGGCCAGATTGTATTCACCGCGTTACAGCAACGTTTAAACGTGTAACGAGTTCGCCGCGATCATGATGAGCTCCAAAAAATCGGGATCAGCGAAAGCGAAGGTTCCCGACAGAAATTCAAAAGTTACCGACTTTTTCGCCCCCAAGACAGTGAAGTCACCGACTCCGTCTTTTCAACTCGGCCCAGTTGCGTTAGCCACCCGTTCGCGTCAAAGTAACAGCTCAAAGGCGTCTTCGAAATCCGACAAGTCTTCGGTCTTAAATAACAGACAGTTTACTACCACTTCTGTTTCGTCTCTTTCGCGTGGAACGTCTAGCTCCGCTACCCTTCTTTCTCCCCCGCCTACATCATCTAGGCCTCGTTCTCCTGGGTCTACTATGACGACGTTCTCGTCTCGTACTACACGCAGCCATGCTAACAGTAACACTACACCAAGCAATGTATCTGCTGTTGCGAGGGCTTCTCAAAAGCGCCCTCGTTCCCCGGACCAGTCCCTCGGAGCTTCACACCTCCTGACCGCGTCTTCGCCTGCCAAGTCCCGTTCATCCAACAAGCGCAAGAAGAAATTTGACAGCGACTCTGAAACTGAACGTCCTGACACTGTTATCTACGTTCAGAAATTAGCCTCTCCTTTGAAGTCATCCTCACTAGCTCCTCCACCCATCGGGCCTCAAACCCCTGCAGCTAGTAAAGACATCATATTCAGTAGCCAATCTGACGAGATGGACCTCGTCATCCCTGTCTCAGACACCCGTTCCCTGGCTCAAGTCAAGGAACAAGTCCATACGTGGCGCCAGAACACACTTGCCTCGCCGTCGTCCTCTGACAACGACCATAGCCCTAATGACGCGGGTACAATGGTCCCACTTGCCAACTCAGAACATGTTGGCGGTGTGTCCTTGTGCTCTTCAACGTCATTGACCAGTGCATCTCCTCAGACGCCCATTCAGCCTTTAGCTTCGCTACCCTCCCCACCTGACACTGAAGGCGCTCTGCCACTGCCTGTCACACCCCTATCATCTGACAGTGCGTGCAAAACTACTCAGCTCGTCGCAAGTATCAAAGCACGAGCATTTGCGGAAAGCCCCCTGAGCGACGAGGAGAGACACTACACCTTCCGTGAACTCGATGAGAGTAGTGACGACGATCTCGAAGCCATAACCGCCCTTCCCGATAAGATGGGCAAGAGCAGAAAGTTTGTCTCTTCACACTCCTCAGTGACTTTTATTTGAACCCTATTTTAGCCCGCATCTTGCTGTTGCGAGGGATGACCTATTTGGTTCACCCCTCTCTAGTATCCCATCCTCGACGCATAACGCCTCTACTTCCTATAAGCTCTGCAACCGCACCCGTTCTCCTTCTGCCTCGCCCACGCGCCCCGCAGTTAACACCCGCAAAGCATCCGAAACTAAAATGCACACCCGCTCTGGCCGTATAAGTAAGCCTGCGCCGCCCCTAAACTTTTCTCATGTCCTCGCTAAGGACGGGGCCATACCTGCAAAGCACAAGAAATCCACCAACCCGCTTGAAGCGCTCCTCCGCGAGAAAAAAGCTGCAGAGAAGCGCGGGAACGGGAGTGTTGCGCTCCAGCGTGCTGAGGACGCTTTGCGAGCCCGCTTCTCCTTCGACGTGGATCCGGAATGTTTAGGCTTGGCAGATGAGGTTGCCGCGTGGCAGGCAATTCAAGAATGTACCCAACGCCAGTCGAGTAGCCCCACCCTTCGACCACTCGACGAAGTCGTGTCCTTGGGCGAACGCGAGACCCACATTCTGGGTTCTGAAGCAGGCTCAAAGATTCAACAGATTCTTGTTAGTGACCATCACAACAAGAGCAAGATGCTGATGAAGGGGGAAGCTGGCGTACCGTTCTGGCATGTGGACGCATGTGACGATAGAATGAATGTAGACGGAGAGTATGTTGTAGGCTTTGGCGAAGGCAGTAATCACCCCGTATTGGCACTTTTGCAGCACTTAAGTGGTATCGGAGGTACGTGGGTATCTTGAAGACGGACTTGGAGACTCACTTTTTGGCCAGCCACTAATCAGGTGGCTTTGATACTGTCCTCAGGAGTACTTGGCGTTCTAGGTCCTGAAGAGAAATCCACCGTTGTTTCTTCTCTTTTTGCACTGGGTACATATTCCCACTGCGTGAGGATGGCTTTGTATGCTCACAATTTGTCTAGCCACCAGACTGTCATACCTTTCTGACATGGCGAGACTTGCTCTTCATAGTTTATGGAACGCAACATCCTCCACATCAAAATCCTTGCTCCGCTTTAACGATATCGCTACTGCGCTGGTCACCCTTGGTGCACGCCGCGAAGTAGCAGAAGATCACCACTGGGCAGTCCGCCAGGATGGGCGCCCGTTAAATATCACCCACGAGGATCGTTTACGTGTTGTGAGCGGATTGGTAAAGCTAGTAGAGATTGCTGGTCGGTGGGTATTTCCACCCTTCATTCTTTCGTAGACAACAACTTATGCGTGATGTGTCACAGAACGGAAAACTTGGTGGCCGAGGATATACCCGACATCCTATTGAGCTTAGTGCTCATTGGCCTCGACAAAACCACTTCGAACGAGCTGAGAGTCAGCTTAAATTCCGCCCTTAACAGTATCTGCGAGACCATCGACACGCAAACTGTGGGTTTACCTTCCCAACTCTGCGTCGTCTGTCTGAACATTCTCGTAGCACACTTCTGTCCATCGACGACTTCTCAGTTACGCATCTACACTTCTGCCGGTCGACAAAGCGCACTTTATTTCGTTCTTCAGCAGTGGGAGTAGCCGCACGCGGCATATCGCCCAATGGCTTGCATATGCGCTCTTACTTCCAGATATTATGCCCTCTGTGCGTGTTTCTACTCCCAACTATTTGGGTTGTATTTTACTGATCATAACTCACAGGATGAGCTCCCCCCACTCGACCCACTCATCCTTCTCCTGTCACCTACGGTTGGCTCTGGTGATCTCTTCGACGTCACAAGCGCAAGTGCGGACTTTGAGGACCTCGGGCACTACTTTGCTATTCTCAGCGTCGCCCTCGCAAACATCGAGCCGTACGTCCAACAGGAGAGTTCGCTGTCCCAGCCACTTTCTCGCCAGTCGTCCATAACGGACGATAGCCCCAAGAAGAGTCAGAAGCCCCTCGTCCCGCTTGAGTTACTCCTGCAAGTGTTGGAGGTCTCGCAGGGGCGTATCGGTAGGTATTTTCTGTGTCGTCAGTTCCATTCGGTATTGACGATAATTTGGCGCAGTTGATACACGTGCGGCACACCTGGACCGCTCACGTACAAAGGCGGCGATGCATCGCCTCCAAATGCGCGTACATTATCAGCGCCAGGCGCTCAAGGCCCCCGGAGGGCGGGCAATACCAACTATCCAACATTACTTCGGCCGCAAGTAACCTAGAGCGCACATTATTAGCTTACTCTATGCTTTTCAATTTGTCTCATGCACGTCTTGCTGCTCTATCATGCAAGTTCAACCATGGATGTTAATTTCATTCGCTACGTATTCACTTCATCGCGATGCCCATTTTGTCATCCTGTTTATTGTTCAGATTATGTTTTAGAGTTAACGACAAGCTACTCCCTTCCCCTGACCTGCTGCATTGTAACATATTCTGTCCATTATAACATACTTATCATAAATAACAATTACTTTATGTTATTAAAGAATCAGCCTTTCAGACCTTGGGTGTACTTGTTGGTTCTTTGTAGTAGATATTACTGAGGTAGTGCATTCCGGTGGATTATCGCCCATTACAGTTCGTATCGGTACCGTAAGTAGTGAATGTGCTGTGATATTAAAAACGAAGTTCACGCCCATAACCACCAGCTTTACAAGATATATATACCTCACTTATCGGACCCCAACGGGTTCCCAGCCTGCCCCAACCGCTTCTTAGCAGCCAGTCGTGGATCCATGTCCATATACAGATCATCGTCATTGAGGTCAAGCTCGATGTCACACACCGGCAACGGCTCACGTGGAGGTCGAGTTGAGGGGCTGGAGGTGGGAGGACAGTCGAGGTCCTCGTTGTCATTGAGGTCGAGTTCGATATCCCATACTGGCGATGGCTCACGTGGAGGTCGAGATGGGGCCCCGGATGATGCGGTCGGTGGAGGACTGTCGAGACCCCATTCTGGGTTCTGGTTGCGCACGGGAGCCTGTTCTTTTGCTTTGTCCTCGACTCCGCATTGCGCAGACGGGAGCACTGGTAGCACTTTCGAACTTAACGCAGAAGGTCCAGCCACCTCCGGGAATTTCTCTCCAGTAGACGCAGGCACAACCGCGTCATCAGCACCCCTTGGTACTTGCGAGCCCACAGAAAATACACCGCTAGTGGCTTTATTTCGGAACGGTCTGTCAAACGCATCTTTGATGCGCCGAACTTTCACGGGGCCAAACCCTGGTAAAGTCTGTAGGCGATCGGAAGATGCCCGAGCTATGTCGGCGAAGCTCTGGTGCTTTAGCTAAGTATTTGGGATTATAAATGATTGTGAGAATAACACACCGCGAGCGACGAGCGCAACGTCTCCACGTCAGTTTTGTTCACTTTATTGATGCTCGTGAGCGCAGTACGAAGGAGCGCATCGTAGTCCTTATCCACACGCTCCTTGATGAGATCCGGTGGCTTGTGCTCGAACTGCTTGAATGTAGAGATGTACTGCCCAGCTTCTTCGTAGCTGCAGAAGTGTCATATAGTCTTCAAAATAAAAGAGCCGTGAACTGTATACCTCCAAGCAACGATGATAGTAATGTTATTGATGATGCAGACCTACATAAATTGTCATGAAACAAGAACTGGTGGTTCACGGGGAAAACAGACCTTGGTAAGTTCCCGGATTGGCTCCTGATGCTCGCTCTACGAGAGAAGGAGCTTAAGGAGCTTGGAATTGGAGAGTGAAGCTACTCACGATATCGCACATGATGAGCAGGATCCTGAGATTATAGGCATGCCCAAGTTTCTCTATGCGGCCGTGAATGTACTCCGGGTGCAAGCGATGATACTTTAGACTTGAAAAGTCAATGTCAAAGAACGATGAGGGTAACGCAAGACAAAGCGCACCTCAGATATAGCACGCAGGTAGTACGCCCCACTTGAAAGTCTGCGACAATTTCGCCAAATTGTTTGCCGACATTGCGGATGCACTCGAGGACAGGGTTCAAGCGCTAAAGTCATGTCAATGAAGTTGGGTGGGGAGGGAGAGTAGACAGGGGTGCTGACCTGGTTGGGATTGATAATGATGTTGTTGCCTGTGCCAGGTTGTACAATGGGAGGTTTGGGTCCGGACACGCTCGCCATTGTGCACGAAAGCGAACTTGAGCGTGTTACTGTCGCGTCAAACGAACGCTCGCATCCGGTCACGAGTCGACTAATATAATTACACATCGTCCGTATGACCAGTCTAGTTTCCCAGACAAAGCCAAATACTTATACCAACGTTGACATCTTGAATTAATTGCCCTACTCCTGCGCTTCCTTCCTGGCACCCGTCCAGCTCCTTGCAATGGACAAACTCCCTACATACTCCCCGGTCGTCCGACCGCGACCGAGGCGGAGCAGGCTGACTCTAGCGCTCACCATTTGCAGTATTTCTGCAGTCGCTTTTCTGTTATCACTCTCTCAGCTCGAGTTCTTCGGCAAGCAATTCGTTCAGCTCCCATTCCATGCCGAGCAGACACTGCAGAAGTGCCAGATGCTTCATGCTAAGCCTGGCCCACTTCCCAACTTCCATGCGCGCACTCAATCTGATCGTTTCGTCAAAGGAACCCCCGCGACTCTCATTCGAAACGCGTCCATTTGGACTGGGGATGAGGAGAAATATGAAATCCTCCAGGGGGATATCTTGCTCGATAAGGGCATTATCAAGTTTGTTGGACATGCGAGCCAGGATCTGTTAAGCAACTATAAGGACTTGGTCACATTGGCTGCGGGCGGAAGTTGGGTCACACCTGGGTACGCGTGCGATACGAGTGCCTTTTCCCCTCTTCCCTAACCCCTGCCTATCTACACCCAGCATAGTCGACCTTCATTCCCACCTGGGCGTCGACAGCGCTCCAGCCCTCAACGGCGCAAGTGATACCAACTCACATAAAGGTATCTACTTGTCTCACCGACTGGTATTGCACAAATTTTCATTCCTTCGCAGGTCCTGTCCTCCCCTGGCTTCGCAGCCTCGATGGTCTCAATACGCACGACGACGCATACAGACTCAGTATCTCTGGTGGTGTAACCACTGCGAATGTCCTCCCCGGATCCGCCAATGCCATCGGTACGGTTGCCTTGTTTTCTCTGCGACATTGTTAATCCCCTTTGCAGGCGGCCAAGCCTTCGTCATCAAGCTCCGCCCCACCGCGGAGCGCTCTCCTTCGTCTATGCTCCTCGAGCCACCTTATACCATCAACGGCACGCATGTTGACCCAACCTTACCTCCACGATGGAGACAGATGAAGTGAGTTTCTTTTCTTTCCTCAAGCCGATGTTTTCATTTGTTTTTCACAGACACGCGTGTGGTGAGAATCCCAGTGAGTTTCTACTTTGCTTGTCTCACAAACCTTTATCAAATACGGATTTGGAGGTCGAGTATATGGTAACACGCGTATGGACACTTTCTGGGCTTTCCGACAGGCGTGCGTTCTACACCCTCCCTCCTGATCTCCCTTCCCACATGCACCCTCCTGTTACAGATACGATACCGCTCGCCAGCTTAAAGAGCAACAGGACGCGTATTGTACCCGTGCACTGGCAGGTGAATGGGAAGGCCTCGGCACGTTCCCGGACAACCTACAGTGGGAAGCGCTTGTCGATGTGTTGCGCGGACGTGTCAAGGCACGTTATGGCTTTTAGAGCCTGAGATGATATACTAATTTGTCTTTTCTTTAAATAAGATTCACACGCACTGTTACGAGGCAGTTGATCTCGACGATTTTGTGCGCGTGCGTAACATTGAAGTGATAGTGGGTTGTGCTGGTACTGACGACGTTCGAACAACAGCTTACAAATGAATTCCAATTCCCAGTCGCCGCGTTCCACCATGCTCACGAAACATACCTAGTCCCAGGGACTCTCAAGCAGGCATATGGTATGTTGATCTTGCTTGCTGAGGTTTTGTTGTGTCGATGTCTGCTGCAGGCCATACCCCTGCAGCAGCCCTATTCGCTACGAACGCCCGGTACAAGCGTGAGGCATACCGTGGGTCTGAATTCGCGCCACGCATTCTGGCTGAGAACGGGATCGACGTTGTGATGAAGGTTCGCACTTTCATGTCTCTCTTGGCTCCTTTCTGATGATGGTGTACTGCACAGAGCGATCACCCTGTCCTCAATTCCAGATTCCTGTTATACGAGGCGCAGCAAGCGCACATGTACGGTCTCCCGGCGAACCTCGCTCTTGCGGCCGTTACGTCGACGCCTGCGCGCATTATGGGGCAAGACCATCGAATTGGATCAGTGCGTGAAGGTGTGTTGACATCTATTTTTCGTGATCCATCATATGCTGACACCACATCAGGGTATGATGCCGGTTAGTTCAAGTTGCATTTTATTCCGCGAACCGTGACCGATAAAGATCTCTACTTTTAAGATCTTGTCCTCTGGGATAGCCACCCTCTCGCGCTCGGTGCAACGCCACAACAAGTTTGGATTGACGGTATCCCTCAACTTTCTGAGCCCGCCGTTTCCACTAAGCCTAGGTCCTTCCAATATGTCCCGCGCACACCAAACTTCGACCTTGAGGCTGCTGCTGCGATTAAGTATGAGGGCCTTCCGCCCCTAACCCCGAAGAAGGCAAAGGATCTAGTAGTGTTTTCGAACATAAGTAGCATGTTTGTGGCGGACGGAGCGGGAAGTGTGATAAGTGTGGCTGATGCAAGAGAGGGAGGTGTGGTAGTAGTAAGGGAGGGACAGGTGTTATGCTGTGGTGCAGTAACAGCTTGTACGAACCACATTACCGGTGAAGATGTTGAGTGGGTCGACCTCGAGGGCGGGTCCATCTCGTACGTAATCAGCACCATCCAGACTTCCTACTTGCTCAAGGCAACCCACCCAGCCCTGGCCTTATCTCTTATGGCTCCCCACTTGGATTAGCAGAGATTCAAGGCGAGAGGTCCACGCACGACGGGACTGTCTTCGACGCTCTTACCGGCTCTATCCCAAGCATTCTTACAGGGAGCGAGCTCATTAAGGCTTCGGATGGTCTCCAGTTCGCTGGGCGTGACACGCTGTAAGCCGCTTTTTGACTTGCGCTATTTAGCTCACGTCCACGCCAAAGCCTTGCTTACCGGGCAGGTGTCACAATGGGCATTACCGCGCCAAGCTCAAGTGGGCTCGTCGCAGGGCTAAGTACTGTGTTCAGCACTGGTGCAGCGCACAGACTCGAGAATGGTGCTGTCATCCAAGACGTTGCAGCGCTTCATGTGCAAATCGGTCACTCAAACAAAGGACCGAGCGTCAGCACGCAAATCGCAGCCCTCAGGAATATGCTGCTGGGTGCTCATAGTGGTAGCAAGTTTTCTGAGGTTGCCAAGGTTCTGTCTTGCTATTTGTTGTTGGACTTGTGTGTTGATGTATGCCACTTAGGGCGTAATACCTTTGGTCGTGGAGGTTCAGAACGCGGATATCATTGCCTCATTGATTCAGCTAAAGAACGAGGTCAAGGCGTGGACCGGCACCGATATTCAGCTCACGATCGCAGGTGCTGCTGAGGCCCATCTTCTGGCGAAAGAACTTGGCGAGGCGGATATTGGCGTCATCCTCACACCTTCCCGCCCCTTCCCAGAGGAGTGGGAGTCTAAGAGGATGTCAGTGATTTTTGTTAGACCACATAAACTTGGCATAAACAAACTCATTTCTACCAGATTGCCGGGTCCGCCATTGACTAAGGAGAGCGCCTTTACCACACTCTTAGCTCACGGCGTCACTGTTGGTATCGGCATCGTGGAGCAGTGGAGTGCTCGCAGCACGCGCTTCGACATAGCATGGGTATGTGTGTTCTCCGCCATCAAATATCTTCCTCATCATAAGATTATCAGGTTGCACTCGAGAGCGATGGCCAGATCTCGAAGGAACAAGCTCTCGCACTTGGATCAGTCAACCTTGAGAAGCTGTTGGGAGTCCAACCCTCTGGATCAAATGGTGACCTGGTCGTGACCCGTGGCGGCACACTTTTCGACTTTGAAGCGAAAGTCATAGGCATCATCGCACCTCGCAGGGGCTTCGTAGACCTAATCTAAATAGTGATATGATAACAACAGGACAACAATCAAGATAGCGGTAAAACGATGCCCAGCGTGACGCAGCTGTGATACTTATACATAATGTTCATTGCAGTTTTCCTGAAAGAGACTGTTTAATGTGCTCCCCGATCAGAGGAAGGGCTTTCATGATCAGCTTGATGGGTTTACTCTCATCTGCGAAGGTCGAATCAGGTCATAATAAGCGTGGTTGCGTATAAGAGGTACGCACCGATCTGGAGGACTCGGCCATGTCTCTTGAGGATCTTCGCTTCGGGAGCAAACGCCGGGTGCTCTGGATGGACAAACACCATCGAGTTCTTTGTGGCAGATGATCAGGTGGGCCAGTAGCAACTACAACAACGCAAACCTTGGAGTACCATGCTCGAAGCTGTTCTGAGTCCTTGGGTATCAATGGGATCTTCATATTTCCTACAACCTGTATCACGGCATCAACATAGCGGATCATGTTGGCCGCTAAAGGAGGAGTGAGCTTTCTCCCAGTGTGCATGGAGCATGAGCTACGTACGGCGGCTCTCAATAAGTTCTATCAGTGCATGACAGCCGGGACCATGGCCAATCAGGATGATATTTTTCGCCCCCGAAAGCCTGGAGAAAAGTTAGTTCAAAGAGCTAAAAAAAATAAGGAGGTGCCTTTAACTGTAAATAGTTATCCCATAGGTATGTAAGAACATCTTGCGACCACGAATCTACATGCTTGTGTCCGCGCTGATAACACCTAAGGATCCAAGTTATGGATGATTACTAGCACACATACCGGCGGAGGTGAAGCAAACGGTCTTGGGAAAACATTGATATCGAGCAGAGCATAGTGTTCCTTCCTGACCCAGGAGATGAGTTCCTTCGAAAAATCGATCTGATACATGTCAGCATAAGTTGGATAGGTATAATATCAAGGTGAGAAGCTGACTAGGTACGAATTTTCCATATGCACATCGCACGTCGGCTTTCCATCTAGTTCTATGCGCAAATTCCCGCTGAAATCGACTCAGCCAATAAACAGCAGGACACCAGACAACTACTCACAACTCATGGACGAATACAATGATAGTGGAATTCTCTAAGAAGTCACTCCTGCATTTTAATTAGCTAAATGAAGCGGTGAAGAAAAAAGCTACGCACGTGCACATGACTTGAGAGCCAAAACGCTCTTCGAACATCTTGGTCATTAATGGGACCTGCAGCATCTGGTATTGCGTGTAGAGAAAGTGTTGTCTGTGGGCCTTGAGAATTTCTGCAACGAGTTGGCCAAGTGAAAAGGACGAGATGGAATGGAAGAATGGAATGTTTACCTGGGATGGAGAATGTGATTTCGTCGAACTCTGCAAGGAAGTTTGTATGAGCATTGATAGTTTACTACTGGACAATAAAGAGGCCAACCTTCACGGGGTTCACAGGCCTTGGGGTTCACACTCTTCCAGTATTTGCTTTGCTCCATAGCGACCTGCCAAACAGTTTCTGTCCCTGTCTCCGAAGCGACCATGGGAGGTAGTTCAGGGGGGGCCTCGCCAAGAAGTATGCGAGCAACTGCGAGAGCAGAATTAGATATTGAGTCAAGATTATAGCCACCCTATTAAAACCAAAGTCGGCAAGTCAATGTCACCGACTAAGCCGCATCGTTCATTGAACCTACCTCTAAAGCAACGACTAAATTTCCACCTGCAAGGCTGGCTAACATGTGTGTCATGTGTGCATATCCCGCTGGTGAAACAAAACATTCGCCAAGATCATCCCCTGCAGCAGCGTCAAAACCAGCGGAGACTTGGTGCTGTTAGCACATGGGTAGGTGAAAAAATGAAGGAAACACACTGATCACTAGGTCTGGTGCGAATTCCATTCCTATTGGCATTACAATCTGTTGGAAGGCGTGGATGTAATCCGCATCTGTCATGCCCTTCCGAGGCCAAGGTACGTTGACAGAGCTACACTGCTCAATTTCGATGAGGCTGGATGGGAAATTCACTTACTAGCCGAGACCAGCGCCCTCGCCACAAGATTCCATGCTGCCAAATGGTCCGCAAGGGTAGAACTGCCCTCGCTCGTAACGATGCAATGAGATGTACAAAACAGAAGCATCATCATTAAAAGCACGTTGTGTTCCATTGCCTATACTGGAGTTCATGTGATGAAATTCATTCTGTGATTGACGCACCATGATGTACATCCCTTGAAAAGACCTGAGTGTTTGAATAAATAACAGATTGCAAAGACCTACCAGTCGAGTATCAAAATTTTCTTGGCTGGAGTGAGCATCTGTGTAACCTTTGCAGCGACAGCGACATTGTTAAAAAAACAAAAACCCATATGCTCCTCAGGTTCGGCATGGTGCCCAGGAGGTCGTACTATTGCAAAGGTCTTCTTCAGCTCACCGCGGGCCACAGAGAGACAAGCCTCAATCACGCCTCCACAACTCAAGCGGGCAGCTCGAGTAGTACCGTTCATAACATACAGAGACAGAGACTCATAATAAGCTTCTGATTCAACAATTTCGGACTGGGTCATTGCTGAAGAAGCAGATAAATTCTCCAAGTAAGCAATATATCTTGTGCGTGAAACACTAGTGCGGACATGATTTACGAGCCGCGCGACTCACATTGTATTGCAAGGACCTTGTGCCAGTGTTCTTGAGAGTGAACAAGAAGGGCTTCATCTTTCTTTACAGGTCGAATCGGAATTTGTTTCATTTGCTGTAATAAATTCGCATCGCGAATTGCCATGCGAATTCTTGCTATTCGCTCTGGTTGCTCTGGGTGCTGACCGGTCTCTGATGCATGAAGCATCATGTCTGCAGAATAGACATAACCGACAGTGAAATGGGGGAGGCGATGTGGCACGGAGGAGGCGCGTTGAATAGGACTCGATGAACGTTGGATAAGTACTTGATCTTGGCGAAAATCTTCTCCATCTACGTCCATTGAATCTCCTGGAACTTGACCATCCATTGTGAGCTCAGTGCCAGCCACGCTCGAAGGAGCTCGGATACTATGCTTGAAAGAAGAGAACGAAGGGTAGAAGGTACGTATGGTAGGTCTGGTAAGTGTAATACACGGTAGACAAAGCAAGGCCAAACACCATTTGGGAACTTGGCAAGTAAACTGCCTCTCTTTCTCGGTATCAAACATCCCGACGGTTGGATATTCGCTTCAATTGCAATCTCATATGTCTGAGAGCGCTCATCTTGCCACCTCCCCTGTGGACTCTCAGCCCACAAGAGAATCCAGTCAGTCAACAGGCAAACAAGCTCAGGGTGAGACTACAGCTGGAGTGTCATTGAAAGAACCACAGGGGATCCAAGATCCAGTGAGTCACGTCCGCTAATTCTACACTCGTCACATGTTTATCACCTTCGTGCAGCCACTTTGCTCCTCTGCCCCTTCTCCTGCCCCTACAGAAATCATTCCTTTAGACCTCACACAAGATGAAATTGTAGAAGAACTTCGGAAAATGGGAACAAATGTACGCGATTTTGCGTACGAGGATGTATCAACGCAGCGCGCCGTCGAGCTCTTTGATCCCTTACAGGGGTGGTTCACGTATGAAACCGCATTTACATACCAGGCTGTGATGCGGATAGCCTTTCCAGGAAAAATAACACGTCGCTTGCTTGATATTGGCTGGATTGACAGAGCAGAGGAAGAAGGGCGATGGAGTGTCAAAGACAGGGAGGCACTCGAAGCCTATGACAAACGGTCACATTACCCATGGCGCTCGTTCAAGGTTCCCAAACCCGACCTAGAGTCTCTTACACAAGCGTGGAGGACGAGGTATCAAGAGCTCACCGCCAACGAACCGCCGCCGCCGGTTTCCAGACCCTTCTCACGGTTTCGGGCATTTAAGTTTGGTGGAATGGAACATAAAAAGCGTGGTGTAACAGATGAACAAGAGGTACAGAATGGAGATATTTCACCGCAGACAAAGAAGCGACGGTTGGCAGCCCTAGCGGTATAGTCTTCGGAGCTACTGCCTCCCCTGTCCTTATCGATGGTTGACCACCTCAACAATTCCAGTCGGCACTCCACCATCATCCCTACCTCCAGCAGTGTCTACCTGTGCGCTTCAGTAAATATCAGGTTGAAAATATAAATGAATCACTACTGCTATGCTGCTACGAGTCACAAAGTAATACTGCGACCACACTGATATCATTTTTTCCGTAAGTGGTATGGGATGAGACCTCAAACATCAAAAGGAGGCGATTGGCAGGTTTTTGGAAATTTTAGCGAATTGTTTGAGTCAAATTGGCACAAAAATGTAAATGACAGTTTTTTAAAATTCTGTTCGTGCAAATCAATTGATTTTGGTTCCCAAATCAACAAATATATTCTGCACTAAAAATGGGTTCTCCGTCAGTTGCAAGCAGGAAAAATCAGTCTTTGATTATGTCCAGATTTTTGCTGGCGCCCACGGCCATGGGATGAGCGCTCTGGCTCAACACAGCCCTTCTGATGTTCCCTTGAAGTCTCGAGGCCGGGCTGAGCACAGGTGAAATTTTTTCTTGGATGTCACCATAGCGATCATTCGTATTTCTAAAGCTTGCACTGCTCTCCTCGCCTTCGGTGAGCGTCCACCCGCTAATGACTTGAGTCCCGATACTCCCTTCCACGTTCGAAGCTGAGAGCTGAACTCTCAAATTTCACCCTTCCACACAAAACGTTGTCTCAGTGATCGCTCGATCTAGCCTCTCATTTTTTTTTTACCGTCATGGCCTTCAACTTGAAACACTACTTGCTTTATTCTTCATACTTCTGTTGTTGCATACCAGTGCGCTTCGGATTCGTGATAATGACCTGTCTGTCTTTCCTGCTTTCTGGTGTGCTATCTGTTTTGGTGTGGTTTGAGTTATCTCGTGTGTGCTCTAATAATTATTCTTACCACCCACACAACACTGATCATGTTCCTAGATTCGTATTCGCTGTCTAACAAGGAGAAAACTGTGTTTTGGGTTGTGGGTATTGTAGAAGTCACATTGTTTGCTGTATCCATCACTGGGTGCGTGTCATACCTATCCTACACTCATTAAGTTCTGGCTTACATGTGGTCTCCACATAGATTCATTGGCGCGGTTGCACGCAAGCCACGGTTCGTCAAGATCTACACATACTTCATATATATCCATGTTCTACTCAATATCATCGTCGGCATCTACTTCCTCAACACCATCCGCCAGAGCAACAGAGCACAAATAGTCGATGAGTGTGACGCATTCCTTACCGGCAAGCCGTCGCAGTCGAATTGCCAAAACCTTTTGGACGTCTCAACGTATGTCTTCATTGCTGTGGTGTCATCTGTATTGCTCCTCGAATTATGTGCGTCCTCTCCGTGATCGTTTTCTCAATTTTAATAAGTGTCGGTCGCAGACGGTGCTCTCATCGCCACCCGTTACCTAAACAGGCTCACAAAGGAGAAGAAGGCCGAGCACAACCACAAATTGGGATTATACCACGCTGTTTCTGTCCCCGAACCTCATAGACATTCTCATGATGCAAGCGGCATGTTCGATGATATGGAAATGCTTCATCCTCGAGGCAGTACTACTACCTCTATTTTATCGTATGGTGGAGCGTATGACTACGGTGATGACGTTATCGACATAACACATCAACCTACAACCCATGAGCCTGTTCCGATACATAACCCCGTTATGCTCACCCACAGCCAACAGCCATCACAATCGTCGAGCACACCCATCCACAGCCAACAATCATCACAGCCTTCAAGCACGTCCACCCATAGTCGACAGCTCTCGCAATCCAGTACATACCCATCTAGTCCTTCTTCACGAAGTCTCCGTGCACTTCCCCCGCGGCCGTCGACTAGTACATTTACTAAAAGCTCGTCGACACGTCAGTTACCAGAAGCTGGGGTGCAGGCGCCACATTTGGTGCATAGCCCCAGTTCCCCAATGGACTTCTCGTATGAACCATCAACGCAGTCGAATGTTGACCATGATCAACAATCGACACATACGGAGATTTCTACGAGTGCACATTCAGCATTGATGGACCACGCTTCGTTCATGTGGTCAAGGTTCTTTCCACCTTCTGGTGCTCCGCCAGTTCCAGAGTTGCCGCCACCATATCGTCAGACTGAGAAATAACGTGGACTAATAATTCCTGGACTTAATTTTATTTCGACTATCAACATCCTTTCTTTGGATTTGAACCCTGCCCTTTGAATTATATATAATGGACAATTATACCCTGTTGTACCACGGTCTTGATGCCATGTAACGCAAGTTTGACGGCTCACAGAAGCATGCCAAAAGCTGTGCGAGCAGTAGAGCTGTTTTAGAGTCCCAACATGTCCAAACAGCTTCATGTCATCTTTGCACTTGAGCCAGCGGTGCGACGAATAATATTGAACGACCAGTCACCTGAGAGACATACTAGATGACATGCACAAGCGTCATGACGCCCAACGCCAGCACATCATCGACTCCGTAAGTTCTCTTTCAAGGGAGAGTTTGCGAATACCATACTCACAATGCATCGCACAGTTCCATAACCTCTTGTTCCACTTGCACGCTGTCTCCTTCTTCCTGGCGCCTTCACTTGTGCCACTGGTCACCAGAGCTATATGTTGTCAATTCCTGTGCTACAAGCCGAGGGAGGTCGACCCCAAACTCTCTCTGCGGGCGTGGTTCCTGCTCACTTTCATCCTCAATACCCCAAGCTTCTGGTTACACGCACGGGAAGGAACTATTGAAGGGCGAACGGTCGTGCTGGATTTTGTCGGAATGGGTGAGTTCATTTCTAATATATTTTCTAGCATTTGTGAAAACCAAAACTATCGCCTCGCAGGATATGCACCCTCTAAAGCGCACCTCGTTCTGCTCGACGTCCTCATACTACTCTTCCAATTGCTGTTGGCAACGCTCACGTACGAAAAGTCGTTACAACAATCATCATCTATGGTCTCCGAGGTTCTTCTTCCACACCCTCTTGTTCCCACACCATCATCGCGCTCGAACGAGGATGAGCAGCCGAAACCCTCCCGTAATGAGCGAACATACATCATAGACGTGCGTTTCGCGCCCCTGATCAACCGCATCCGACAGCCAGCTCCGGAGGTAGTAGAGCGATCCCTGGATGTACTTCCTCTTCCTAATACCAGCAACCTCCCCACAATACCTCGTCACTTTCGAGCGTTCATGAGGATCGGAGACGAAAGGAGACGTCCATCATCACCCGAACCTTATCCTACAGCTTCAGATAGACATGAGGTTACGGAGCAGAGGCTGCCAGGAAGTATGGGAATGGAGGACACCGACTAGTCTTAATGTATTTTATTGCATGGTATCGCACACAAGCAAGAACCTATATCATCTCATCTCCAGAATGTCTCCATTTGACTGGGTATCACCATTTTCGTTTCATCTTGATACAAAAGTATTGGTGAGTTTTTTTTTCTCTATATGACAAGGAAGACATACAGCTTCCCGCAAACACTGCCCGAAGTTCTCAAATTCCAGCTTGCAAGAATCTTTCCGGATATCGGTATAAGTAAGAAGAATGCACTTTCCATATGCTGTTGCATGTGCAGAACATGTGGTGGTTGAATGCAGTGCTAACTGTCTGAGAGGCGTGCTTGCTGCCTGTGTCTTGGTTGTCTGCATGATCACTGTTCAAGTTCAAGTTAGGTGACCGCGGCATAGTACGTAGACTATAATTACGTAATCAGCTTTCGCATAAAGCCTTCCGAATCCCGAATCCTCGGTATTTCCAGCCAACTTCCTCAGTGACGATGGTGCAGCTCTAAACCATACCAGCATCAGTGACCTTGGAACGTTCTGTTTTAAACTGCAAAGATCTAGCGATTAATATCCGAAACAACCGAAAGTGCGCTATCACTCCCTTAAACTTCAAGTTGAAGCTTGAAGCTTGAAGTCCTGTCATCTCTGCAGTGAGAGTCACTACAACATGTTCAGGATTTACCTTTTGGTTTCCTGCATATGTGTTCTCATAGGCTCGGTCTTCTACACCTTTTACTTGAACAGAATCATCTCTGGATTCATTAGTCTTCTCTTGCGAGTCAAGTACTGGCGAAAAGGAGGCTCGAGTATATGGGTTCACATTGGTCGGTTTTCTATTGAACTCAATGCAGCGCATACTCAGCGTGTCAACCAGGATCTATACACTTCTCAATCCTCGCAGGACGCATTCTTCTCAAAAATGTCAAATATCATTCCAGTAACATGACCGTCAAGGTTGTGACAGCCCAAATATCTTGGAGATATTGGTTACGCGTACCAGCTACTGAGGATGATTTGAATAATGCCCATGTTGGTGGGGAAGACTGTAAGACTGCATTTATTTGACAACCTTTCGCATCGAGTGACCAGTACGCGTTCTCATAGTCAACCATACCTTACCATTCCCTTCTTGTCGCATGAAGGTCTCTGTCCAAGGATTTGAGTGGTTTCTATACAACAGGACTGCAGCATATGATCACATCATCTCACAAATGCAGGCCAAGGCAACCCCATACCCTGAGCCCGCAGAACCTCGCCGAATGTTTTCTCGTACCTCCGGAGCCGAAGGTAAGACATTCCATACGCCCAATATTAAGCCAAATTTAGACATTTGATTGTAAGGGCTTGGATTATACCCTCCTCCTGCACTAGCAAGTATCAAAACTCCTCCCCTCATGCATGCTGCGCTGGCCTGGATTAAACGTCAGACACCCTATCTGGATCCGAACGACATTTTACCTATCGCACTTGAGCTGTCTAAAGTTGCCATCACTTGCGGTAATCCATCGACGCCTAGTATGTTGGTCGCAGAATGTCATAGAGCAGACGGCACTTTCGGCATTGTCCAGGTCCACTTATTTTATCTTTGATTTGCACTTCATACTGATACTATGAATAGGCGAGGTCGAAGTGCGACCTCTACAAGCAACTTTTGAATTTGAAATTTCAGAAAGTACTCGTGCAACTCGTTGAGAACGACAGCTACCGAGGTATGATGCCAACGATTGGTCATGATATTCGCGAGAAGGCAGAAGCATCGAGGTTCGTTTCCTTAACGCATGGTGACTTCAACTTATGCTGTGCGGGATTTAGGTTCGCAGAGTTTGTTCCTCTGGCTTATCTTTCGTTCCGGGCGTTCTCCAAGGTTTGGAGAGGCTTGAAGTTGTATTCGTCGTTGTCCGCTCGCGCCTCGTCCCACGATAGCCGTGCAGCTGAAATGTCTCCTGAACCTATGCCGAGCAGAAAGAGCGCTGATGAAGATACACCCGTTGGCGCTGATTTTATTGCTCTGGAGTACGCTATTGAACGGCGGATTATTGAAGCACCCCTGCTGGAGCTATCTTACTATACGGATATTGTCGGTGATGTTCCTGATGCACAGGAAGGTCCAAGGGGTATAGGATTGGAATCATATGACATCGGCAACGGCGACCTACCTCCTGAGTGGGGTGTAGATCTTGTAATAAGAAATGGAATTCTTCGCTACGGACCATGGGCTGATCGTCAACGGTAATGGGGTATTCTTAGATCCACGAAAGGGAGCATGCTGATGATTCGAGTTCTTTTTGTAGAGTGCATCTGCAGCGGACATTCTTCCCGCCATCGTATCATGACTTAGAGGTTTCGAAGCGCCTTAGACCAGGAGACAAACGCACATGGACTGCAATGAAAGTATTTGTTGAGCTTCGTGATGAAACTGTTCTCTACATCCCTTTTCGGGAGCCTTCAAAGGTAAGGTCGCTGCAAGAGACTCATCTCTCTTGTTAATTCTTTCTTAGAACTGGCAATGGGATGGCTTTAGCGAGTATCCGCGTCCGAGGAAGCGTGACCACGCAGCTCTCCATTTCACTGCAGGCGACAGCTCCTCAATCAGCTACCTTCTGCCTATGGTTACAGGCCCCGAAGGATACGAGCCTCGTTTGGAGGTTCATCTGGATACAGTTTCTGTAACATCGAGCCTCAACGACATCAAACTCATCGCGGCTGAGTCTTGTCGCGTTCGTATCTATGATATTTCCATGGCACATATACTAAACATTACTCAGGTTCATGCGTCATTTCCATCACCGCTTGTATGGAATGCTGAGCGACGTTGGTCATTTTCTGTCTCTCTTCGTCAACCAGTTGTATATCTCCTGCGAGACCACGTCAATATGTTCACCGATTTGACGCGAGACTGGACCTCTGGACCACCCATCGGAGGGAACTACTTTGTGCCCACCATCTATGTGTTCGAACTTCATCTGCACCAATTTGAGCTCAATCTCTATGCTAATGACCAGAACATCATTGATAAGCCTCTGGTCAAGGAGGAGAACAGTTAGTGGATCTTACTATTATCTTGAAAACACCCTAATACACGACATTTCAGCACTGGTAACGATCCGAGCGCCGAATTCAAGCATTGAAGTCACAATCCCGTCGAACAAATATCAACCCGAAGCGACGTCTATTCCGTTCGTTATTGATGTTTCAGATGTAACGGTTTATATCTCCTTGCCTCGGTGGAATACGCAATACCTCTATAATTTAGGCAAAGAACATCGCGTACTCCATGCTGCAACCTTCCGCATCGCATCATCTTATTATTTTTGGGCCGAAGTTCAGCCTGACAATATTGATCAATTAAAGCTCACAGTTGAGGTGTGTCTGGGCGCTTGCTGAGGATGTTCCCGGCTCATTGTCACTAAGACCAGTGAAGTCGCATACAAAGCCCTCGGATGGTCTGTCAGATACTTCATGGTACTTCGGGACAATTATTTCGGATCTTTCACCCATTTCTCCACGCTAGTTGAATACCTTGACAAGCGGAACAGGTTTGTATTGAGTGGAGATCCCCTTGAGATGAAATATCGACCGAACAAGGTCAGTAAAGCAGGCTTTTGTCTGGAAATCGCGCTGAAAGACATGATATAGGCAAACTCACTCCAGGTTCAGGTATCGGTACTATTGCAATCTGGATCACTCCTTTTACCGGCGGGTTTGCCTGGCTACGAAGTGCGCGTAGCAAGAGACGGATCGCTTGATGATATCGGTGCATCCACGGCGATGGCTTGTTCAGAACTTCAGCTGGACTTGCGATTGCATGACTATTTCATGGGTGAGTCAATATCAGATAATCGAAACACAGCGTTGATTCGTGGTAGATATGTCACTGAATCTGAACGCGGTCAGAGGCTCTGTACTCGAGACTTGTTCCGAGCACGTTTTCTTTGGCCAGGGGAATCAACACCACAAAGAGACATTTCTAATCGATGGTAATGTCGATTACGTTCATCCTTCCCAGCTAATACTCAGTTTTGCCCCAAGGTCTGAATATTACTGCTAACAGACTATTTGGGCCACAACCGCGCACTCGCACATATGTTTGTGTGTGGGAAATTGGAGTTGGACCAGTGAAGGTCTTTTCAACACCTCATGATGGTCGAATCTTGATGTCATCTTTAAATGCATTTCGTCTCAACTACACAGACCTTGCTAACGCTCCCGCGAGCGAGTTTGGATTGCCTGTAGACCCAGATGGTGAGGAGAGACGTCCCTAGACGAGCGCATGCGCTGACAGATTACTCAGTAACTTTCATCAGGTTTTCGACTGGTCTTGTTGACGCCACCCTGTCTGCTGGTGCAACAGCCATCAACTTGTCAATTCCTTTAGGCCTCAGTGTGCATACCAATGATCTGGAAGGTCAATTTTGTGGCAAGCTCACGAGCGTTAGACTTCCCATTGCGTCGCTTAAGGTTTTGCTGTCATCAAATACTTCCAAGACAAGCTGGTGTGAGGCGGCAGATCTGGGTGCCGACATTAATATGGACATATACAGATCCTCAAAAACCCGTAATCCCTCACAGATAGATTTTATCCAAGGCCAAGACGAACTGACTCATCGGGCACAATTCCTGCTTGATCAAGTAGAGAGGGCTCGCAGAACCTCTTTTCCTGACAATCGGCGGTCGCTTCAGCGTGGACGTTCTGGTCTTCATTGCAATGGACTCTATCTCCCTCCTCCACGCCTTCCGCATTTCCGCAGAGTACCGCACTCATCCTCGCCTCTCACGATCGTTCCTCATCCCAAGAATACGGCTGCACGGTGGCCTCACTTTTCCCATTTCTCAGAATCCGAAGGAGAAGAAAATATATCCGAAGCAGACCGTGACGCACGTCTGGCGTAAGTTGCCCATTTTCTGGACAAATCTACTGAATTTATTGGTTTTGCAGGAGAAGTCGACTTGTGCCACCAATCGCCGCTGATGGTATTGATGACGAAATCTCAGTGTCTGGGGAGGAGTCAGACGACGAGGACCTAACAGATGCTCAATCCTCAGCAAGTGGCTACTCCTCGACTAGATGTGAGTCGTTCGAAATTGCAGGGTATTTCGATTGCTGAATTCAGACAGCCGGGAATCAAAGGCATTCACTGTTCAAGCGTTACCGTCGTTTCACTAGGTGGTACCGAAGTATCAACCTCGGCGATTTGGATAGCTGGGAGGACTCGCCCTTCGTCATGACCAAGGTGAGTAACCGAACATATCTTTCCGATTACCCATCAATTAGAAATCAGGAACCTAGGGTTGCAGCCCAGAAGGGCAAGTTTTCATCCGGAATACACCCAGGTGTACATTCCAATGACAGACTCGGCTGTACCCACTCCACAACCTTCCGCATACAGTGCAAAAAGCAGATAATGGTTCGATCAACCCCCTTGGTTTTCTTGGCAATTACAGATCTCATTGAAGACCTGGATTCTCGAGTTCGTATTCTTTGTCGGTGTATCGCACTACCTTAATGAATTCCCCAGCGGCTTAGCCCAGAATTAACATTGGACTCAGTGATGGCTAGTCATATGACAAAATTCAGTGATTCTCCGAGTTCTTCCTCTTTGACCGCCTTCGACATTATTATACACTCAGTTCACGTCCAGGTACTTGAACACGTATCTTGCCTAGACTCCTCTTCCCTCAAGGTGGCACCAGCTCAAAGAGACTCCCTGGTCACTATCGACTGCCTTGCTTCTGGCGGCCACTTCGTTGTGTCCCAAGGAGATCAGAAATGGGGTTGTCGTGTAGAAATATCCGAAACATCCTTCGGAGTGACGGATAGCTTGGGAGTTGCTTTCGGTTCCTCGAAGTTCTCGCATGCAAATAATCCCATACTATCTCTTCGTCGTTTTCAACTGGATGTCACGCAGAATCATGCCAGCCTCTCTGTTGGACGTTTTGCAGTGGAACTGCAACCCATTAGCCTTCAGTGTGCCGTCGCCACGTTTCAGGCATTGGAACAAGACTTGCAGGACCTCTTGCTCAACCGCTCTATCCAGATTGACTCAACTACACGCCTTGCAGAGATCGTCTACTGGACTCTGGATCTCACCAGGGATAGGGTAGCTGTCGATCCACTTTCAACCATTCAGCCTTCTTTCCTTATCCAACGGGGCTACCCCCAGGCTCTCCGTACAGACGCTACGTATAAATTTTTATTCCATCTCCGTATCGTACTACGGGTCGCCCGTCTTCGAGGGGACATCAACAACACGAAGCAACCCATTGCAGCACATGATGTGAGGTCATTGGTGGACCCGTGTCTCGCAGACCTCGAAGTGGATTTAGACTCCTCGAAGGAAGGCATACCTAGTCCGTTCGAAACGATTTACCCTCCTACCTCTCAAAAGCCCACGATTAGCGCACGACTTATTGTCAACTCCGCCAACTTGACTGCTGACCTTATCAGCATAATTATTGCGGACGAGTCATCATCATCCACCAGTCGCTTGGACATCAGTTCCTGTGCTCTCCGGCTTCGCTCTTCAAAGCTGTTCCACTCCTTGGAAGGAGTCCAGTTACCGTCACAAGGCCCTTCCCTTGCAAACTATGATACTGCTATGATTCCGCAGATTATATGCGCTCTTGTAATTGGCGACATCAATGTGACTGTCATGCCTCACCTGATGGTCTTCGCACAATGTTCACTTCGCCTACGGAGGGTATCAGATCAATGGAAACCGGAATCGAGTCCAGCACTCTCAGACTCTAGACCGTCTCATCTCATTCTCACAGCTGCCATTCGTCGCGTTAACATCCGTGCTGCCGCTGAAAACCTTGCATTTGAGATTGGGGCCACAGATATGGATATCTCTCTCTCCTCACTGAAACGAGTCGATACGTCGATGCATACTGACATCCAGTCTGTCGGGTACACTGCTGGCTTTAGCAACGCTTTCATACGTGCGAGGGCTACCAGCGTTGAACCAGGGATTTGGGCCCGAGATCAAGACATTCTCGCTTCCTTGGTCTTCTCGGGAAAGTTTAATGCCCTCTGGCGCCAGGAACCATCTACAAGTACGATCCGTCTGGCATTCCTGTTGCATAGCACCCATATTTCCGTACCTCGCAGCGCTCTTCGTCTTTACCGCTTCGTGGAAGAGTGGAGAGCGGACTTCCTTCCTGGCATTGAGGCTACCACACGTGCTTTTCTAGCAGAGTTGAAGGAAGGGAGAGGAGAGAGCGCGCAGCAGACAGTACCGATGCGTTCTCGTACTGTGAAGAGGAACACGTTAGTGGCCCATGTCACGGGACATATTTCAGAATTCGGGGTTTCTCTTCAGGTCATGCGAGGAACTTGGTTATCATGGAACATACGAGAACCGACTGTCTTCCTTTCATCATCAGGTGGAGCAGGGTCCAAGTCTACCCAGTCCTTTGGCATTCAATTTGGCACACAAACCTTGGCTATTTCATACAAACTACAGTCTGCTGATGACCACACGGATATGCCGCGCATCAAGGTGATGCTTCCTGCGCTCTCGTTGACAGGGCACAACGGCCGCGCTTTCGTCCGAATTCTTGCATCTGTGGACTTCTTTGATGTTTTGATCAAGCCTTCACATTGGGATACACTTCTCGTCGTCCAACAGAAGTTTGGTCAAGATTTCACTGATTTGATGGACCTGATACACCAAAGTCGAAAACGAAAGTCTAATCCGTCCGTAGCGACGTCAGATGCTGCACTTCAATCGCCTCCGTCATTCAGTGGACATGTCAATGTGAAGGGATTCAGGTTTGGGCTTGAAGGGCACTCCTCCACCTCCTATCTAGAATGCGAAGATGTCGGTGGAGATATATCCAGCAATGACTCGGGTATTGCGTGGCGAATCGGGCTTCGTGACCTGGCTTTGTCACTTGCGCCTAGAGCAGGTGTTGTCTCACGAGAAACTACTTTCAATCGGAATCATCGATCTGCATTCGTGATTGTGGATCTCCGTGCTAGGGGTAAAGCGAACAGACTGGATTTCCGTGTCCCAAAGATCCATGCTGTGATGCAACCCAGTTCTATAGGAGAAGTTGGTGATTTCTTAGACCATCAGCAGGTGCGAGGATCACGTCCCGGAGCTGGTCTTTCTTCTTAACCTTTTCTAGGCCGAGTTGCTCATTCGAAGAGATCAGCGAGCTGCAGAGTTGGCGGCGTTCAAGGAAAAGACTCGCAGTGTTCTGAAAACGTTCGACATGAGAACGAGCGAGATCATCCATGACCAAAAGCCTTCTTGGCTTAGTGAACGTACCATCGACGCAGTGATTGAGAAGATCAGCGTGGCCTTCCCCCTCAGCCTTGAACAAACACTGGAACTTCCCCGAACGAATTCGCGTGACGTCCCTTCCGTCAAGGCCTTCTTGTTTACCATCCGGCGCATCAAGTTTAACGCACAGAGAGGACAAGCGGGTCACATGTCAACTCAAGACTTATCGTTTCAGTTTGTGCCCAGGTAGGACTTCGATGTCAGAGCAGCGCATCACACTTATCTCTCATTGGGTGCCTTAGTTTCAGCCAATCTTCGTCCGAAGGCTTTGCAGCCGACAAACATAGAAGCCGAAATCGGTTGCTGTACCCCCACATGACCGCACGACTACGGTCAGATACGTCTTTGCTCAGTCGTCATATCTGGTTTTCTGGAGACGTCAGTGGATTTATCCTGGACTTGGACCCCAGCATCCCTGATTACATATTCTCGCTCATTGATGTGTACCGTCAAGGAAGAGAACGAATGACCCGCATCGCTGCAAGCCTGCCTCGTGCTGTATCACACGCTGACATTGCTAGGGATGGCGTCTCACCGCAAGGTGATCAGCAAATTACTCCGGCTTCGAATATCTTTGCAAAGTTTGTTTTCCGGAGTGGAGAGGTGCATATTCACAACGATGCAAAAGGTACCCCGCCTCTGGCTCACCAACTGTCGGCCGGACAGATACGGCCAGAGCAGGAGACATTGAAGCTTCCCGTGATATCTGCTTGGGTTGAGTATCGTGCATCGGGATTACGAGTAACCGGTCCTGCTGCGTTGATATTCAAGAGCACCATTCACTCCAGCCAAAATACTCTGAAGCCAAGTCTTCTGCCATTCATCACCAAAATTGTCGATTATGTGCAGTTACGCTTACGCAAGACTAGCCGGGGAGATACCCTCCAAATTACACCATCTGTCGCAGAAGAGGAACTGTCCTCGTCTCTGACCGCGAATCGCCTGGAGAATTTATCCGAAGCATCATCGAGTCTGCAAATTAGTTTCAGTCTCCGTATAGACAAGTCAACGCTCGAATTGACTTGCCAGCCGGATGCCAATGTCATCGCAGCCTTACGCTGGGAAAGTGGTGGTTTCCTCCTAAATATTTCGCCAGGTGCCCACAATGTGACATTGACGGGTACTGTAGATGGTCTCACGATTGGCCTCAAACACGGGTTCTTGAGCGAGGACTGCGTCAATATCGCGGCTCGTAATCTAGCATTTGCTCTTGCATTCACCAAGATCGAGGACCGTATTGGCAATATTGACAGCAAGGTTTCACTAGTGGTGGATACCGATATTTCAGGTGGCATGCATTTCTCCCGCCTGCAGGATGTTTTATGTTTCAAGGCGGTTTGGCTCGATCGCATCCCTCTGTTCGTTGCCGAGCAGACAAGCCCCGACAAGTCACGTCCATCGACGGCCTCTTCCTTCTTTGTTACTACTCCTGTGGTAAAACAAGAGGTCACCACTGCGTTCATTATTCGATTTCGCCAAGTCCACTTGGAAGTAGATCTAGGACAGTCCATCAGCAGCGTTACTCTGGATCTCCAGAGCGCACTCACACGCGTGTGCTTCTCTGAAATGTCAACAGAGGTGTCGCTGTCAGTGGCAGCAGTCTCCATCCTTGCGAAGGGAAACGTCGCGGGTCACATGCATGTGCCAAACTGCGTTTTTCAAACGATTCGTAGGAACGAAGACGCCTTCTCTAATGATTCAAGGACAGCTAGAATGCTTGAACTCAGCATGACCAGTGGTCCTCTAAGTGCGGAGCTCGAGTCAGACCATCAACGGCTGTTGATATACAGGTGGGTTATTGTTATTCCGCCTTATCTTGATCTGACTGTTCGGTATTTTCAGGGCTGATCCAGTGCAAGTTGATATCCACGATGATTGGTCGCTCGTCTCTTCCGCACACAGAGGACAAGATCGGCCGCTGTTGCTTACGTTCACAGTGAATGGCAAGGAGATCATCGCGCTTGCTACGATCGCAACCATACCGAAGCTGCTGATATACGTCAATAAGTTCCAGGCTAATATCGCTGCACAGCGCGAGGGCGCGAGCCAGGAATCAGCTGCTTTCCGTGCTACTCAATCGCCCAAGCCGGACAATCCACTGACCGAGGTTGCGTCAGCATTTTTCCATTCTGCTCGTAACCGGTTCAAGGAAGCGGACACGGATCTGTGCCACAGAATCCGCCAACAGCTAAGCTTCCGCCTGGAGACACTTAGACTTGTCCTTTTCCCCCGCACGATGAGTGACACAGAGCTTGCGCAGTTCATAGGACGCAATGTACATGCTAGCCTGGAGCGCGTAGTCATAGAGGGAAGGCCGCCTCATAGGGAGATCCGTTTATCATTCACGGCCTTGACTATTTCCAAGTTCAGCCAGCTTCAGCCGCTTCTCCCTTCGACTACAGTAGTGTCCGATGACAAAGCTTGGGTGGAGCAGTTATTCAAGCACCCTACAGAGGCAATCATCGTGGGTCTGCCCACAATGGATATGCTGATGTTCACCGACGAGGTAGTCGAAGAACTTGCCAAACATATCGACTACACGTTTCATAGTTCATTTGTGCGAGGCAGGGACACCAAGGAACACGAGGATATCTACATCACACTCAATGTGTCACTCTATTCATGGCTTACTGGTCTTCGCAAGAATTTGACAAGGGAACTGGAACAAGTGCGGGGATCCCAAGACTGGCGCAATACGGCAGCAGTGGGTCCATCATCACGCAAAAGAGCGGGGGCTACGGAACCTTCTCTCGGCACGGATGCTGCAGATGTGCCAAGTTCAGCTAGCTCCATAACTAACCCCTCCACACCTGGGAAAATGCTGTCACAACCACCCGCCGCAGTCTTGCCTCTGACGATAACAACGGACCTGCTTCCTTCTGCGCCTTCAGAATTTTCTGCACACCCATTGAAACGAACTTCTCAAGTCCGGTTTTTGCCAGATCCGCTCGATCCTTCCGCACCAGCTTCTCTCTCAACCGCCGCCAAAACTATGCCTCTTGTGTACAGACCTCGAGATCGCCGGATAGAGCGCCTTACCATGCGGCAACTTGGAGAAGCGACTCCAGATGTCATGCACCCATTCTTCATGAAAACTGCTGGTTTCAACCTCGAGGATTCTCTTCCGCAATACGTTCATGAATACGCAACAATTCCCCTGGAGGAAATCATGGAGGCCCTACTGAAGCTATACTCGAAGCAGCTAAGAACCGGTAGAGGAACAGGTCAAAATTAAATACATTACGTTACTTAGGACATTACCATACTC
>Ga0153975_1000057_pt1 | contig 30329 bp, 29 predicted proteins | sample TSGA059MetaG_FD_104694 | JGI IMG/M metagenome (GOLD analysis project Ga0153975, IMG submission 104694) | Attine ant fungus gardens microbial communities from Georgia, USA - TSGA059 MetaG | ecosystem: Host-associated > Fungi > Mycelium > Unclassified | place: USA: Georgia, Yuchi Wildlife... | reverse complement strand
GGGGCAGGATAGCCCTGAAGGTAGATCAGTGAGGACATTAGGGATTCCAGGCGAAAGACAGTATACTGCGCCCCCGTTTTTGGGGCGAAAATCAACCAAAGTGTACCACGCCGGAGAATTCATGAGCCAACTTGAACTGAACGATCGCACACTGATCCTGCATCGCTTCCCGCAGATGCGTGACGAAAGTCCATTACAAGCCTGGGATGCGGCTGATGAATATCTGTTACAGCAGGCGCTGCCGGAAGGACCCGTGCTGGTCTTCAACGACAGTTTCGGGGCATTAACCTGCGCCCTGAGTCCACGCACCGTCTGGCACGTCAGCGACTCCTGGCTCAGCCAGCAGGCCGCACGTCAGAACCTTTCCTTTAATGGGCTGGATGATAGCGACGTACACTTTGTTGATAGCCTGGCTGAACTGCCGGCGGCTCCGGCGGCAGTGCTGATTAAGGTGCCGAAAACGCTGGCGCTGCTGGAGCATCAGCTGCGAGCCATTCGCGAAGTCGTCACACCTGATACGGTGATTCTGGCGGCGGCGCGCGCCAAAGAGATCCATAACTCGACTCTGCAGCTGTTCGAACAGATCATCGGTGAAACCAAAACCTCACTGGCGTGGAAAAAAGCGCGTCTGATTTTCAGCCAGTTCAACAAGCCTGCACTGCGTGAGGCGACGCCGACGCTGGTCTGGCCGCTGGATGGCACCCCTTACCAGATTCACAACTACGCCAACGTCTTCTCACGTTCGTCGCTGGATATCGGCGCACGGCTGTTTGTGCAGCATCTGCCGGAAAACATTGAGGGTGAGATTGTCGATCTGGGCTGTGGCAACGGCGTGGTAGGGCTGGTGGCGCTGGAGCAGAATCCGCAGGCCGAAGTGTATTTCCTTGATGAGTCTTATATGGCGGTCGCCTCCAGCAAGCTTAACGTGGAAGTAAACCGCCCTGACGATCTGTCGCGCTGTCAGTTCCTGGTGAACAACGTGCTGAGCGGCTATCCGTCGGATCGGCTGCACGCGGTGCTGTGCAACCCGCCGTTCCATCAGCAGCACGCTGTCACCGATCATCTGGCGTGGCAGATGTTCCGCGATGCGAAACGCTGCCTTCAGTATGGCGGCGAGTTGCGTATTGTCGGCAACCGCCACCTCGATTATCACCACAAGCTGAAGAAGCTGTTCGGCAACTGCACGCTGATCGCCTCTAACCAGAAGTTTGTGGTGCTGCGCGCGGTGAAAATGCGCTAGTCAGACCGTTAACGCCAGCTGCGTCGCCTGCGCAATCGCGCGGCGCGCATCCAGTTCCTGCGCTACGTCTGCGCCACCTATTACCGTCACCACCTGTCCCTGTGCACGCAGCGCGGCTTCCAGTTCGCGCTGCGGCTCCTGTCCGGCACAGATAATCACGTTATCGACCGCCAGCAGCAGCGTTTCGCCGTTGCGCCGCAGATGCAGGCCGCTGTCATCAATCGCCAGGTACTCCACGCCGCCCCACATCTCCACGCCGCGCGCCTGCAGACTGGCGCGATGGATCCAGCCGGTGGTTTTTGCCAGGCCGGCACCGGGTTTCCCCGTCCGGCGCTGCAGCAGCCAGATTTGCCGTAACGCGGCAGGCGGCTCAGGTTTCACGATGCCGCCGCGCTGCGTCAGGCTGTGGTCGATGCCCCATTCGGCATAAAACGCCGCCCGATCCTCGTCATGGGAAGGCTGTGACAGATACTCCGCCACATCAAAGCCAATCCCGCCGGCGCCGATAATCGCCACCCGTTTACCCACCGGGCGCTTATCGCGCAGCACCTCAAGATAGCTGAGCACGCTGGGGTGATCGATGCCCGGAATATCGGGCGTGCGCGGCTGGATGCCGGTTGCCAGCACCACTTCATCGGCGTCACACAGCTGATCCGCCGTGACCCGACAGCCGGTTTTAACCGTCACGCCCGCAGCCGCCAGCTGATTGCGGAAGTAGCGCAGGGTTTCGCTGAACTCAGATTTGCCAGGAATCTGACGGGCAATATTGAACTGGCCGCCAATGTCGGGCGCGGCTTCATACAGCGTCACCTGATGACCGCGCTGCGCTGCCTGCAACGCAAACGCCATTCCGGCGGGACCGGCACCTACCACCGCCAGCCTGCGCGGTGCGATGGTGGCAATTACCGGCATCAGCGACTCATGGCAGGCGCGCGGATTGACCAGACAGGAGGTGATCTTCCCGGCAAACACCTGGTCGAGGCAGGCCTGGTTACAGGCAATGCAGGTGTTGATGCTGTCGGGTTGGCCGCGCTGTGCTTTGCTGACAAAAGCAGGATCGGCAAGGAAAGGGCGCGCCATCGAGACCATATCGGTGCAGCCCGACTGCAACAGCTCTTCGGCAACGGCGGGGTGGTTAATGCGGTTGGTGGCGATCACCGGCACAGACACGTGGGCGCGCAGGCGCTGCGTTACCCAGGCAAAGGCCGCGCGCGGCACGCAGGTAGCGATGGTCGGGATGCGCGCCTCGTGCCAGCCAATGCCGGTATTGAACAGCGTGACGCCACACTGCTCCAGCTCGTCCGCCAGCAGCAGCGTCTCCTCCAGCGTGCTGCCCTCTTCGATCAGGTCGAGCATCGACAGCCGGAAGATGATGATAAAGGCGTCGCCGGTTGCGGCACGCACCGCGCGGGTAATTGCCAGCGCGAACTGCATCCGCTGGCGGAAGTCGCCGCCCCAGCGATCGGTGCGCTGATTGGTGTGCTTCACCAGAAACTGATTAATCAGGTAGCCTTCGGAACCCATAATCTCCACGCCATCGTAGCCCGCCTGCTGCGCCAGACGGGCACAGCGGGCAAAGTCCTCAATGGTCTGTTCAATCGCCGCCTCACTCATCGCCTGTGGCGTGAACGGGTTAATCGGGGCCTGACGTGCCGAAGGCGCAACCAGATCGGGCTGATAGCTGTAACGGCCGGTATGCAGGATCTGCAGGGCGATTTTGCCCTGATGCTGATGCACCGCCGCCGTGATCTGACGATGCCAGCTGCACTGCGCCTCATCGGTAAGCATCGCGCCATGCGCGGTGGTGACACCCTGCGCATTGGGCGCAATGCCGCCGGTGACGATCAGCGCGACGCCTTCACGCGCCCGCTCGCCATAGAACGCCGCCAGCCGGGCTGCGCCATCCGGATGCTCTTCCAGACCGGTGTGCATCGATCCCATCAGAAAGCGGTTTTTCAGTTGAGTAAAGCCAAGATCCAGCGGCGTAAACAGCGCAGGATAATCAGGATTGACGGACATGATAGTCACTCACAGTTAAGTGGTCGGATGAGTTTACTCTAGCCACTTCTGCGTTAAAAAAAAGTGAAAGAATGTCAGGGTGTGAGTGAAATCATAAACATCGGTGGGGAAAGGCGAATGAGTGGGAGCAGGGAGGTTGTGCGTTACGCAGCACCGCCATCTCCTGCATCGCTTTTGATGTTCAGACCGATTAACCGGCTCTGAAACCGCTAACGCCGCCGGATCCACGAATAGCGTGAGCGATAGCCGCTGCCATGGTGAGTATTAAAGCGGTAGCTTGATCCGCTCTCAGCCATGCAGTAGGTGCAGACATTCACGTTATCAATCTGCGCGGCCGGGACGCCCGCGTTCACCAGCAACTGCGTCGCCAGCGCAGGCAGATCGAACCAGACGCCCTGCTGGTGAGCAGAGGCCTGAGTACGCTGCGCCAGCGGGTTGACCGGCTGCTTCTGGTGCCAGCGCAGCCCGAGGGCAAACGCCGGGTTCTGCGCTATCTCCGCCAGTTGCGGTTCGGCCAGTTCATAGCAGCAGGGGCCCATCGCCGGGCCGATGGCCACCACCAGATCCTGCGGCTCACAGCCCAGCTCGCCCAGTTTTTCCACGGCGCGGGTCAGCACGCCCGCCAGCGTGCCCTTAAGTCCGGCATGCACCGCCGCCACGATTCGCTTATTGCGATCGGCGAACAGCACCGGCAGGCAGTCAGCGGTATAAACCGCCACCGGGCGCGTCCCGCTGCCGATTACACCATCTGACTCGCAGCTTTTCGGCGGGATGTTCTCAATGTCGGTGACCACGGTCGCGCTGTGGCGCTGATGGCCCCAGGCGGCATCGGCGGGAGGCGGCTCACCGGCGGGCTGAAACGCATAATCGAGCCACTCCAGCGAATCGAGCAATGGCGAGCGCGGGATCACGGCCATAAGAATCTCCTGTTATAACAGCGTGCGTTGGGCTGCCCACAGCTTACGTTAACTGCTACATTTTTGAAGCTTCTCCTCAGACCTTTATCACCTTAAGGATGAAATGATGAAAACCTCCGCAAAACTCGCTGCATCCGGACTGGTCGCATTGCTGCTGACCGGTTGCGCCTCGTCGTCACATCAGACCGCACAACAGCAGCTTGGCCAGCAATCGGTGCTGGCGCTGAACTGGTTCCAGCAGTCTGGTGAATATCAGGCGCTGAGCTGGCAGGCGTTTAACACCGCGCGCATGGCGTTTGATCAGGCACCGTCGCTGACCGGCAAACCCAAAGCGGTGATTGTCGATCTGGATGAAACCATGCTGGATAACAGCGCCTACAGTGCATGGCAGGCGAAGAACGGCCAGCCGTTCAGCAGCAAAACCTGGTCAGCCTGGACGCAGGCGCGTCAGGCGAAAGCAGTGCCGGGTGCAGTAGAGTTCGCACGTCATGTGACAGAGAAGGGCGGTACGCTGTTTTATGTGTCGAACCGCGATCAGAAAGATTACGCCGCCACTGTCGCCAATATGCAGCAGCTCGGCTTCCCGAACGTCAGCGATAAAACGGTACGTCTGAATACCGACAGCTCCAACAAGCAGGCGCGTTTCGATGCTATCAAAAACGCGGGCTACAACGTGGTGCTCTATGTCGGCGACAACCTCAACGATTTCGGTGGCTCGACCTGGCATAAGGGTAATCAGACGCGTCGCGATTTTGTGAATCTTAACCACCAGCAGTTTGGTACGCAGTTCATCGTGCTGCCGAATCCGCTCTACGGCGACTGGGAGAGTGGAATGGCGGAAAACTACAATAAACTGACACCCGAACAGCAGCTGTCGGTGCGGGAATCACGGCTGCAGAGCTGGAACGGTAAATAATTCGTCAAGAAAAAGAGCCTGCCCGTTCAGGCTCTGTTCAGAAATGGCCCTGATTTACTTACTGCCGTCACTATTCTGCTGCAAATCAAATTAATCATCTCTTGCTTCATTCTTCTCTTATTACAGGCATATTTAACTGGCTGTCAGTAATTAAGCTGGTGGATTGTGCTAATGGTTAATTTTTTAATTAAGAGTATTCCTGGTAAAAAGCACGCCGGTTGGTATGGCAGTGAATATCCCCTTATTTAATGTTTGTATTTATTTGTCAGCGGCAACCTTAGTTTATTTTTACTTCTTTTTTAGCTAATTGATTTTAATGGATTAATAAGGCGACTGGTTTATCTGACCTCATTTCTGCTGCTGAATTAAATTTACTTAAGCCTGACCTTTACTGACCGTTGACTGACAAAAACCGCGTTGTTAAATCGCTGTGAAATATTGCGCGTGCATTGAAATTGGTTAGCGTCTATAACCTTTTTCTGTGACTCAGTTCTTATTAACCTGGCGGCTCACGCTTTATTTGTGAGCCGATACACTTTGTGGTTAGCCAGGATGCGACATCCCGGTAGTAGAGAGAAGATGATTGTGACGACACTTAAACCCTTATTAGCGAAAAATCGCAGTTGGGCATTACAGCGCCGCCAGCGTAATCCGGATTATTTTAATAAATTCCTTCATCAGCAAAAGCCGCACTCACTCTGGATTGGCTGTTCTGACAGTCGCGTTCCGGCAGAAGTCTTAACCGGCTCCCATCCTGGCGAACTCTTTGTGCATCGCAATATCGCCAACATGGTGATCGAGGACGATGACAATTTACTGAGCGTGCTGCAATACGCACTCTTCTTTCTCGGCGTTAAACGCATTGTATTAAGCGGTCACTATGGCTGCGGCGGTGTAGAAGCCGCACAGAATCTGCCAGGCAGCGTGCTGGACGGGCAGGAGAGCGCACTGGCGAGACGCATTCAGACCCTGCGTGATGATATTCAGCATGGCCTGGCAGAAATGCCTTCCTCAGACGCACCGCCGGGTGAACAGCTCGATCGGCTGGTTGAGGCCAATGTTAAGGCGCAATTCGCCAGACTGGTGAAATCTAAACCGGTCAGGCAAATCTGGCAATCGGGCCAGGAACTGGAGGTGTTTGGTTGTGTTTACGACCTGCGCTCCGGTCATCTCAAAGAGCTGATTCATCAATCTGCAGAGGAGCCTTCATTATGAACCTCGATACCCTGCGTCGCGATATTCCTGCGGGTCTGGTGGTTTTCCTGGTCGCCTTACCGCTCTGCCTTGGCATCGCTCAGGCCAGCGGATTACCCCCGTTTGCCGGTCTCCTTACCGGTGTGATTGGCGGCCTGGTGGTCACCTCGCTGAGTCCATCCCGGTTTGCCGTGAGTGGCCCGGCGGCGGGCCTGGTCACCATCGTCGTCGCCTCAATGGCCTCACTGGGCAGCTTCTCCGCCTTTCTCACCGCGCTGATTATCGCCGGGGCACTGCAATGCGTGTTTGGTCTGCTGCGCGCCGGGCGGTTTATTTCGCTGGTGCCAGGTAGCGTCATCAAAGGGATGCTGGCGGCGATTGGCCTGCTGCTGATTATGCAGCAGATCCCGGTAGCGCTGGGTGCCGCTGGTGATGCAGAACTGGTGTCGCTGGTGACCGGCCAGATGACTTTCTCGCTGCCCGCAATCGTGGTAGCGGGTGTCGGTCTGGCCATTTTGTGTCTCTGGACGACCGCGCCGGTGAAACGGATCAAAGCGCTCGCCTGGATCCCCGGCCCGCTGATTGCTGTGCTCATCGGCTGTCTGGCAACGGTAGCAGGAGGGCGTCTCTTCCCTGAAATGACCCAGGGGCTGGCGCGCATTTCGTTGCCCGCTTTTGACACCGTCTCTGCGCTGGTGGCTGAACTGGAAACGCCCGACTGGATGGCCTGGCAGAATCCGCAGGTCTGGGTGGTTGCGGTGACGCTGGCACTGGTCGCCAGTCTGGAGACCCTGCTGAGTCAGGAGGCGCTGAAAAAATTGCGTCCTCAGACACCCGCGCCATCGCCCAACAAAGAGATGTTCGCGCAGGGTATCGGTAATCTGGCGGCCGGTTTTCTTGGGGCGATGCCGATAACGGCAGTGATTGTGCGCAGCTCAGTCAACGTCAGTGCGGGCGCGCAGACGAAGCTCTCGATCTTCATTCACGGCGTGCTGCTGCTGATTTGCGGCATGTGGTTCAGTGAGATGCTGAATGCCATTCCGCTGGCCAGCCTGGCTGCCGTGCTGCTCTATACCGGTTATAAACTGGCGACACCCAAACTGTTTGTTGAGCAGTTCCGGATGGGGGCACAGCAGTACGTGCCGTTTCTGGCCACCATCGTCGGCATTATCACGCTGGGTATGCTGGTCGGTATCGGCATCGGCATCGCCACGCAAATCCTCTACAGCATCTATAAGAGCCATCGTAACGCGCTGCAGCTTACCCGCTATGACGACCACTACGTGCTGCGTTTCCAGCAGAACCTGACCTTTATGCACAATCCAAAGCTGCAGGGATTGCTGGATGAGATCCCGGAGAACAGCGTCGTCATTGTTGATAACGACAATGCGGAGTATATCGATCCGGACGTTAAAGCGGTGCTGAAAGATTTTGGTGATAACGCCGACAAACGTGGCATCCGCCTGAGTCAGTGGCCGGTCGCGGTAAAATAGCGCTTAGCGCAACGGTAAAGTCGTTTAAAAGGCAAAAATCGGATATCTCGGATATCCGATTTTTTTATTTGCGAGGCATAATAAGTTCCTAATTTCTGCTGTCATCTGATGGGTTTAACCTCTGCAGGATAACTTTCCTGAATCAGCCCGTGAAATGAGGCTTTATCGCCGGATGACATTGAGGGTATTCAGGATTTAATCATTCTGACACCACGCGCCTGTTCAGGCTGGCGTGGACAGCCAGCCTCTCTGCGACAAGGTCCGGATGTATGCGCATACAGCTGTTTGAAGAGCACAACGCTAAGAAGAACGCATTTTTGCTGTTTTTGATCACGCTGCTGTTTTGCTTTATCGGCGGACACCTGCGTTTCCCCCAGGAGCTGTCTCTGTTCTGGCCGGTCAACGCGATCGTCACTGGCGTTATCGTCCGTAATCCTTTTCTGCATCAGACCCGCTCTTATTTGGCCATTTTTGCCGCGATGGTGTTTAACGACACCGTATTTTCTGGCTGGGCGCTCTCTGCATTTACCCTCAACCTGGCGAATCTTCTGTTTGTGCTGGTGGCTGCCACGCTGCTGGTAAAGCATCTTCAGCACGACTCCGGCAGCGAGCGTATTACCAGTGTGCTGCGTATTTTTCCGGCCTGTCTGCTGGCCGCGCTGGCCTGTGCCAGCTGGGGAGCACTGGCACAGCAGGCTGATTTTAATGCCGGACTGGCGGTGGCATGGGGTGACTGGTTCAGCGAGCAGTTCTCAACCGGGCTGATGCTGCTGCCCTTTTTGCTGACGCGCGACTGGTCGTCGCTGTCGCCCCGCCAGTTTCTGCAAATCCGCAAGCTGGCACCGGTCATCGCTGTGATGGTTTCGCTGATGATCGGCGCGATGATGGGCGGCGCGGGCAGTTTGACGCTGCCGGTTCCGGCGCTGGTCTGGTGCGCCATTGTGTTGCCGATGCCGCTGACCAGCCTGGTGATCCTGCTGACCGGCATTACCGAAATCATTCTGGTCTCTCATGGTGTGATGAACATTCAGGGCGACGATAATCTGTTGCCGATTAGCCATCTGACCTCTGCGCGGCTGGGCGTGGCAACCATCGCGATCAGTCCGCTGATCGTGGCCGCAAGCATGGATGCAATCCGCCAGCTTAATCAGCGTCTGGCGCTGCGCGCGAATTACGATTTCCTGACCCGCCTGCTGTCACGTTCCGGTTTATATGAAAGCCTGCGTGCGGAGCCGATTTTCCCGGATCGGAGAGTGGGCGTGATCCTGCTGGATGTCGATTACTTCAAAGCTATCAATGACAATTTTGGTCACGATGCAGGTGACAGCGTGCTGGAAGAGATCGCCCGCCGGATGCAGCGGGTAGTGGGTAAAGCGGGGCGTATCTGTCGCTTTGGCGGAGAGGAATTTGTGGTGGTGCTGTTCGACCAGAACGCGGAAAAGCTCTATTTTCTGGCGGAGGCAATCCGGCAGAAGATGGCGAAAGAGAAGTTCTGGCTGCAGGGCAGCACGGCCACGGTGACCGTCAGCCTGGGGCTGGCCCATGGCAGTGCGGATGAGGCGACGGAGTGGCATCGCGTGATCAACCGGCTGATCTCCGCGGCGGATAAAAATCTCTATCTGTCGAAGCGCAATGGCCGTAATCAGACTTCGCCGGTTAACTACCGCGCCATTACCAGCGACGTGGCATAACGCCACGTCGCCGGGTTCGGTCAGCTGACGCTGCTTTTCAGGGTGCTGGCCTGCTGGTGGCGTTCAATCGCCAGGTCGATCAGACGGCTGATCAAATCCTGATAACTGAGTCCGGCCGCCTGCCACAGTTTCGGATACATACTGATATTGGTGAAGCCGGGCAGAGTATTCACTTCATTGACGATAATCTCGCCGTCATTGGTCAGGAACACATCGACGCGCGCCATGCCAAAGCACTCCAGCGCGGAGAAGGCTTTGATGGCGACGTCACGGATTGCATCGCTGGTTTCCGCTGCAATGGCTGCCGGAACCACCGTCTGTGCACCGCTTTCAGAGATATATTTGGTGTCATAAGAGTAGAAGGCGTCATGCACCACCACCTCGCCGCAGGGGCTGGCTTCCGGCGCATCGTTGCCGAGCACCGCGCACTCAATCTCCCGGCCTTTGATGCCCTGCTCAATCAGCACTTTGCGGTCAAAGGAGAAGGCCAGCGCCAGCGCGGCATCAAATTCTTCAATGCTATCCACTTTGCTGACGCCAACTGATGAACCCTGGTTGGCAGGTTTGATAAACAGCGGCAGGCCAAAGCGGGCAATCACGGCTTCGGCGTCCAGTTGCGCGCGCTGCGCCTGGGTGACGCTCAGCCATGGCGCCACGTTGAGGCCAGCATCGCGTAACAGGCGTTTGGTAAAATCTTTATCCATGCTGACAGCAGAACCCAGCACGTCGGAACCGACGAAGGGTAACGAGGCCATGCGCAACAGGCCCTGCAGGGAGCCATCTTCACCCAGCGTACCGTGCACGATAGGGAAGATAACGTCGATCTGCGACAGCGGATGGGCGTTGTGGCGGGTGATGATCTGCTGCTGCGTGTTACCCGGCACCAGCGCCACATCTTCAGCGGCGTGATTCAGCGCGATCAACGCCGGATTTTCGGCGTTCAGTAAGAAGTTCGACGCATCATTCAGACGCCAGTGTCCCTGTTTGTCGATGCCCAGCAACACCACGTCAAACCTGGTTTTGTCGATCGCCTCAAGGATATTTTTGGCCGACTGCAACGACACCTCATGCTCAGCCGATTTGCCGCCAAACACGATCCCTACCCGCAACTTTGTCATCAATTTTGCCCACTGAAAAAATCAAAACCACAAGATAGCATGGGGTTTGCGCGAGGGAATAGGGTGGGGAGAGATTATTTGGATTGAGATTCACTATAAGATTTAAGCGTATAACCGCATGGTAAGTCACTGTTCTGTTGAAAATTATCGAAAACAGTAAAACTTAAATTATGACTGATGAATAAAGGCGCTGAAACAGGGTGTCAATTGAAGTGCTATTTCATATTAGATATTCTTTGCGACGAATATTATTTGCTTACAAGGAAAGGTATGGACGCAAAGCAAATTGCACGTGGGATTATGGAGGGTATCTCATCTGTCCCTTCAGGCATGTATCAGGGAGTTGTAAGAACGTGGGAGGGAAGCGGTCTTGCCGGGAGCGATCTTAAGAACCGGAATCAACGGGAAACAGAACGGTTTATGCGGTTGATCAAAGCCACCGCAGACAGACATTAACCCATCCGGCAACTGGTTACTATTGTGATTAACGACTTTTACTTGAAGCTTGATGATGAAGGTAAACAGGCTATCAATAGTAAGCTGGGTTATGGTGCTGGCAGGCTAGGGGGAAGAATTGGTTCGCAATTTATTCTGGCTCAGTTTATCGCTAAAAAAATATTAACTCGTATCGTTACAGTTGAGCCCTTCAAACGTTTTGTAAGAGTTGGTTCGTCGCTATCTTTGAATGTTATTATGCTGCAAGGATTAATTGAAGAGGCTTCATGCGCATCAAGACGGATGCAAATAAGATTCCCTGTGACTTATTCAAAGGTTTCCCGAATAAATTTAGATATGGTCTATTTCCTCGTAGAGAAGCCACTCGAGCCCTATCTGGTTTATATCAATAGCCATCCATTAATGTGTAAAAGGATACAAAATGAACTCTGCAAAATCATTTCTTCTAAAGTTCGTTAAGTTCATTGGTATACAAACCACAAATATTTTTGAAGCTATCTCTACAGGTCTTTGCTCATTTGCCGCATTTTTCTCTTTGTTGTTACTTGATGGATGGCTGTGGAAAATTGTGGGTTTCTTCGGGTTCTTCATGCTGGCCTACTTTGTTGCTTACCTGATGGATAAGCTAAAAGGAGAAGCATGATTCCTTTGTCACGTAATCGGTAATTATATTATCAGGCGTCAAGGTCATGATACTGAACGTGGCCTTTTTTATTGCTTATTTTCTCATATCTAAAACAGTAGATCTCAAGGATGTGCTTAGTAAAGCATTGCCTTTCAGATGCTATGCATGTGACTCTCATAAAGCATCTGCCGCACCTTTATCGCCGCTTCAGAAATCAGAAAACAAAAGAACCACCCTGAAAGGTGGCTTTAATCTACTGATTTTACAGCTAAAAATTGGTGGCCCCTGCTGGGTTTGAACCAGCGACCAAGCGATTATGAGTTCAAAATCAATAACTTACGTAAAATTCCCTCTCTATACTTTTCAATACCTTCCCAATATAATGACCGCTGTATAAATAACCAGAAATCATTCCAAATACGCTCTCGGGGAATCCTATAGGTATCCTGGCCGGACCATGCGATTCGCAGGATACCCTGATCGTGTGGTCGAGGAGGCTGGATGGAAACGTTCAAATTCACGAAAACCAGGCTGGAAGAGCTGCCTCCTGCTGCCAGGGGGCAGGTGGAGTATGGTGACACGGTAGTGAACGGGCTACGGATCCGTGTCGGCGTCAGCGGCACTAAAAGTTTCTGTGTGTCCCGCAAGAAAAATGGAAAGTTTTTCCGGGCAACGCTGGGGCGTTTTCCTGCGCTGTCGGTGGAGAATGCCCGGGCGAAAGCACTGGAGGTCATGGGCAGCATGGCCCTCAGCGGTCAGAACCCCAATATTCAGAAGCGTACGCATGAACGGGCAGCCGTCACCCTGCAGGACGCTCTGGACACCTATATTCTCAGCCGCGAGCATCGCCTGAAGCCGGCCACCGCAAAACAATACCGGAGCATTCTGGGCAACTATTCAGGGGACTGGCTCTCACAGCCTCTGGCTTACATCACCCGCGATCGCGTTGAAGCCCGTCATAAAGCCATCACGCATGGCACGGTCTGGTATGGTACGGACAAGCGTTCCCTGCGACGGGGTACAGGGCAGGGGAGCCACGCCCAGGCGGATTTATGGGCCCGCGCACTGAGGGCGGTTTACCGTTTCGCACACGATCACTACCGGGATGAGGAAGGGCGAACCCTGCTTCCCGATCCACCCACACTGGTGCTCAGCACCAAGCGGAAATGGCATGGCACGGTCAGGAAAAGCGACCGCATTCGTACCCATGATCTTGGCCGCTGGTTATCTGCGATAGAGAGGGTGAGGGGGCAGGCAGAACTGGAGCGTGATGACTTCGCTGCGACCATATGTGATGCCGTGGAGATGGCCACGTTCACGGGCCTGCGGAAGTCCGAAATATTCGGTCTCGCCTGGTCCTGCGTTAACCTGGGAGGCCGCTACTTCTGGATAGATACGACAAAAAACGGCGATCCGCTTGAGCTGCCTATCACCCGCACTTTGCTGGCGTTGTTCCGCCGACGCGCTGCGGCCCGCCGTGGGGAGCATCCTCTGGTCTTCCCGGGCATAAAGACCACCATCAAAGAATACCGCCATGTCACCGGGCGCATCAGCTGGTCAACAGTTCCTGACCCCAATCCGGACAATCTGCAGCCCATCCCGTTTAAGTGGCATGACGCGAGGCGAACTTACGGCACGGTGGCTGAGCTGGCCGGGGTGGGGAGCTATATCCTGAAGCGGCTGATGAACCACAGAACGTTGCGCAGTGCCGATGTGACGCAGGGGTATCTGCACTTTGGCGCGGATGAGCTGCAGGCGCCTGCAGCAAAAATTGAGCATGCCATCCTGAGCTACAGCGGGAGAGCAGATAAGCCCGATGGCCTGGATGCCCGACTGAAAGAAGCGCTGGAACACCTCAGTGATGATGAGAAGCGAAGACTACTTTTCTCACTCTCAGAAAAGGTCAATGAGGTCAGGAAATGATTGATGACATCAAAGCGGAAATGACAAAAAAGCTGGAGGAACTGGCCAGACAGGAGCCGGTGACAGGCTATATCAATATGTTTTACCTGGTGTTGTCCTTCAGTGATGCAGACCGCAAGGTGTATATCAGCGAAATTTCAGATCCGCTCTGGTGTGCGGACCTTGTGAAAAACAACTTTGACCGCGCCCGGCTGGCCCTTCTCAAATCTTATCTGCTGCTTCTGCTTGAGCAGCATTACCACACAGCCACTTCACTCCTTCCTGTCCTGAAGTCTTTCGACATGCTGGGACAGACCGATACCGCGTCGTTTGTGGATATCGCCATGAATAAGCTGCGTGAGTCTGAAGAGTTTCGTCGGGAAGTGTACTGCGGGCATAACAGCAGGAATGCATCAGGACGGCGTAATAAACATGCAGATGAGGTGATCGCGATAATGTCAGAAACCTGGCGCCATTATCCGCACACCCCTAAAAATGCCATGATCAAAAAGGTGTATGCCCACCTGAAGGGGCAGGTCAGTGAAGAGACGCTGGCGCGCTGGATTAAGGAGGAGAAGCTGGGGCCAGTTTCTGTTATCCGCCCGTGTCCACCTTTTCGTCTGATCATACCCTCATAGCGCGTTATGATCCCCTTATAGCGCGTTATGATCCGATCATAGCGCGCTCTGAGACTACCCCCGGTCTATCCGACAATAGATATTCACCATCAGTTTTTAACTGCTAGCGATGGTGATAATCATGCAACACCCTGTCAGCCCGAAAATAACCTGCCGTCTGACCCGCTCAGAGGCGGCTCTCTATCTGGGGATTACACCGCAGACCCTCGCCAACTGGGCAAGTACCGGTAAGGTGCAGATCCCGCATTACAAAATTGGCCGCAAAGTTATCTATTTTCAGTCAGACCTGGACGCTTATCTGGCGTCCACGCGTCGTACGCAGACTGTGTGAGGTTACCCATGCTGATTCAGCAAACCTTCACATGCTTTTGGCGGGATGAGTTTGAGATGGCAACCGGAGCTTATGCACTCGCTGGTGTTTCCAGTCGTGGTCAGCCTTTGGGTTCGATTCCTCTGGACTGGAGTTCTTTGCGAAGTACCCGTTTAATCCATGTCGCTAGCGTAGTGTCACCATCTTGCTTAGCAACTTCTTCTAGTTGTTGCCTGAAGTCCTCATGCAAACGCATTTGGTATTGGGGAGAACGCTTTTCACTCTGTGTTGACATGGTAATTACCATTTCCTATATTTCATTACATGGTAACGACCATGTTAGTTTCCATTTCCATACAAAGCAACGCCCCGCAGTGCTCGCAACACATACGGGGCGTCTTACCAAACCGTTAGTTGAGGTAACAGTTATGGCTATGAACAAGCATACCCAAACTCGTCCCAAATATCAGTATCGCTTCCTGGCGGTTTCCCGTCAGGACCGGTCTGTTCCCCCGTTCCGTCTCTGCATCGACGTCGGCTCAGAGCAGGAAGCCCGTCGCCTGCTGGCCCCTTACTTCATTCTTTCCTTCGCGGGGCTGCCTCCCGTTCAGGAGGCCCGGAATGCGTGAGCCCATGGATTTAGATCAGGCTGAATATCATGCCGAACTGGCCACCTCCCTGTTTGAGGTGATTATGGATAAGGCCTGTGAGGAGTGTTCGCCCCAGCTGTTGCATCTCATCAGTCTGGCCTGCGATATCAATTTTGAGGTCTACCGTGCGCTCAGAGCTGACGGAGGAAAGCAACATGATCAGTAACGTGAAGTTCAACGAACTGGCCAGCCGGGTAGAGGCACTCACTACGCGCGTCGAAGACCTGGAGGCCCGCCTGAATGCGCTGGTGGATTCGCAAGGCGGTACCATCCCGCCCGGCATGGCGCCGGTCAGCACGCTGGCGGCTGAGTTTGGTATCTCTACCAAAAAAGCCGAGGAGCTGGCGCACAACGCGGGGGTGATGCTGATGCGGCATAAAACTGGAGGCTATCTGGTCCCGGACGAGAAGTTTCGTGAAGCGGCCCGGCTGGTACTGCGTGCCGCCAAGCGTAAATACGGCTCGGCGTACTGGTATCACCCGCTGATTGGCAAGTTTCAGATGAGCGGAGGGATACCGAAATGAGCGTGACGAAAATGGAGACGGAGATCCTGTCTGACGCGCTGTTCACCTGCATTTACCTGTGGGTGAATGGCCATCCCGTTGATAAAAAAGCGGCCCGTGAGGCCGCTTCACGGCACCGGGATAAACATTCCTGCTACGGCCGGCTGGCGCAAAAAATGAAAGACTTCGTGCCGGGCAGTGGCATGAGCTATGAGGCCCTGTGTGAAGCAGGCCTTTGTCAGACAGACGCGAAAAAGCAGCGCCAGAAGCGGGTAGACCTGATCGCCGGTTTTACGGGCGAGGAAGCGGTTAAGGCACTGCTGTGTGATACGGCACGTATCAACCGACTCTTTAACGCCGGAGAAGAGCAGGGGAAAGCATCCCGCCAGGCGGGGCTTTCTCTTTCCCAGATGGGACCCAGCCAGCGCGGCGAGGTGCTCTTTAATTATTATAACGGGCAGCTGGCGCTGGATGCTGACTCAGACGTGGTCCATCACTATAACGGCATCCTCTGGCAACCCCTGAGTGACCGGGAGCTGGCACGCCAGATGGCGGCTATCTTTATCGACAGCAAAACGGCGTATTCCATGCCGGCCATGAAGAATGCCGTCGATGCCATGAAACTGAGCCTGCCGGTGATGGGGGCGCCGTCGCGCCATCTTGTCGGTTTCCGTAACGGGGTTTTTGACACCCAGCAGGGCATTTTCCGCCCGCACGATCCCGGTGACTGGCTGCTTATCGCCAGTGACGTCACCTTCACGCCGGCCGTACAGAACGAAACGCTGGCCGAGCACGCGCCTGTCTTTCAGCAGTGGCTGAACGGGTGCGCCGGGCATCATCCGCGCAAGGCTGACCGGATACTGGCCGCCCTCTATATGGTGATGGCCAACCGCTACGACTGGCAGCTTTTCCTTGAGGTCACGGGGGCAGGGGGAAGCGGGAAAAGTGTGATGGCCGAAATCTGCACCATGCTGACCGGCAAGGGCAACACCGTCTCAGCCAGCATGGCCGCGCTGGAGAACCCGCGTGAGCGCGCGCTCATCGTGGGGTACTCGCTCATCATCATGCCGGACATGACCCGCTACGCCGGTGACGGTGCCGGCATCAAGGCCATTACCGGCGGGGACAAGGTGGCAATTGATCCCAAGCATAAGGCGCCGTACTCCACGCGCATCCCGGCCGTCATTCTGGCCGTCAATAATAACGCTATGTCTTTCAGCGATCGCAGCGGTGGCATATCGCGGCGCCGGGTCATTTTTAACTTTTCACGGGCCATTCCGGAGAACGAACGTGATCCGCTGATGACGGTAAAAATTGAGGCTGAGCTACCGGTCATCATCCGCCACCTTCTCACCCGCTTTGCAGACCAGCAGGTGGCCCGTGAGCTGCTGTCTGAACAACAAAGGTCTGAGGAGGCGCTGGCCATCAAGCGCGAGTGCGATTCGCTGGTGGATTTCTGCGGTTACCTGACGGCTTCACAACAGTGTGACGGCATGTTTATCGGTAATGCAGAGGTGATTCCGTTCAGCCCGCGACGCTATCTCTATCACGCCTATATGGCTTATATGCGGGCGAACGGGCTGAGCAAGCCGATGTCTCTGACGCGCTTCGGCACGGACATGCCCGGAGCCATGGCTGAGTATGGTAAAGCGTATCTTCGCAAGAAAAGTACCAAATGCCATATGCGCTCCAACCTCACACTCAGTCAGGAAGCTGAAGCGTGGTTACCTTTTGCTGCTGGAGAGCAGGAAAAATAAATAAATTAAAAAAGTGTCCACTACTCTCCACTTTCAGCATTTTACGTCTTTATAACAATAACTTAATGGGTGGATAGTTAATTATTAACTATCCACCCATTTTTATATATTCATTGTAAAACAAAGAGTTAATAGGTGGAGAGTTAGAGTGGACAGTCTCCACTTTCCTGCCTGAAAAATGCCAGGAAGAACAGGTGGAGAGTCTGAGGAATGGGTGGAGAGTAGGTGGACACTTAAACTGTAACTATCCACCCATTAACCCATTGAGCATAAAGTAAAAAAGGCAAAAAGTGGAGAGGTGGACAGTTAAAGTGCTATTCTTTTTTTCGTGCGTTTTAAAACAAGGTTGCTGCTCTTTATGCGCTCAAAAAGTGCCCTTAAATAGGCGACCGGAAGCAGCTTATCAACTCTCAAATTTGACGATACCAGCTGCTTAGCAGACCTTATAAAGAACGCCCGCTTTGTGCCAAAAGCGGGCGTTGTTAATGAAAATAGCTTAAGGAAGCTGAAATCAGTAAATGAGGGCTGAATACATGAGGAGTAAAAATATTTCTGTCAATGCTAGTCATTTCGGCGAAGGAATTTTAAGTTCCTCAGTGGAAGCATAATTAACAGAGCATATACTAACAGGGTACAATAGAATCTCTGTTGAAATGATTTTATTAGTTAGGAAATAAAAATGCTTAAAACTTGGAGTGATTTAGAAAGCTATACTCAATATGTCTACTCGACCTTACTTAATCCTCGGGATAATGGAGTGGAAGTTAGTCGTAACGTTATACTTAAAGGATTGAAAGGTGAATATCAAATTGATGTGTTTTACCAATTTGAAAACGCAGGATTTATGCATCGTGTAGCGATAGAGTGCAAATATCACAGTCGTCCTCTTGATCGTGATACTATTATGCCGTTTTGCAACAAAATAACTGACATTGGAAATATTATTGGGGTTATAGTCAGTAAATCTGGTTACCAAAGTGGTGCAAAAGAATATGCAGAGAAACATGGTATTACTTTGTTGACAACTGAAGATTTACCAAAATTTAATATGTTAGTTGCTGACTACTTGATAAATTCAATTTTACCTACAAAAGACTGGATTGGTGAGCCTTTTTGGATTTTGATGGAAAGAGAAGAAGATAATGTTTCTGGTTCATATTACAAGTTTGCACAAAAACATAATGGAAGAGATGTAATACCCTTATTCTTTTCAAAACGTGAAGCAATCGAGTTTCTAAATGAATCTGGGCAGGCGCCGCATTTTGCAATAAGAGGTGTTCCGCAACATTATTTGAAACGTTTCGTTGCAATAACAGAGCGTTTAAATCCTTTATTCTTCCTAATGCTTCCTGTATTGAATGAAGAAAAAGCCAGTGGTTTATTCATTGATTCAGCTGAATTAATAAAAAGATATCTATTATCTGAAATATCACCTGAAGAATATCAGGAGTTTTACGTAAAAAGGAAGTCGCGTTATAAGAATGAACTTACTCTTTTAAAAATATTAAAAGCAATGAAAGGTAAAATTGGTGCAGAACTGGCGGACAAAATTTTAAAAAAAGGGAAATAGGTAAATAAGCAGTTTTGTTTCAGGTAATCGTTCAACCGAATGTGCTGTATGGGCAGGTAAGCACTGTTATTTTAAATGTCTAAATTTTTAGCTTCCTGCTCAAACCTACTTCACTTGCAATATCCATCATTCTTGCATTAGACAATGCTTTGCTTCTTAGGGCAGAAAGTAAGGGCCTAAAAGCATGCTTATTGCCTTGTATATTCAACGGAAGTGAAATGCTAGAAATCAGATGTTCTTCTAAAAGCCATGGTTCACTGTGTGGTACCCAGTGAACTTTTGTGTGATTTGCCATCCACTCATCAAGCCATTGCTCACCTGAATGAGTGAATGTCATCCTTTTCCCTGATCCTACCCGGCGCAGAGGGTAGGTGCTTTCTGCAGATAGTAAAACACCAAGGGTTCGACGCAGTGTGGAACCTTCAGCATTTCCGCTGTAATGCGTTTTTATACGGGTTCTGAGATTGGCTCGGCTGTTTGGCTTGCCCTTTTTATCCGGGGATATGCCGACATACAACAGTGTATAACCATTCATTATAACGCAGCCATCCAGAGGAACGCCTGGGGGTATGCCTTTAAACCACCAAAAGTAAACGCCACTAACTGTGGGCACAGGATTAGGTGAGCACATGACTTCATGACGGCTCCACAACTTTGTTGGATGAAAATCAAACATGCTTTTCTCTGTATATAACGGATCGTGACTGGATTGTTGTGTTTAATTTGGCTGAATTTGCCTGCACCCATCATTTTGACGTGCGCTTTTCGCTCAAAGCGGCCATTGAAGCTGCTAAACAGGTAATTAGCAGAAGAACATACCTGTCAGTGATTATGCTCCTTCAGAAAAACTGTCAGCACATCTTTCGGAGGAACGCCCCCGCACTCAGATACTAACCAGCCTACTGCTCCACGGTGGTAGGTCCCATGAAAAGCATGTCATTTAGCATATCTATAGCAGTCATTTCCCCTACCTCACCGTCGACGAAAGTGAACTTAATGGTTTCTCTTAAATCCGCTGGAGTCATTGAGCTGAGGCGCTGGATATACCAGTTTGTGCAGTCGTCCATTTTGACCATAAGCTCATCAACGGAGGAGGTTTCAGGGGTATTCAGGGCCGTATAACCATGCTGTTGCCCCGAAATATTTGCTCTGAAAATCATATCTACTACATGAATATGATTCATCAGTCTTAGCATCAGATGACGTTTTTCTGCATTAGAAGATTCGCTAATGCTTTTAATCGTTTTTAGGGTTTCGGCATCAATCCAGCGCTTGAATTTTAATAGTATGACTACTGTGTCCTTGTCCATAAATTTTCTCCTGATTTGCTTGTTCTGATAGCATATCAATAATGCAAGATGTTGTAGCAGTGCTTCATTTTCTAAGGCATAAGTACGCACAATCTGAGTCTACTCCTCGTTTACAGCGGATACTGCTGCGCATAAAAAGTACCAGCTGTGCAGGCTGGCTGGTGGTTTATCATGCAGGGAAAGACGAAGCTAAAGGTGCTCGGGGCTCCAGCTCATTCCGTGCAGCGCTGGATGCTGAGTTTCAGGTAAAGCGCGAGGATGAGCAAATCGCCCTTATCCTCGCCTGTACCAAAATGAAGGACGTCGAGGAGCCGAAGCGCCGGGCATATGACCTGCAGCCGGTAAAGCTGTTCATGGATGAAGAGGGGGAGGAAATCCATTCGCTGGTGGTGCGGGATGTCGCCCGCGAGGCTGATGAGCGCGAACAAGAACTGGCTGGCGTGTCGAATATTACAGGAAATCATACGGCGCTCTGGCAAGCTATTCGTGGTCGTGTTGCCAGCCAGGAGACCTGTACAAAAATGATTGTGCGACGACCTTAAAGCAATGGGGATTAATACCAGGCACTTTACCCGCTGGCTGCAGAAGCTGACTGATGATGGTCTGGTTATCCAGAACGGTGATCACCTTACACTCAATTCTCATCATAAAAGTGGGTAAAAAAGTGGGGAGGTGGTGGGCAAGATGGGGAGCGGGACCCCACATTCCCCACTTTTCCCCTGTATATACCCAGAAAGTGGGGAGACCCCCTGAAACCCGCATCAGTACTGGGCTGAGCAGGGTTTTGCAAAAAACAGGTGGGGAGCAAGTGGGGAATTAAAAAAGTGGATAGCAAGTAGGTAGTAGTCAAGTCAAGACAATTGGCAGAATGCTTGCTAATCCTTAACATGGTTCTACAGAGCGTTCAGTAAAACTCATGCCGGACGTACGCTTTGTACCAAAAGCAAACTTTACTGACGAAGCCCTGTGTTTAACTGCATAGAAGCAAGTCATCGTAGCTAAATCACTTTGGCCTTAACACAGCAAGCAAGAACGCAGACTCAAACCGCTTAAGTAATGCATCATTCCGTGTTGAAGCTTAGCGGGCTGTGCCTAGGCCTATGGCCCTCTGCAGAGGATAAAACTTTAGCTTTTGCTTACTCATAAGATTTTTTGTACATTAAGAATCCTCCTAAAAGCCACCCTCGAAAGGGATGTGTCATGAAAGACGTTAATATTAGGCATGTTATTGTTCATGAATTGATAAAAGAAAGCAAAAAAGACTTTGATTACTCAAATCCTTATAATTTAAGAAAAACAACGCTGGATCCTGAAAATAATACAGTAAAAAAACTCATTACTGAAGTTTGTAAATTATATGGCACTAAGGGGAACTCGGCTCATTACGGGGTTTTTAAAAACTTACCTGAGCAGCAAGAAACAATACCATATAAGTTTCATAACTATTTATCCCCTGAATGTGAAACAGAAAAGTATTTTATTCCTTTATCTGTTTCAGTTATGAAAAAATTTGTCGAGACAGCAAAAGAAGAGCCATGGTCATCTGGCGGTTTCATTGTTTTTTGCGATTATGAAACGCAAGGTTCCCGTTTTTTTCTCGTATCTATGATTAAGAAAAAAGATGGTGTAACCATAAGTCCAAAACTCGAGCCAGAAGACATGGTTCATCTTGATCTGAATAAAATAAATCAGGCTGCACGCATCAATTTTCAAATGTATCACGATTTCTATATATCAGATGAAACAGATAAAATTGACTTAAACTATCTTAGCTTTGTTAGCAAAGGTAGCGGTCAGTCAGCTTCAGCTTACTTCATTTCAGCAATTGGATGCGATAAAGGGATGGCATCAACCAAAGCCACCACAAAACTCCCTGCAGAAGTAAAAAAATTCTTTTTGAAAAATAAAGAGCTCCAAGATAGTGCATTAAAATTTAGGCAGGATGTCGTAGAGTATATGCAGAAACAAGCTGAAAATAACACATCAGCCAGGCTAAGCGACATTGAAACCCTTGCCGTCAGTCATATGACATATATTGGAGAGGAGAGAAGAGAGGAACTTGTTCAAGAAATGATGTCACATTTAAATAGTGAAAATATTCGCATACCTGTTGAATTCGTCATTAGTAAACCTTCGCTAAAAAAGATTGTTAACATTACTTACAAAAGCGCTGGGTTAAGTTTTAGTTTTGAGAAGGAACTTTTAGGATATACGGCCGATGCCGACATATGGTATGATGAAAAAACTGGTAGATTGACATTCAATAATTTACCAGAAGAAATAAAAAGCAGCATTAATCTAGCATTACAAGAAATAAAAAAATTAGAAAGTTAAGGATAAAATATGGCTGAATTTTCAACAGTGGTAGAGTTGTATCGCTATTGCGGCCATCCTAAATTTGATGGCAGATCATTCTCTGCTACTGTTGAACTAAATGATAAAACGCGACAGCTTATCAATGATATTTCCGCTTCTGAAAGCTTAGGCCGCTTTGAGGACGTTGAAATTGATGGCGAGCTAGTTAGCCCAGAGGCGATAAGTTCTGTTTCTGGAAAAAATGTTAACTTTATGTTTATTACAGCTCGTAATAATGCAGAGCGATTCTATACCACACTTGCTAACTTTATATCAACGAACTCTTTAAAAAAAGGAATTACTCCTCAAAATTATTACATTTGTGAAATGGATTACTTTTCGGCAGATCCGGTTAAAATCCAACCAATTGTAGTGGTGGAAAAATTATGTTCCATCATAGTGTCTTTGTCAGATCTGGCTCATTTTCATGATACAAAAACTTCCTCTGATAATTACCGCTTAGTTTTTGTTAAAAACTCTGATTCAAAATCATCTTCTATTGTACTTGAAACGTCTTTTAGTGAAGAATTGATTACCAAAGATATTGATAATTCGGTCCTTTTAGAACTGACGGATCCTAGGAATCACTCAGCTCCCCACTATTCTGAAAAAATTGGAACTTTTAGAAATACATTGGTGGAGTATAGCTTAGAGTATGATTATGGGTTTATTGAGATTATAAAGAATTGGGATGAATTTACATCACTCTATAATAATAATCTTTCGACATATATGAGTGGTTTTTCTTTCCATAAGGCTAGGAAAGAGGTTGCTACAGCCGAGACAGATTTTGCTGATAAAATATCAAAGATTATCAGTGATCTAACCTCAAAAATATTAACCATCCCTGTTTCATTAGTAGCATCCCTAGGCCTATTCAAAGTTACCAGTAAAAGTGAAATGCTGATAATTTTCTCCGGAATTATTCTGGCTTCTCTTTTCAGCCATTTCGCGCTTAGTAATCAGAGAGATCAACTTGAAAGAATAAATCATGCAAAGAACATGGTTTTTAAGCCATTGGCTAATAATGAGAAAAAATATCCTACAGAGCTAAAATTTGATATTGATTTGGCACTTAGTGAGCTAGATAAAAACTATGATAAATGTCAAGGAACCATTACCACACTTATGTTCCTTTCGTGGCTTCCTACTTCAGTCGCTGCTGGGATATTTATATCAAAGTTTTTATAGGTTTCTTACATAACCTCGCTCCGACAACTCTCTTTAATTACAGATTAAAAACTTTCATATTTAGATGAATGTAATTTATCTGTTGATTATATCCTGCCAAACAGGAAAGGCTTATCGTCTTTTCTTCATTAAACATCGGATAGAATTGTTAGTAAAATTTCTTCAACACATAGAATCAGAACAAACTTGCGCTCTTAGCCCATAGCAGACCTAAAGCCTGTAGTCAGGATAAGGTGGCTGTAGTTCTACAAATCAGCCAGACAGATGTTGTCCGTTTCAAGCGTACGCATAAAGTATTGTTGCGCTAGTAATGTTTGAAATTCAGGCTGGGGGACAACCTCAAAATGAGGACTTGTATGGATCTCAGTAAATTACAAACTACGGGCATATTAGTCACATGAGGAAAAGGCCACTGTAACTCACGCAATAAAATCAAAGCGTTATTCATGGAGCACTCTGACTACACTCTCTTCATAAAGTGGTCAAAGTGACGGTCTCGAATAAATCAAATACTTAGGCTGTAGCCGAATGTCCGCCTTATTGAGCAGTCATTGCAACTGCCTGAGGGTTCCGCACTATTTGGGTAAAACCCTTCAGGCCCGACTTTCATTTTCTGAATCGACTACCAGCCTGATGGTGGCTAATCACTATGGCTGTGCAGGACGTGCAAAATGAGCGGGTCCTCCCGAAGGGGTACCCTGTCCACGAGGCGGCGGCCCCGCAGAAAACGGCTAGTTTTACGATTTTCATAGGGACACCACCACGTGTCGTAACTTATTGAATATAAGACGTAAATCGACTTTTGAGGTGTCCATTTCGCCAAAAGCAGGGACAGGTGGATAGCGGTTAATTACATGATATTAAAAAGGAAATCCGTAACTGAGCTGGGGCGAGTAGGTGGGGATTATACGATACCATTTAAAATATTTAGGTGAAGCTTAAAAGTCACAGGGCTCTGTGCCATTCCAGGCGCCCCTGGATGCAGAATTTTAGGTAAAGCATGACCATGATGACCAAAGTGACGAAGAATGGAATAAACAACAGCTTATGTGACATGTCGGTAAGGCTGTTTTCTTCAGGTAGTGCTCATCTCATGCGAAACATGCTTATGATGAGCTCTGCTGGTAGGGCGGGAATGTCGGTAGCCCCGAATGGTTTAAATCAGCGATGCAAATATCACAATTATCTGTTGCTGGAAAGTGAGGAGGTGTTAAGAAGGGTAAGTGGCTGCTTGCTTATACCTGGCAGGCTTGGCGTTACTGATCGCACATGAAAGCTCATGTCGAACGTCCGCTTTGTGCCAAAAGCGGACATTACATAAATTGTGCTAACGTTAATTTAATAACCAATTTGTATTAACTACAGAGAGCGTCATAAAGCGGCTTGAGCCAGATTGAACCGTTTGGATCTCCGTACAAGTCGTAAAAGAATCGATTGCTTACCTATTTTCATGCACCTACATTTGTTTGATATTTTTTGAACATTTCTAATGACTCCCTATAATCCTCAAAACTTAACGCATATGATTTCCCCTCTTCTGCTCGGCGAGGATCTGAAAACTTAAGCGAACACTCCATTAGCGATACTAAAGGGGGCTTTCGAGAACTAATATCACTAAGCACCGTATGCAAGAACTCTTCAGTAAAAGCCATTTGGTTCCGATAAACATCATCAATGTCTTTATCCGCAGGCTTTTTCTTTGGCGTTTGACGAAAAGTTTTCATAAGAGCCACACCCTCTGTTGGAGTATCTCCCGCCAAAAGCCGAACAGCTTTGAAGTATCGAGCACTTGAACTGTGCGATCCATCAACCAGCTCATTCAACATAGCATCTAACTTTGAGCTATCTTGAATACTCAGCATGCTTTTCAGCAATTCGATGTTGAATAGAGTTAAATAGGCAAAATCGCAGCCACCATCAGCTGAGACGATTAAACACCTTAGGGCATCTAAGGTGTTTCCTATCCGATAGAAATAAGCTGCCATATCATATGCAGCACCAATGTGACCCCGCTTATGAGCTAAAGTTAACCAAAATAAGCAATTCTCATCATCCCCATCACTCATAGCCGTGGCAATGAAATAGGTTGACGCAACATGACCGTTTGCAGCAGCTAGATAAATAGCTGTAGATTTTTCTTCAACTGAAGCATCTGCTTTTTGACGAAGTAGATAAGGGATGCAGCTATCGTTAATAGCTTTTTTTATTCCCTTGATTGTCTCATTCCACTCCATATCAAATTCAGTCTTAAACGATTGCCTAAGGTATTTCATAAACGTCATATCACGTTTGTCTTTCAATGACTCATATTCATCACTTTTCGCGGCTTTGTATTCACCAATTGTAGTATTGTTAAGATGAATATCGTTTGAATATACTTCAGTTAAAGCTTTGCTAGCCTCGCCATATCTATGATTTAACCATCCACCATACTCAAGCTCATATGCATGCCCATTATGAAAAATCTTCGTAATGTTTGGTTTCGCCATCATCTGCCTCACTATTAGCTATGAGTGCGATCACAGTAGCCCATGGCGGCAACTAACGCCTGCTCCCAAGACATACCAGGATACTTTTCCATGAAATCAAGTGCGATATTGATGATAAGGCGTTCTGGGCCTAATGGGCCTGAATTGATCGTTTTTTGTTCTTGATCGATACGTGTAAGCGCTTGGCCTTTGATTTTACGGCTTGCTGGAACTGAGAGATTAATATTATTAGACATGGTTGCCTCCGTGGGGTGAGAGGCAGAATTGCGCAAGTGCAGATTCCCCTCTCACATATTAAAGTGAGATAGTGAATCCGTAACTTGCTTTCGCGGGCATACGAATAAAGCCGACTAAAAGATACAATAAACCACCGGAAACGGCAAAGACTTTTTTTAGTTGCTTCCGGTTTTCGCTCATAGCGGACTAAGTGCACCATACTTCCTGTCGCTCTCACTCTTCTCGAAACCCATCCGGGATCTCATAGGAAATATCAGGTTCCGCATTAACGTCACGGCGTAGCATTTTACCCACCTTATTATTCTGTCGACCCTCCACCAGCCTCTGAGCCAGTTACAGGGGCCACTGCGCGTGCATACACTGAAGGAACTACGCCAGTTTGCTCTGTGCCGGAAGCTGACAGAAGGAAGCGCTCTAAGTAATTCGTTAAGCTCCTTGTAATTCTAAATTCGAGCCAAGGGCAAAAAAGCCCACACAGGGCGAGCAACTGGAATGTAAATTAAAGGTTCTCTCTTACTTTGCATACTGTATGCAAAATTCCATACAAAGTACGAAATGGCTTTCAGAGTAGAAGCTTATTCTGAAACGGAAAATTTTTAGACGGCATTTTGCGAGTACAGCTCGGTTGATAAGGAAATAAGTCAAATTTGTAGCATATCTTGTTCCGGCTAAGCGTGTTTTTTGCGGGCAAGCGCAGCAGGGCTGACGAACCGGCTTCGCCGGGGAGCCGAAAAGAGCCATCGGCTGTTGATACCAGTCTCCGCTTTGTGCCAGAAGCGGACTTTGGTGAGTTAACATTTTACTAATTATTGGGAGCATGTTAGTTGATAGTGACTGGGCATAAAGTTATAACTGGGCATTGAATTTTCATAGGAAATTTTTAATGGAAGATTTTAAAAATGAAACTAAAAAGAATGCTTCAAATGGTTTTTATTAAGGAGTTTTATGAACACTTGGATACTAATTTCGAGGAGCAGCTTTTCATTGCCTGCCTCAGGAATTATTGTTCTCATGGCAATCCGTTGAGGTTCAACAATTTCGCTTATGCCATACGTGAGCTTATAAACCATATCCTGTCTCGAATGGCTCCAGATGAAAGGGTAATGGCAGCCCCATGGTTCACCGCAAATAGAAACAATGCGACAGTAACTCGTAAACAACAGGCTAAGTACATTGCTCAAAAACATATACCTGATGAACTCTTAGATGCTGCAGCACTTCAAGAGCTGGATGACGGTATTGGCTGGTTCAACAAAAATTATCAGTCATTGAATTACTACACCCATATTACTGAAGAGTCGATTGGAAGCCAGCCAAAGGAGTTTTTTGAAAAAGCGAAACTGCTGATTGAGCTTTGCAATAAGATATTTGTTAATTTTGGCGATCTGGAACGTATACTAACTGATTCCATTATTGACAGGGTAAGCGACCATGTAAACGAGGTTACAAGAGATAATACTCCTGATGAAGTTGATATACTATCGTCACAGACGATTGTAGATGGTTGCATTGTTGAGTCTATAGAACCGCTCGGTCTTACAGAAGATTATGTTTACCTATTAGTTAGGGGAACACTTGAAATTACACGCCAATATGGACGAGGTGATGATTACTTAGCTCAAGAGGACTCTTACCCCTTTAAATTCGCTGTGTCTGTACGTGCTAGCGATTTTGAAGATATTAGACCTCTTGTTAAAACCGCTATTGTTGACACAGGTTCATGGTATGACGATGGTAATGGCTCAGCAATTGCTGATAAAATTTACAGTACACGGCGATTTCTTGAAATGATCGCACAAGTTAACATAAAACCAGCAAGATTACGAAGCCTCTTCCCTGAGCTGAGTTATGTAATACTTGATGATGAACCAGATGAAATGGTTCAGGATCTCAATTATACTGAAATTGATTTTTGATATTCAATGACATTCTCTGGATGTCAAAAATTTTTTACCCTGTCATTTCGTTATTATGGTTATTGGAGGGGGCTGAACTGCTCCCCAATGATTGATATATTGCTGTGAAGTGATTTCTTTAAAGTATTCATGAGTAATTATGTGATAAACTACACTGACAACTTCGCGCCAGAATTAGAAGTGTTATTTAATTGGCTGTTACGGGCATCCATGATTATCTACTTGAGGACCATTTGTTATTCTCTAGTAATTGATAAATTAAAGGCACAAACTCATAAGAGTTAGATTGAGGTTCTTTCAATAAATTAACCATAAAATCGCTTGTTACAACACCCCGATCCGCTATAGTGTCGAGTGAAAACAATAAAACAGGAATCAATTACGTATGAATTTAAAAAAATTTAAAAAATTAGCAATGTTGAACTTAAACTGCTCAAACATTTGGGAATAATTCATGAGAAAAATTGTGTTTTCAAACTAGATAATTACCCTGACTACGATTTGTCGGGATATGATGGTGTACGAACCATGAATTATTTTTTTGAAAGTGAATCCGAAATCCCTTATGATTTTAGCAATGTAATATCTGTGGAAATTATCAATAATTTCATCATACATAGTGACGACATTTTCAACATGAGCAAGCAACATGATATCCCTGTATTTTATGAAAATCTTGAGTGGTTTGTAAATGAAATACATGAGGTAGATAGTGATTGTTTAGATAGTTATTCTATAGGCTAAAAGTTTGATAATTTTGAATTAAGAACAATAAAAGTTGTTGGAATTAACAATTCTACAAAAAAATTATTTTTTCTGGTTCGTTTGTAGGGGATTACTCGCATATCCAACCACTTGATTGGAATATATATGTTGAATGCAAAGTAAGGGGTACGAAAAGCAACTTAGAAAATGGCATTTTGTTTTATCAAGACTTGATGGCAGAAGCCTATAATTTAATATCAATTAAAAGTTTCAAGCTCTCATACTTCTTAGCCTTTTCAGCATTAGAAAGCTATATCAATGAAAGAATGAATACTAATGACACCAAAGATAGGCTTAAGGACATTATGTCCCAGATGATAAGGAATGTGGTAGGTGATATAAATAAGAATGAAATTTATACTTCAATCATTTCTGGGTATAATGCTTTCGAATCCAATAGGAACATAATTGCGCATGGTCGCAAGATTATTACAGTTACACAGGAAGATGTTGATGAGTTGATACTTTTTGCATTGCTGATAATTTGTATTACAGAAGGGGATGGAAGTACGTTTGAGCATCTGGCTTCGATTATAGAAAATTAACACATGGATATGCATCAATTTTTACGCTAGAGAATGATCATAAGTGAATAATATTTAAGTTAGATCAATTCTTGCCGCTTAACTCCAGCGCCCAACCGACATTTCCATAAGCGGATGTTACGCTCACCTAACCCGGTGAACCGCGCCATTGACTCACACAGAATGCTGTTAGCTATGTCCGCTTCTCGCTCATAGAGGACATTACATTTGCTTTTGCTGAGCAGCTTTATGCCACAGGTGACCTAATTATTACGTAGCTTTAGGGCTGAAACAGCTTAGAGTGACGAGATTGGCTAAAGATGGGGTGGGAGGATTACTACTTTGATCTACTTCTGACCGGTATCCTATGAGTATCCTGGAAAACCAGCTTAACTGTAGCTTCTGAGGTAACTCATTGATAATTTGGTGGCCCCTGCTGGGTTTGAACCAGCGACCAAGCGATTATGAGTCGCCTGCTCTAACCACTGAGCTAAGGGGCCAGCGGAGCGGGGATTATAAAGTATCTCTTCAGGGCAATCCAGC
>Ga0153975_1000055_pt1 | contig 30893 bp, 18 predicted proteins | sample TSGA059MetaG_FD_104694 | JGI IMG/M metagenome (GOLD analysis project Ga0153975, IMG submission 104694) | Attine ant fungus gardens microbial communities from Georgia, USA - TSGA059 MetaG | ecosystem: Host-associated > Fungi > Mycelium > Unclassified | place: USA: Georgia, Yuchi Wildlife... | reverse complement strand
TAAAAAAGCACACAGAGCACTAATAACTTATATTTATACTTTTGTAAGATTTTTTATTATTAATTGATACAAGTAAATACTTTTAGAATAAAAATAATTTTTAGTGGCAAAGGGGCACAGGGGCATGGAGGGGCAATTTCTGCCAACTGGGCAGTTAGAGCCATTTCTTCTACTTTGCTGAAAAATAAACAAAATAAAACACTATCTTTGAAACAATACGAACAAAGAGACTTGAACTCTTACGGGTTTTCACCCACTCCTTCTTAAGAGGAACTTGTTTACCATTACAACATGTTCGTTAAATAAAGTCAATATTGATAAAATCTTTTATATTCTTTTAAAAAATAAACAGTAAAATTATTTTTCATTTTTAATTAAGCTCAAGTATATTCTTTCTTTATTATTTAATTTTATTTGTCCTAATAATGTATTGTAGTGTATTATAAAATATTAAATTATCTACTTGCCATATCAATAACTAACTTAAACTAAAGCTATTAAGTGAAGTTTAAACTAAAATTCTAAACAAAAAATAATAAGTTTTTAGAGTTAAGAAGGAATTGAACCTTAAATTTTAGACTTTGCAGGTCTACTACAGAACCATCTGTAAACTTAACTCTTTCATGCTAAAAAAGATTAACTAAACATATAAGTTTTATTTAATAATCTTAAACTAATATTAAATATAAGTCTTATTTAAAAACTAGGTGCAATTATTGTTTTTATTATATTTTTTATATTATTTTATTTTATTTTTATAAAATTTATTAGATATAATCCTCTACCTGCTTAGCAGTTTAAATAGTTTTTATTTTTATCATTTCTTTTAATGGAAAGTTAAAGTAAAATTCTTAATATCAATCTTTAATCAAAGCAAGTATTCAAGCTACAACTATATGTAATATATATACTTATCTAAAAACACTATATAAACAACAGAAGATACAAAGCAAAGAAAAGTGGGTTTAAAATAAAAATAAAAATAAACAAATAAATTAAAAATAAACAAACAACAAAAATAATATTTATATAATTATTAATAGGAGTTTAGAAATTTTGTCCAGCATTAATAGTAATAGAGAAAGCACCTTTTCTATTTTTATGTGTAAATCTAGCCATTTCAGAATAATTAATTCTACCTTTAGCTGTAAATCCTTTTTCAAAATTTTTAGTTGTTACTTTAGGTATTACAGGTTCTCTTCTTAGTCTACCACTAATTTTAATTTTTAAACCGGTTAAATAAGCATTATTTACTCTTGATTTAATCACCTCATTATTATCAAAATAATCTGACAATCCAAACCAGTTGTCTACTAATTGAATTGCCTTTTCTCTTTTTCTAATTAAGTTATCTTCTTTATTCATCAAGTCCTGATTAAGATTTAGAGAAGTAGAATCGGCCAAAATTTTATAATTACAAATATTGGGTAAGAATAAATTATTCATAGATTTACTAGCAAAAATTTTAAGAATAGCTTTAGAAACATTTTTTCTATTAATAATTAAAGATAAGAAATTAACACAAATATCGCTATTAAAATAAGGCTTATGTAATCTAATTAAATCTAATTCTACTTTTTTATTAAAGAATTTACTTAAGATTGCACAAATAAATTTAAATTTCTTAGGATAATATTTAGTTAATTTGCTAAAGAAGTTATTAAACACTACTTTTTTTGCAGATCCTATACCCATTCTTTTTCTATTTTTAACTAAAGAAAGTCCCTTTTTAGATTTTAAACTTATATTTCTACCTATACAAGCAAAATAAAATAATTGAATTTTAATAGTATCTTGAGTAAATATAAATACAGGTTTACTTATTATGCAATACATAGTTTTAAAGAAAATAACTAATAATTTATAAACATTATTAAGAAGGATTTTATTAACATTATAATTTGGGTTTACTAATTCTCCATCTTTATTTAAAAAAGCTCCATTTGAAAAATTATAATTTATAAATTTAAAGTTAGGTTTTGTTTGACTTAATCCTTTTTTATGTAAAAACATTAAACCTGGCCATTTTTTATTTGGTTTAGCTATTTGTTCTAATAATTGTAATCCTATTGAAGAATTATTATTCTTTTCAGATAAGGGTTGTTGCCTATTTAAAGGACTATTAGGATTTATAAATTTTCTAGTTATAGCCAAAATCGGCTTTTGTTGGTCTACGTTTACACCCTTAAAATTATTTTCAACTTTATTATTTGTTAAATATTTATCCAATGAATTATTTCAAGCATAATTTGTTCTGGTTCTGCAAAATATAGACTGGAAAGTAGTTGTTTTTTTTGTTGGGTTTTCATAATTAATATTATTATTTGCCAGTTTAACAGAATTTATTTTTAAATTAGTTTTTTTCATTTTTTGTTTTTATTTATAATTGTTCATTTTAATAAATTGAACTTAGATGTAATAGTTTGATACGGATTTGTATTAGTTTTAATTGCCTTAGCAATTGCTTTATCAATAAAGAGCAGATAATATTATTAAGGAATAGCTTTAAAACAAAAATCATTGCAATTTTTACTTATCTTCCCTTATCAATAAATATTACAGGTAACCTAATTACTTGATTCCCTTAACTTAAAACTGCCTACCTTAGGTTAAGCAAATTTTTCTATTCCAATGCAGGGTTTAAAAATCAACATAACATCAACATTAGATTTTATAACCTATATTACTTATTTAATAGTGTTTTAATGGTTGGTTTTAGCTAATGTATTCACTAATTTACCTAACCTTTTCAAATTATATATTTTATTTTTAGTTGAATTCTATGCTAATAAAACTTGATCTGCTTTCACCTGGTAAGACAGGGTTATTTTGTTTTTCTTTCAAAAAAAGATCCATACAAAATTTTAGAATTACAAATAACAACTATTAATTTAACAAGTTTAACCACTTTAGTATACATTCGTTCTAACACAAGTTCTTATTATAGTAAAAGTCTTATATATTTATATAATAAAAAAAAGTCTAGCTTAAGCTAATAAGGTAATAACCTTCTATAAATCACTATCAGTGAATTCTCTTTCGGAATCGAACCAAAATCTGCAATTTAGAAGAATGCTGTTTTAACCATTGAACTAAGAGAATTTTTTGTATAAATTTATTATATTTATAATAATAGCTTTTTTGTTTTTTGCTAAGGCTACTTCTACAATATAAAAAGAAGCCGCAAAATAATTAATAATAATTAAAATAAAACGCATTTGGTGCAATAAACAAACAAACAAACAAACAAACAACAAACAAAAGCCCAAAACCAAAAACAGGCAGATTGTTATAATAACAAGCTTTAATTGATTTTAATTTATTTGAATTGAATGAGTTGTTTAATAATATGAAACAGCAACAACTGCTAATGCATAATATATAAATTAATTAATAGCTAACTCTATATAAAATACAAAACCATATTTTTCGAGCCCTACCAGATTCGAACTGATACGTCCCTAATTGACAATTAGATCCTCTACCGATTAAGTTAAGGGCTCTTTGTTATTTTTTATGGTGCTTTTTTTTTGGTTTTTGTTATTTTTATTTTATTTTTATAAAAGTTTTTTTCGAATCAACTATCAATTAACAACAATGCCCCGCCAACATAAAGTTAATTATTGCTAAGGCTAGAAGATTAAGTATTAAACTATACATGTATTAAAATAAAATATATTTAACTATACTTATTTAGAAAAAAAACAAACAAACAAAAAGATAGTTATTTTTTGAACAAGTGTTTTTCAACATAATTTATTTGTTCCAATCCAATTCAATCCGAAAATTTCTTGTTATCAGATTAATCTATGTTCTGTTCTGTTCTGTTATGTTCTGTTATGTTATGGACTAAAATAATCATAAACAAAAAATGGTTAGGAAGGCAAGCAGACTAATTAAATTAAAAATTTAGAGTCATTAAATGGCTTTCCAGGTACAACAAGAGTGAGGTGACTTGAACACCTGCCAATGATTTTGGAGATCACGATACTACCAATTATACTACACTCTTAAATTAAATATAACATGTTCTTTTACAGAAAATAAGAAAAAGTAAAATAAATATAGTAAAATTTAATTATTGAAATATTTGTTAATATTAATAATATTATTAGAAGTTTATGTTGAAGCTTAAGCTACCGATTTATTGATTGCAAAAAACAAAACAAAAAATTGATTGCATTTCAAATTAAACAAAAAACAAACACCTGCCTAATAGGCTAATAACTGAGTTGACCGGATTCGAACTGATATAAGCCATTACCAAAAAATGGTGTTTTGCCAATTAAACTACAACTCAAAAACAAAATTTTAAATTTAATGATAAAAATTAACTATCTTATTGCATTAAATGCAGCTCCTACGTAATATCTTTTATAGTGCTATAAATAATTCAACTTAATCATATTGACTTTATTAGAATAGAAAAGAAAAGAATAGAAAAGAAAAAACAAACAAAACTAGCCTCTGCTGATAAGCAAATATGCCGAAAACTGGACTTGAACCAATATTAAAATCTTACAAGGAGTCCGTTTTACCAATTAAACTATTCCGGCTTTCTTATTTTTTTGTTTTAATTTTTATTTATTGAAATCTTTAAAGGAGTCCGTTTTACAATTGAAACTATTCCGGCTTTCTTATTTTTTTTGTTTTTTATAAAATTTATTAGGCCTTAAGGGGGTTCGAACCCCTGTAAAAAGTATTAACAGTACTCCGCTTTAACCACTCAGCCATAAGACCTTAAACCTTTTCTTTATATTGCTTAGCAACCTTACTTCCCAATTATTATTTATTGATTGTTAAGGCTAGTATTAGCCAATTTCCTACCAATTATAATAGCAAGGCAGCTTATAAAAATAATTTTATTCTGTCAACAGCTAGATAACTACAAGTGCTTTCTTTTAAATTAAAAACAGTGCAGCAGAATTTCTAAAAAAAGAGCAACCAAAAAAGTAAATTTTTAAATTTAACATTTAAGTAGAGCTGATAATTGAAATTTTATCTTGGGGGAAGCGAGACTCGAACTCGCAAATCCTTACTCCCAAAGCAAGTCCCTTACCAATTAGGACTACTCCCCCACAAAAATTCTTTCTTTTCACTAGAATCCTTAAATTTGCTAAGGCAAATCAGTGTCCAGTTTAAGCCTTATATGTAGGGCAACAATACTTGTTAGTACAAAAGTAACATTTTATATATAAAAAATTATGCTAATCCTCATCATCCAGTTTTTTTATAAATTAGTACTGCTAAACTAAATACCTTACAATACTTGCATTCGCAGCCTATCTAGAAATGTTCTATTTCTTAATTTTAGCTTATAAATAAACCATTTAGTATCTAGGGGTTAGATTCTTGCTTGATAGACATTCAGCACTTATCTATTATGTTTGTGGCTACCCAACTATGCATTCATTATTTTCTGCAGCTTTAATATTAAAAAATTTTGATAATAAAACATGCAGCCTCCTATTGTAAAATACAATTCACTATTTTCTAATTTATATTGCTTAAACAAGAGCAGTTGCTAATTATCTTAACAATATATTTTAAAAATAAGCTTGACGAAGTAAACAAATTTAATAATTAAAACAATTGGTACACTAGAGAAACACAGCCTATTGGTCCTTTCGTACTAGAAGGTCTGCCCCTTTTTACTAATTATCCCTCCAGAAGATAGGGCATGGCGATCAGATTTATCATACAATTAATAATTAATCTATTTTTCTTTTTGTATTCATTTTATCTTAAATTTTTCTTATTAAATTAAAACCTTCAATTGTAAGGTGTTTTTCTTCATTCGTCTTAATTAATTTAGCTACTGCACAAAAAGACAAAAAGAACCCTCTATAAAATTTAGATATTTTACACCATGAATTGGGTTTTGCTCAAACAATGGTATAATTTTATTAGTTAGATCTACAAAATTAGTGATTTTTAAAACAATTTTCACTGTGAATATTTATAATTCCTGTATCTAAATACTTAACGATTAAATCTAATAATTCCTTGTCTCTGCTGTGTTGAGTAATACTTATTCTTAATTTTACTTGATATCCAATTTTATTTGAACTAGATTTAAAAATATAAAAACAAAAATTACACTCACCACTAACGAAAACTGAAATTAATTTAAAATATGGTATATTTATTGTTTGAATCGTTGGTCTTTGTACTGGTACTGTATTAATAAAATTAAATTTTAACTCATTTGAAAGACCTAAATTTATAGAAGCTTTAAGATTCATTATTTTTTTTTTTTAACCTTCCGTTGTAAGATGAGCTTTATTCTGCATTAATTATATAACTTGTTTAAATAATTTAAACTCAGCAGCTTTTTGAGGGATATTTTTCAAAATGAGGAATGATTTTATTTGTTAAGTCTTGAAGTGAATTTAATCTAAAACTAACTTCATTTTTACTATCATTTTTCACTATGATTCCACACTCAAAAAATTCTTTTATTTTTAGTAATAAAGCTAAATCACGTGAATGAAGGCCAATTGTAACCAAAAATAAAGCTCTACACCTCAACCTAACCTTGAATTTTTATTAATAGTAACTGAAATTTGAAAACTTGATTCAGCATCAAAAAATCCAGTGATGAAATAAGGCTTTAGTTAAGAGCGTTTTAAGGTAACACCCTGGTAAAAAAACAAAAATAGTTTATTTAATTTTAATTGTTTAGAAAGGAATCTGACTTGATAACTGTTTTCACAGTCCATTAGAGCACACCTTATTTTGACTAAATTAGTAAAATAATTACCATCTGCTCGTTGCTCTTTTACACTTTTATTTGAGAATAATAATGATTTAGATCCGCGATAACCCATTTCGTTTTCACTCATCTTTTTACTTATTACTATACCTGAGTAATTACTTCAGCCACTTATATATTTTCATATATAGTTTAGTATAAAAAGCTTTAGGGCGTCCCCGGAGTTTGATAATTTTTGGCACGAAAGTGAGATCCTACCTCACACAGCACCATACTGACTCCAAATATGATATGTGATTTTGTTACTGCAGCTATAGCATTAGTAAAGCTAGTTACAGCATCTAGATATTTATAACTAGTTCGGACTATATCTTATCTTAAATAAATTAAGATGGAAACGCGTAGTCTCTGAGGAACCTACTTTAATATTTTATATTATTTGGTTACCTGCTGATTTTCCATTGTTACATCTTTAAGATTTTCACTCTTTAAAGTACTTAAAGCTTTAGGAGTTTCCAGCATATAGTTTCCTTTACCGACGCGAGTCATTTTTATTTTGATTTCATATTTCAACTATCCTGTTTATTTTTTATTAATACCTGCAGTGATACTCTGTTTAGCAAATTTATTTAAAAAATATCTACCTATTTAAAGGGGGGTGTATAACTATCGGATCGCGAGCAAATCAAATTCGATAAGCTTACAGTTTGAATGTTGTGAACTAATTTAATTTCTGATTACTAAATAGTTTGCCAACAAATTCTAGTCCAAATTTTCTAACTTGTCTGAAATGTGTAGAACTAATTTTATATTTAGTCAAGCAAGTTTTAACACTAGGTTCATAAGCAAAAAATTTTTTAGTCTGATACTCGTAAACCCAAACACCAGATGATTTAGTTTTACTAAAAAAAGCTGTATTTTTAACTGTTATTTGTTGACCTTCCTTTAACTGACTATAAGAAAATAGAAACCTATCTCTCCATAATAATCCAGAATTAAAATGCCCTTTAACAGAGTCATACTCAATAGAAAACAACTTTTGGTCTAAACTTACTACACCAGTACGAGAAAGTTCTTTCAGACCGAAAATTAACTTTTCAGAGCCAACTAAGATTACACCCTTTTTATCTACTTCATATTGGTAAAACTTGTTGATTGTACTTAATTTTATTCTAGTTGCTTCACTCATAGCTTTACCTTCATTAGATGAAACAAGTAAACTTTTTTAAGTGTAGGGTAAACTAACATCCCTCTCTAAGTTGTACTTCTTTTTTAGTTAGATCCTTAGAAAGATATTCTTCTACGATAAGCAATGTAAAATTACTAATTGAATGTTTTTCAAAGCTTTCAGCTAGTTTCTTACTTACTTTTGTACTTAGCCCTGCCAGTGATGCATTAACTCTACCTTTCATAAAATAATCATTTAGTTTTCCTTTATTGGTAATAAACCGTATAGCGGAACCTACATAAAATAAACCATTAGCTTTACACCAAAAGATATAAACACCTCCTTTGTTTTCAAGCTCTTTTTGTTTTTTTTTAACGTAAGCTCTAGCATTATCAGTGTTTAAATAAAAAACTCGGACTTTATGTTTAATAGAATATTGAGTTTTAATTAAACTTATTCGATCTAGTAAAGTTTTAGTTACTAAAAAAAAGTGGATATTTAGTAAAATTTGCTAAAGGCATTGTATAATTTGAGAAATTTAAATTAGTTTTTTTGTTTATTAATATTATTGCTTTGTTATTTGTTTTCATATTTTTTATAGTTTTTTTTGCTAAAATGCTTTTTTGTTTTTTGCTAAGCATACAAATATATAGGGTGGGTGCCATTGGCAACCAATTTAGGAGCAGAAATAATATGGAATTGGAGTCTATTATTTCACGTCGTATTAACAATTTTGTTATTATAGTGACATTTAATAACTATTTCAGTAACTCACGCTACTGTTCAGACTATGTCATCATTCATCTTCCTGGTACATTATTTGATTAAGAAAAGGTTAATGAATGCCGGATGTTCGTGTTAGGCTTATTGTTAGTGATACTCACCTATTAGTCGTTGAACCTTCGCAATCCTGATTTTGGACTAAATTGCGCTCGGATGCAAATTGACTGCTCCGTTAAATGAAAAGTTACAGTGGTCCTTGCAATTTTTCCGGTTTTTATCTTAATATTTTACGATTATAATCAATAAAAAATAAAAATAATTAAGGGGCTTTTTATAGTCAAATTTTAATATTAAACAATAATAAATACTTAAATTTTAAAAAATAATAATAATATAGATACTATTTATACTAAACTAAAAACTAAGGGATTAGGTCGAAAGCCATTAACTAAATTATAGAAGGGGTTTATTTTTAGTTATTAATTAAGAGCTCTTTTTTTGTTTGTTTTTTTTGCTAAGGCCATAATTTATTAATAATTTTATTATACTCTTCTTTAAGAATTTTTATTCATTTACCTTATTTGGCTTATTTTTTAATTACTAAAAAAGAAAAAACCTTGTGTTAAACCACTAATATAATAAGGCTCGATATACTTAATATACTTAGATTAATTTAATCTTGTAAATTTTTTAAATATTTTTTTATAATAAAAATTATAGTTCATATTTAATTTAGTATTTTTTATATTTTTCGACAAGATATTTTTCATTATTTTGAAAGATTTTAAGTTTAGACTGATTATTGTGATAATTTAACTAGAACGTGTTATTTTTACCCAACTCACACGAGGTAGAAGATTGTTCCCCTATTTAATTATAAGCTAACTGTTTCAATAAAACTTGAAAAAACAAAAACAAAATTTTGCCTAAGTAATTAAAGAAAGTAAACTTTATAAATAAACTTCGGTTAAACAAAATCCCCCTCCCAAACCGTACGTGCAAGTTTCCCTGCATACGGCTTTCCAAGAGATCATTGCTAAGCTGTTAAATTAAAAAAGATTCCAGCTAAGCTGTCTATTTTCATATTTTATTTTTATATTATTTTTTTGTTTTATTTAAATATATTTTATATAGCAAATTTTGCAAAATAATTCTCTCTGGTCCCCTTCGTCTTAGCTAGCTATTAGTTAATATTAAATTTATTAAATAAAGGCAGCTGCCACATCATTACAATGGGTTAAACTACTACGAGACCTCTGTTACCTCTGAAAGTTAGCCTCTCTCAGGTAATCCCGAATTCTTATTATAACCCTTTCTTTTTCTACTTAGGCTCCTCATTCACTTATTAAGTATCTAGAATTTCTCTGTTATATTTTAGGGTACGTTTAAATTATAACCTAAGATAACTTGTGTTAATTTTTTTAGAGGTTCGTTAACCTAGCCATATAGAATTTAGCTCGCAGATGACCATATAAAATATTTTATTAAATCTGCTTTTCAGACATGCTGTTTAAGTGTACGGTTAGCCCGTAAGAATACATTTTTTGCAATTATTATATTAGAGCAAGTAATTTTTATTCTTTAGTTTTTTCTAACTACCTTAGTCTGATGCTTTATACCATTGCCTGTTTCAGCTTATAATTGCTTTATTATTTTTTATAATTTGCAACTCAGCTGGTGGCTAGAGAAATTGTTGGTAGTGTATGATTATTTATTGATTTATTTTTTTTTTGTTTGTTTGTTTTTTTTTTTTTTTTTGACACATGGATTTATAATAATTAGACGGCGCTACGTACCCTTTTAATCGGCGAACAGCCGAACCCTTCCAAGCTTCTTCCCCCGGCATGGCGATCAAATTTATCTTGCGATTAATAATTATTCGGAGCTTCGATTTTTATTCATTCCGTTTTTAAGGGATTGAATTAACTTTAAACCTTCCTCTGTTAGATGATAACCTTCTTTCATTAAATTGGCTACTTTACACCAATCTGAAAAATCATATTGTTTCACACCTAACACTGGATATTTTTTAAAAAAAGGTATGATTAAATTAGTAATCTCAGAATACTTTACCACTGTTAAAGAACAGCAATTATATCCGCTAGATTGGTAAACTTTTCCACAACCTAACCATTTAGATATCTGCCCCATTAAATATTTATCTCTTTCGTGCTGTTTAACACTAAATCTTAAAATTACTTGGTAACCTGTACGATGAGAGGTTGAATTTTTAAGGTTAATATCAAAACACCCTTCACCGCTTACAAAACCTGCTATCCAATTTGGATCTGGTAGGCTAGTACTTTTAACTAAAGGTCTTTCAACTGGAATAATATTAGTAAAATAAGATTTGAGAACTTCGGAAATACCTAAATTTAATGAAGCTTTTAGATTTACTACTTTATTTAAACCTTCACTAGTTAAATGACCCTTAGCATTCAGTAGTTCTACAATTTCCGTAAATAGAGAAAAATCTGCTGCTTTTTGTGTTAAGAGATTATATTTCAAAAAATGAGGAATTATTGTATTTACTATATCTTTAATAGATTTAACTGAATAAGTTGCTCTTTGTCGAGTTTTACTAATACTTATTGAACCAGTTCCACTAAAAAATTTTTGCAATTCTAATAATATATTTATATCTTTTTTGTGAAGTTGTATCTGAAATTCTGCTCCAATTTGCCAACCTAATTTATATTCCTTATCTTTTCTAAAGCTTATAGAAAAAACACCTTCAGCATCTATCAACCCTGTTACAAACCAGGGATTTAAGCTAAATTTTAGCGGTTGGGCCGAGGAAGTTAAAGTAGAAACTTGTTTACATAATCGTTTAGAGAGGACTTTGACTTGATAGTATCTTTCGAAACCCATTAGAGTACACCTTAAGCTTATAGCCTTGTTTGCTAAAAACCAACTACCGTCTACTCGTTGCTCTTTTACAGAAATTCTTTTTGGCTGTGAGATTCGAAATTCTGATTTAGATCCGCGATTGCCCATTAGATTTTCATCAATCTTATAGCTTGTTACTTTACATGAGTGATTAGTTCATCCGCAATGAATCTTTCGAATATTGTTTAGTACTATAAGCTTTAGGGTGTTTCCGGAGTTTGATAGTTCATTTCCCACTATTAGCGTGTTCCAAATACGCTTTGCAGGATAGGATGAGTCGACCATTAATGTTATCACTTAGGTTCTTTATCCTAAGTTTCCAACTTTCGCAAATTGGATCAGACTATGTCATCAACTAATATATTTATATCTATTACCCTTTTTTAAATTAACAAATAGGTAGTTTATAACTCATACTAGCAATTATGTAAGGTTTAATTAATTTGCTCAACAAAACTGTATCCTCAGAATTAAAAACTATTACCCCGATATTTTTTTGTTTATGGGGAACATTTTTAAACTCAAATTTTTCATTTAACTCTTTACTTAATATTAAGTTTTCCTCTTCACTATAACTTTGAGTATGTAGAATCATTGATTTTTTTATTTTTATTTTTATTTTTATTTTTATTTAAAGACCAGTCACCCAATAAGATAATCCAATAAGCTAATCCCCTTTCTGTTAAATAATTAGAGATTAAACCTTTGTTTATACTTTTTATAGTTGATTTACTTGTTGAACAGAATTTATAGTAAAAATCCCATAGAGAATCAAAATAAACATGAGAAAAAGTTTTAAACCAAAAACTCTTAATTAAGCCTTTTATAAAAAGATCTCCATTTTGTTGTTTTCGTTTACCTGGTTCAATCATAAAACAATATTTTTTAAAAAGAGAAAATAAATGAAATAAGAATTCTTCTTGAAGATAAACTTGTTCAAATTTGATTAAAGCATGATTGCTTACTTTATACATACAAGCATCACTAAGTATCATTCCTACAGCTATTTGAATTAATTAAGCAGGCAATTATTTATTGAATTTACACATATATATATTAGTAGTTGGGCTTTCGTGGTAGGATTATTGTTGACATAACTCACCTACTAGTCGTTGAACGTTCTATTCTCATACTTTAAATTTAAGTAATGTCGAAAATAGATTCGCTTCAAGTTATCTGTATTCATAATTTTATTCTTAGAAGACAGATTTTCTTGAAATTAACCCAATTTTTATTAAAATATTTCTATTTTAAGCGACTATAACTATCGCATTTTTTAATCTTAACCTTTCAATCAAGTTTAGACTATATCTTTATCCAGTGTAAGAATACATTTACAAAGCTTCTGGATATTGGCGTTTAGTCGTTGAGGTGGCTTATATCTTCACAAGCTGCTTAAACTTATTTAATTTATAAACTTCCCTGCTGATTGTCCAATCTTTAAATTTTTTACTTGTTATGCGCATAAACTTTTTTTAATCACTTATCAAGTATTTAAAGCTCTAAGGATGTTCCAGCAAATAGCCAACTTCTAATTTAATATTTCTATTAAAATTCCCCAATGTCATTTGTACTTTAAATTTTTATTATTTGTCTCAATATTTTTATTTATTTTACTACTTTTGCAGAACAAGAATTTATTCATTTTTCCATTTTATTTTATAAAGCATAGACTCAAGCATGTGAGGTACTAATATCTTTAAGTGATTGATTCAGGAGAAAAATTGAAATTTTTTAATAAGTATCTTAATTAGTATTTATGTAAGAACTATCTCTGCTAATTCTTATTCTTGCCTGAGCTAACACATATAATAAATTAGTTATTTATAAAAATTTGGAATATAAAACTAATAATATTATATATAGTAATGAGATATTGATGTTATAAATAGCAAATTAATAATTTACTATAAGCAAATATTGTTTGGTACAGACCCATTTAAAAAAAAGGTGTCAAACTGCCGAGACAATGTGTACTCTCGTCGGCAATTAACCTGTTATCCCTAGCGTAACTTTTCAATTTTGTTATTATAAAGGCTCTTTATCCTTTATTTCCATTCTTCACGGAATGGTTCAGACTATGTCTTCAACTATAAACTTAAATAGTTGTTGGGCTTTCGTGGAGGGGTTATTGAAAACTGATCTCACCCTCTAGTCGTTGAACGTTCTACACTCATACTAAATAAAGTACAGTTCAGAGTAGCTTCGCTTCAAATTGTCTCTTCGAAAGAGATATCTTTAAAATTAACCCAATTTTCACTTAATTATTGCTAACTAAGGTGACAAAAGTTAATAATAATTGAATGTGTAAGAAAAAAACTATTCGATTACATCACTATACTTGAACTTAATTACTTTTCCGTTTTCTCTTATTTCTTTTATAATACCTCTAGCGCTTCTACTTATTCTATTTCTAGAAATTCCTGTAGCTTAACTAGCTATTTGAATAGATTTAAAATAATTTAATACTTCATTATTTTCATTTAGCTTAACTACACCTTTGTTAATACCCTCTAATTAAAAGTCTAGATTTTAGTGATAAAACCTTTTTTATTTCCAGCTTTTCCTAATTTAGTTAAACTAATTTTGTACTTCCTCTGAAAAACTTATCCCCTAATTTACTACCAGCCTTTAGATTGATATTATATTCTGGTTTAATTTCATCCATATAATATTGTTCTCTTTCCAAAAGTAATAAAAATTTTCTTATCTCTAATTTAGAATGAAAAGGTTCAAATTCGATAATTTCTAATATTTTAAATTAAAAATTAATGTAACCATACTTCAAAAGTAACCAACCATTTAGTAGTTTACTACTACCTTTTTGTAGGTGTGCTTTTCTAGTAATATACTGAATATTTAAATATTCATTTAATCTTCTTTCTATAACTGCAGAACTTAAGACATAAATTTTACCATTAATCAAATTAGTAATGAGATACACTCCTGATTTATTTAAAATTAAGTTGTTTTGTAATATTATTTTCATAGTTTTAATTATTGTTAGCGTCTATCTCAGCCTTTAGGCTTTAATTTTACTTTTTGTTGTTTTTAATAAGCAACATAACTCTTATTTTACCTCTACTTAGTGAAAGATTTTACCTGTTAATTTATTATTAACTATAGAGGGCCTTTCGGCACACTAACGTTTAAACACATATTATTATATTTTTATCAATTGATCCCCGACTATTCCATACTATAGCGGGGGGTCACTATGCCCTACTTACGTATCTGTGCGACTTTTGAGTCTTTCAGTTAAGCATGCTTACCGCCATTAAACAAATGCGCAACCCTTCACTGGTTGATTGATCTCCATTCAATTTCTAGCTATACCTTTTGTAATTTGAAGATTATTTTATAACTATTTATTGCCTTAGCAAAACAAGTTAATTTATTTGTTAGCTTCACTTATAAGCCATAGGCAAAAAAAGTAAAGTATTAAATTTAATAAATATTTGGTTGTACTTTGCTACTTTATTAAAGACGACCGCCCCAGTCAAACTGCCAATTAGTCAACTCTCCCTCTTATTTCTTAATATAAATTAGAAAATATTTAAATGTAAAAACAAATAATAATTAAAAATCTATATTAAAACAGAGGTAAACACAAACCCAACCCTAACTATAAGGTTCCCAATTTTTCGTTTCTACTAAAGAATAGATCAATATGGTATTTTAAATAAAACAGCATAAGATTTAATCTTAATTCCAACATCCCTATTCTCTCTAAATTAGGGTTGTTCTAGATTCGCATGATAACTAACTACAGTAAAGCTGCATCAAATTATTCCCTCTCCTCTTTAATTATCACTAAAGAAAAGTAGAAAAGAAATGTTATCGCAGTGACTCTTTATTCACTACTTCCAATTTTCACAAATTGGTTCAGACTATGTCATCAATCGTTCATTAGCGAATGCCGGATGTTCGTATTAGGCTTATTGTTAGCGATACTCACCTATTAGTCGTTGAACCTTCGTTACTATTTGTACTCTTGCCTGTGTCCACCCATCCCCTAAGGGCAGGCAGGGCAAAGGTTTAAAATACATCACTAAATAACGCTTGGCTGCAAGTTTACTACTAAATTAACAATTATAGTTCTTCTTGCAATTTATCCAGTTTATTAAAAAAAGACCCCATTTAGCTAGGGTCTGTTGAGGCCCCGTTAAGTATTTCTACTTTAACATCCTCTAAGAACTGTACGTGCGACTTTCAACGCATACAGCTCAAGCCTTAAGCTATAAGTTTAATTTATTCTCTTTTTTCTAGACTTGTTAATATCATCTCTACCTGAATTCATTCTCGAGGAAAGACTAAGCATTTTTTCAAATCCTTTTTCTGTTAAATAATATTTCTCTTTTTTAAAAAGGTAAAATTGCTTAAAATCAATAAAATCTAAAAGTTTTCTAGTTAACAAAGTATAATCTTCGAAAAAGGACATAAAGCTTTCAGGAGTAGAATTATAATAAAAAGAACTATCCCTACAAATTTTAGCTTTATCTAAGGTATCTATTTCTTTTTCTGTAGGATCCAAATATCCAGCCTTAAAAAAATTTTTAATATGTTGAAGTATAAATACATCATGAGTACTTTGTGATATTGAAAGTCTACTTCTGGTTACAATTTTTTCTAACTCCTTTTCACCTTTTACGATAGAGGACTTAGTTATTAAAGAACCAAATGTACCTTCAGCATCTACAAAACCTAAAACCCAATAAGGATTTAATTTTACCTTATCTTTATTCAGTAATAAGTGGTTATATTGTTCATCAAAAGATCTATTTTTATTCATACTATTTTTAAGGTTTACTATTTCATTTAACCCTTCTGAAGAAAGGTGATCCCCTTTAGATACTATAAGAGCTGCTCTTTTTAAGCTCTCAAAATTGAGTTCTTTAGATGTTTGTAAAGGATAATTAGTAAAATGTGGTATGATTTTTGTAGTTATATCTTTATTACTTTGTACTACAAATCTCATACAGTCTTTAGAAGAGGGTATTACTTGCCCACATCCAAAAAATTCTTTTAATTCATACAACACACCTTGAGAATGTGATTTCTGAGTAACACTCAATCTTAAAGAAACTTTTTTTTTTAGTAGGGCCCGTACTAGATATTAAGGCGATAATAAAAGAACCTTCACCATCTATAAAACCTGTCACCCAATTAGGGTTTAAAGTTTCATTCTTTCTAGGTTTAGTGAAGTCTAATTCATTTAAATTTTTAAAGTTATTCATATTCATTTTTAGTCTTATTTTGTTTTAATTTTAAATTTTAGTCAATGTTAGCAGCAGACTTACAAATACATTAAATTAAATCAGGTTTCAATTAAAAAGGATTGAACATCTTATACATATCCAAATGCTTATTATTCAGAGCAGAGCTAAATTAACTTTATAAAAGTTAACACCAATTCAAAGTCAGCATCCTTTCAGATTAGTTAAAATTAACCTATCTTTGTTATTACAACAAAGCATTTGCTTTTTTGAATTTCCTTTACCCTCTAATAGTTATTCTTCTTCTCAGAAAAACCTCCAATAATTTTTGTTTTATATTTTAGTGGTTATTATAGGGCTTACCTAGTTTCTATTTTAATACCTTAATGATACACTTAGGACTCCACTATACGTAAATAGATATTAAGACCCATGAAGAAAAACACGGGAACGTCTTTCTACAATCAATATTTACGCTTATAACGTGAATTCATTTAAATTGCCCTTATGTATCTAGCTCGGACTTTTATAAAAAGGCTTCATGCTTTAAAATTACTTCTAACGCATGCTGTTTTGAGCTCTAATAATGGATTATTAGGTGGGTTTACACCACATTATTAAATTAAACTTATCTAGTCGCAATTTATTTTCCCGTCCCCCTGGAGGCTAGAACGCGCATCTGCACGCGTAATTCAATTTCACTGAGCAAGTTGTAGAGACAGTGAGACCATCGTTACATTATTGATACCGGACCTCATTTAACACGGCTAATCAAACTTATCTTGCAATTAAATAAACATAATGTTTTATATTTTTTTATCCTCTTTTTTAATAAGGATAGAACCTCTATTTAGATTCATGCCAGATTTAATTTCTAATATTTTATTTAAAACTAACTGAGATGATAAATGTTCTTTAGTTTTGATTATATAACAAACCTTTTTAAAATATTAAAAATCCATACTTTTCATTCCTAGTATTGAATATTTATCGAAGAAAGGTATAATAATATTTAAATTATCATAAAGTTTTTTAACTTGTAAGCTAGCACTGTTTTTTAAAATAGTAACCTTTTTGTCGGTTACTACTGAATCTGGTGATTGCTGCACTGTTAACTTAAAATAACTTGTTAGACTTTCTAGCACCGCTATATCTCTGACATGTAAATGAATACTAAATCTGGCAAATACTTCACCACTGATAGATTTATTCTCTGGTTTTCTAACTACTATATGAAAAGAGCCTTCTCCGCTTACAAAACATGAGATCCAAAAAGGATTTGTAATCCCTTTAAATTTATATTGAGGTCTGTCTTTAGCAATAACGTTAGGAAAAGCCAATTTCAAATTGGCAGGTAAACCTAAGTTAAGAGAACTTTTTAGACTTATTAGTTCTAGTAATCCTTTTTCACTTAAATGATCCTTAATGATTTCAAAGCATTTTTTAAATATTAAGTAGTCAGTTAATTTTTGTGTCAGTAAAGGATAATTGTCAAAATGGTTTAAAATAACAGGTATTTCTTTAATAGAATCTACTGCAAAAATAACTGTTTTACTACTTTTGCTAATATTACCTACACCTAAAGTATGTTTAATAGCTTCTAATAAAAAAGCATCTTTAATATGCAAAGTAATAGAGAAAACAGGTCTAACTCTCCATTTTGTCTTTAACTTAGCATTTGGCTGTATTTTTATAGAAAAACACCCCTCAGCATCCGTAAATCCAGTCATAAACCATGGTTCTATATTTTGTTTATTCAAATCAATCTGAGGTTGCTGTACTTGCGTACTATAAAATAATATATTGTTTAATTGTTTAGAAGGGATTTTGACTTGATGATTTCTTTCGAAACCCATTAGAGTACACCTTAAAGATTTACATTTGCTTGCGCTAGGCGCAGTGCTTTTTAATAATTCTCAACTACCGTCTACTCGTTGCTCTTTTACAGAAACTTGATTTGGCTGTGGGTCAAATGTTGTTAACATTTTATTAAAAATTTCTGATTTAGATCCGCGATAGCCCATTTCGTTTTCACTTATCTTATAGCTTGTTACTATACCTGAATGATTAGTTCAGCCGCTAAATACCTTTCGGTAAAAGTTTAGTACTATAAGCTTTAGGGCGTCCCCGGAGTTTGATAGTTTTTCCCACTTAAGTGCTTTCCCAAGACACTTTGCAGGCCAACTGATTTTGCTACCTTAGGCAATTCTCTACATATTTATATGCAGTTTGGACTATATCATCAAATATGATTATTTGCTCGATTAGCTAGTCTCTGAGGGATTTATTATAGATTTTAAGAAAGTTTTATTTATTAACTAACTAATTTTATAAAATAAATTATAACATTTACTGAAATTTAATAAATTTTTTTTTATATTCCCTGCTGATTGTCCATTTAGTATCTTTAAGATTTTTACTTTTCCTGTAATTGTGTTTAAGCTTAGGGTGAAAATCAAGTACTTAAAGCTTTAGGATGTTCCAGCATACTATCGAGTTTAATGAGGACCCTATAGGTTTTAATCAAATCCTCATAGTTAAGCACTTTACAAAAAAAATAATAAAAAACGTTTAATAGCTCATGAAGCTATTTTGAATTAATTTAAGTACCTTTAATAATTAACCGCTCCCAAAGGCTGCGCTCCACTAAATAAAATAAGGGAGAAGGGTATATTAAAGTTTTTTCCTTTTTCTAAAAACAACAACTAAATGGCAAAGCCACCTGCCTAGTCCGGTATTATATTATTTACCTTTAAATTTTCAAAGACCTGCTCGCTGCCTGTGGCTGCGGAAACCTTGAGGTATTTTATTTTTAATTATAAGGCTCGCTAGGGGGGGGTTGTTTCATTCATCCGCAAAACATTTTTAATTTTTAATAAATTATTTATACTCCAATTAAGTTTTATTTTTAAGAGTAATAATATACTGTACTTTAACTAATCCTGAAGAGTCTTCCTTCAACATATTAAATATTTTTTTATTATTAATATATTTTTTTAAAGTTACTCTTGTTAAATTTAAAACAGTTGCAGCTTCACTTATAAATTTATACTCTTTTGAAATATTAGTTTCTATATTTGTAACTACTACTATTTGTCCTTCTTTTTTAGTTTTTGATTGAATTGTATCATTATATGAATCTAAATAACCTGAATTAACTTTTCTTTTTGTTCAAGCATTTCTCATTTGTTCTTTAGCTTCTTCACTGTGAAATTTTGCCAGATTAATCTCTCTTAATTTATCTATGGTTTCTTGAGAATGTTTATAACCTAAAAGGTTTTGTCTTCCTTTCAATTTAGCTAAGGTTTCAGCCGTATGTTTATAACCAGCCAGAGAATTAGCATTAGCTAATACATTATATTCAAAATCAAAATTATCTAAGTAATATTGCTCCCTTTTGATTGTTTCATTTGGTTGACAATATTCAATTATTTCAAAAATAAAGTTTTCATGTCCATATTTTAAGATTGCATTATATATTGGCATATTTACCTCTGCTAAAGTTTTTAAATCGAAATAAGTATTAAGCCTTTTTTTTGCACTTGATGTACTACCTAAGTATTCTTTATTATTTATTAAGTTTATCCATCTATAAACAAAAGCTTTATCTTTAATATCTTTATATATTAAACTTTTTTTAATTTTTGCATTTTTATAACTTACTGCTGGAGTTATAGTTAATCTAGGTAAACCTCTGTAAAGGTTTCTAGTAAGAATAAAATTAGATTTTAAGATTTTGTTTTCGGATTTTTGTGGTTTAAAAACGAAATTATGCGCCAGCATGTATTTAAAAATAGATTGGTTTGTAATAGAAAAATTCATTGTATTTTTAATTAATTATAATATTTTATCTTTTAGGTTTAGTAAGGTATAAAACTTTAACTATTTTAAATGAACACTTAGAGGGGTTAGCCTTTTCAAGTTCAAGTAAAGTGACACCTTTAGGTGGGTAGGCAAAGCCAACCGAGCTAATTAAATAACTCTCTAGCTACTTATTATATAACCAAAAGGAATACTTATCCTGAGAAGACCGTCCTTTCTTGGCCTATTATTTTTTTTAGTAGACTATTTCTTTTTACTCCACGTATAGTCGTTGAAGAACCTACTAAGATTATTGTATTAAATCCGTTGGTTTCCTGCTAATTGCCTTTTTGATAGTTTTCAACTTAAATTTTTACTATAGTTATACTTGTGATGACGCTAAAGCTTTTATAAATTATAAAATGTTATAAGCTAAATCATAGCCAACTATGAGTATTAAGTCAATAAAGGGTTTCTAGCATATAGTGGATAGTGTTTCTACTAATTAATAATAAAACAAATTTATTTTGTAGCTTATTATTAAACAAATTAATTAGCATCACACGCGGCCTTAACTTGACCGCTATTAACCAGATTTTCAATTAGTCACTTTAATAGGTTATATGTTAAATTTTAACAAGAACAACCAATGACCTTTTTTATATTAATGGCATCGGGCAAATTTCACACAGTATACTATCATATTAATGATTGCACTGTGATGTGTTTTTAGGAAACAGTCGGGGCCTCCGATTTTGTGTCACCGCTTTATTTTTATTAATAAATTTTTGCGGTACCTCTTATCATCAAACTTATGCATGGCTATCAAATTTTATCTTGCAATTAAATAAATTACTTGCCTAGGCAATACTGCTTTAAAGCAGCTAGTAATCACTACCACGATCTTTTTTGATTCATGTTCGATTTTATCTCTAATATCTTATTATAACCTTTTTCTGTCAAATGTTCTTTATTTTTTATTATATAGGCTACTTCTTTAAAATTTGCAAAATCTAAAGTTTTTATTCCACTGATAGGATATTTTTCGAAAAATGGAATAATTTTATTAACATTATCAGAAGTTTTAGTAATTTGAAGAATGACACTTTTGTTTAAAACATAATAATTAAAATATTTTTCATATGTCACTGTGTTAGTTACTTCAGTTTCATATAAATAAAAAAATTTAGCTAAACCTTTAATTACCTCTAATTCTTTAATTTGTAAATGTATACTAAATCGGGTAAACACTCCTGCTTTGCTATTAGATTTTTTAATAACTACATGAAAAGAACCGTCTCCGCTAGTAAATCCTGACACCCAAAAAGGATCAGGGATACCTTTAAAGAGATATTCCTTTCTATCTACAGGAATAATATTTGGAAAATTGCTTTTAAGCTTATCTGAAAGACCTCAATTAAGAGAACTTTTTAGACTTATAATTTTTAAAAGACCCTTTTCGCTTAAATGTTCCCCCTTTTTAATGATTTCAAAACATTGTTTAAATAATAAATAATCAGATATTTTATTTGTGATTAAAGGGTATTTATCAAAGTGGTCAATAATGACCTGTAATTCTTTAAAAGATTCAACTATGTATACAACTGATTCTTTTCCATTTTTTCTTATTTTTCCTACTTCTAGGGTGTTTTTAATTTTTGCTAATATTTCAAAGTCTTTTATATGTAGCCTAATAATAAAAGCAGGCGAAACTCCCCATTTCAAATTTAATCTGGCATCGGGTGTAATTGATATTGAGAAACAAGCTTCAGCATCTGCAAATCCAGTAACAAACCAAGAGTTTAACTTAGATACTGGAAGATTATTTTTATTTAAAGTAGAATAAAATCTATTATTTAATTGTTTAGAAGGGATTCTGATTGGATAATTTCTTTCGAAACCCATTAGAGTACACCTTAATTGCATATTATTTTTAGCTATGCACCAACTACCGTCTACTCGTTGCTCTTTTACAGTTTCTGTTTGCGATACAAATTCTGATTTAGATCCGCGATAGCCCATTTTCTTTTCATCTATCTTATGACTTATTACCATACATGAATAATTACTCCATCCACTTATAGCCTTTAAACTATAGTTTGGTATCAGAAGCTTTAGGGCGTCCCCGGAATTTGATAGTTTTATTACCCGTCTTAGCGTGTTCCCAGTACGCATGGCAGGTGAACTTGCCGAGTTCCTTAACAACTTTTAGCTCTACGCCTTAGTATGCTCTACCTACGAACCTGTGTCGGTTTAGGGTACGGTAGCCGTTGATTAAAAACCAACTATAAAAACATTATTTTCCTGGTCTAACACTATATAATAAACTTTTTTGAAGAATATCTAGTAGCTTTACAAAAGACTTTCTGTTTTATACTCATCAGTCATAGCTTTAGCTATTATCCTTAGAGGCCGCATTAAATCAAAGTGGATGAACCTTTCTTATTTGAAACCCTTTCGTATTCGGCGAGAAGTATTATAACTTCTTTTTACGTTACTCATGTCAGCATTATCTCTTCAGTAACCTAAAATACAATGAAACACTGTATTATCATTAGTTTGACTGAATGTTCTACTACCTAAGCTAACTTCATTATAATTGTTAATAAAATTAACCAACACGATATCGGTTGATTGTTTAAGACCCGTTAAATTTTCGGCGCCAGTATCTAATTTTTAATATATTTAAATTAATGACTGCTGATGCGTTGTTACAAACGTTCATTATAAGTAGCGACTGCCCATTTTTCCTATGACTACCTATTAACTTTATATTTAACCCTAAGTCATATAACACATACCTTCTAAGGTTGTTTTAATTTCAAAGGGAGTGGGGGTTAATTTAAAAATTATCAAAATTTAAATTTGACAGTTTTTAATGAAAGAAATTATAAGCACAAACAAATCATGGTTTTTGGAACTTAAAGATGGTTTTAACTTTTTAAATTTCCATATAAATTAATCAGATATTAAAACCTATTGACCCTATACAAACAATAAACATTTCAAGTATACTCCACATTAAATAATATCTTTTTAATGTACTTCTTAATTTAAAGAAAGTAGCTAATGAGGGAAATTTTGTTTCTAAATTAAAGTATTTAATTACTTCGTTTCCAAAAAATACACCTAATATATTTAACACAATAATAATTATAATTATTAATACTAGTATATGTAATAAAGCAAGTTCTTGTGTTAGTGTAAGACTATTAATGTATTCAAATAAGCTATCCAAAATATAATCCCAATCTGGAAGAATACTACTTTTTGTACCTCCTCCATTTGAAAGAATTTGTTCTAATATTTCTACAAGTTCTTGTTGGGTTTGTATAGTAGATTTTACAATTTCATTAGAAGCCTCTATAGTTTTTTTTGCTGATTCTAAATTTTCTGTACTAGAAGGATTGTTGAATATTTTATTCAAGCTTCCATATTTTTCTTGAAGAATTTCTACTATAGAAAGTACTTTTTCATTTGTAGTTTCATCTACATAAATATTATTATTGTTCAAAGTATTTTGAATATTTGTTGATATTTCTTTAATTTCTTTTATTCCAGAATTAGTTTCCTTAATAAGTTCTAATGCTACTTTATCGTTAGCTTCTTTTGCAGCTATTTCTGTTTTATATAAAATACTTTCTGCTTTTTTAATATAAATATGTTGAGCAATACTGTAACCAAGAAAATATAGTGAAGCTTTTGCAATTTTTTTTAAATGTCTCATTTTTTTTTATTTAATTATTAGTTTATTAAGAAGATATATTTATTTATACTGTATAATATCTTATTACAGTTAATTTATTTAAATGGTTTTATAGTACCTTCCAATAGGAATTTTGATTTTGGATATAAAATGAATTGTTTTAAATAATTGCCAGGATAAATTACCGCTTTTAAATTATTATAAAAATATAAAGTATTAAATTATGTAGATTAAAGTTTTAATTAGATTATTAAAGTTCATTCTAAATAAATTGTGTGGTTTTTCATAGGTAGCCGTTATAATTCGGCTGGTTTTATTCCAGTACTTTAGCATTGGATTAGACTATGTCATAATAATTTTTAATTTATATCGCTTCAGCGAAAAACAATGATGGTATACAAATTATTTAAATTACTCTAAGCGTGTAGTCGTTGAGGATCCTAATCTATAAACTTATTTGATAGTTTCCGGCAAATTACCCATTGTATTATCTATATAAATTGTTACTAAATTATAACTTAGTATTATAAGCTTTAGGGTTTCCTTGCATATAGCTTAGTTTTTGTTTATGAGCCCAGCAGTCTGTATATTGTTTAGGCATTTTAATATTTTTGGACCTTGTATTAGTCTAGCTTTAGATAAAAGCCATTTACCACTATTTAGGTCTAAGCTAAATATTTAAAGCCAAGTTTCCTAGGCTATTAGAGTACACTTTACACTATGTATCTATCTTCTATTAAATTTTCAAGAAGTATTCGAGTAAACCATTTAGGTTTATAATACATAGCGAGTAACCATCTACTCGTTGCTCTTTTCCACATAATGACTTACTTAAAACCTTAGTTATTATAATAAGTAATAGAGGTAGTTTAGATCCGCGAATGGCGATTTTCAGTTTCCCGATATTCATAACCTTGTTACTATTTCCAAGTGATTACCTTGGCCTTCATCCTTGCCCTTTTAGGCTAATAAATTAGTAGTTATGACTTTACGCTTTACCCGGAGTTTGATTACTTTAGAGCCTTATGAAACTTGCTTAAGGTTTCTCCACTCACTTCACAGCTGTATACGATAATCCTACGTCCTTAATTTCACTGAACAATCATTTGGGACCTTGATCTGTGTTAACGGCTGTTTCCGTCTTGACTACCCAACTTAGCTTGAATAGTCTGAATATCTACCATCAATTTATGTAATTCCGAGATTCGCTTCCAAAGGTAAGATTTTCTAAGTCCCCGCAACCTGAACAATTATTAATTATTTCTCTTTTCTTGCTCATGCAAATAAAGTAATTAATTTGTTGGGAAACTCCTTGCTGTACCTCCATAAATCTTGTAGTAATCTTAATTAAAAAACTAAGAAAACTTCCTTTACCGTAAAAACTGTATGTTATAAGGAAAGGGTAGGTAGATGTCATACTTTAATATGTTTCGTAGAAAACCAGCTAGCACCAGGTCAGATTGGCATTTCCAATTATTAATTTCTGTTATTCTATATTTTTCAATATAGTTCAGACTATACTTTCATCTCTACGTTGACTTTAGGTTAATTTTGTATAAATAGGCAAATTAAATTATCTTTGATTTACTATTTTTGTGGCTTAATAAATTTGGTGAAGTATTCGGATTGACTAATCTTTTTACTTTTTGCCTTCTTTATTAATATCCCAAGCTAATTAAACTATATCCTTTAAACCTTGTTCTGTTTTATATCCATTATTTTTTATAAGTTCAGCAGTTTTAATAGTTTTTTTTCAAAGTGATTTTTTTATAGTATTATATTTAATACTCTTAAGTTTAGGATATACTTTATCGAATAAATTATCTACACTTTGTACTTGATATCTAGCTGCTTTTAATGTAATTTATAAACAGTTTCGCATTTAACTAACTCGTTTAAAACAGAAATAGAAGATAATTAACACACAACTGTAAAGTAAACAGTTACTCTTCGTCTATGAGTGAAAAAGAAAACTTTCATTGTTGAATTATCTATCAAAGAATCCTTCTAGTAACTTAGCTTTTAACTTAGAGTTATTTAAAGCAGCTAATACTATTTAGGCTGTATTTAATTAAGTTAATTTACCGTATTTTACTATTATCTTTTTATTTTTTGTCGTATTTTTAATCATAAATTTAGTATTTTAACTATTCCTTCTAAGGTTAAATGTTTTTATTTATTCATTAAAACCACAGCTTTAAATATAGTATATTATTCTAACTTACTTCATCTTAACGGTTGTTAATCAAAATAAAGGCAGTATTACCTCTACTATTTCATCTATCGATCTAACTACATAAGTTACATTTTGTCTATTTATAGAGACTTTTCCTGTACCTAAGTATTTATATAAATCAGATTCTAACTTAGATTGAGTAAGATTGTAAATTGGCTCTGTATTGTCCCGTACCATTTACGTTTTTTAATTTAACTTATTACAAACTACCATCTGATTGTGTAAATTCAGATATCCATTCAGGTGTTATATAAACATTTTATCCTATTTTTTTTCTTTCGGTTTAAACTTAATTAAAAATAATGTTAGAACTAAAGTTAACCATGGTCATTCGAAACTGTAGAGAGCTAGCGTTTTGCCTTTATAATTTAAAAGCCTTAATTTTTCAATTAAAGTCGTTACGGGGTTAGTATCTAGCTATTTTATTTGTTTCTAGAAAGATACAACTTCCCACGGTATTGCCTGTTTTGTAGGTTTCTACCGTTATGAGCTAGTTTTATTTTTAAGGAAATTACTTCCCAGTGCGGCAAAATGTTATACCGCTTACTTAAACTCTTCGGAGAATTATGCAACATTCACCCGTTCGATCCATTATAATCTGGTCTAAGTAAAATCACTTCTGGCTTCGGGTCTAATAATAGTAACTTACCCACCATAGTGTAAACTTTTTAGTTTTTATGACTATCTAGTCGCTTTCGCTAAGGCTTTTAACCTTGCTACTACTATTAAGTTGCTGCATTGATACCAATATTTTCACATTGGATTAGACTATACCTTCAACTCACAAAAATGTTAGGATATTATAATAATAGAAAGGGAGAATTAATATTAAATTTATAATAAAAATGACTTAATAAGTTTGATCAATTCTAATAATTTATCTTTAGAACTGCTTAGAATATAAATTATATTTTCAGTTTTATGTATACTACATTCTAAATTTATTTTTTATTACCTTAATTAATTTTGTAAGATTTTCCATAGATTAAGTACAAAGATATAAACCGCTTACTTATTTATAAACCCGCAGGCTCCATTCATAATCCATTAAGCTAAACCTATTTCTGTTAACATTTATTTGAAATTATTAGCTATATAATTTATACCTTCTAGATTAATTCCAGTTATTTTTTAAAAAAAAGGAAGACTTAACTTTTAAAATTTACTATTAATATATTTTTTATATTTATTAGGTCTATTATCATTTGTAAGAATTGGCTTAGATCCCTATTATTATTGAAATATAATTGTTCAATATATAATTTATTTTTAAGAAATTGTTTAAATTGAAGTCTAGTATTAGAATACTTATCTTATTTGGTTTTATGCTGTTAAATAACATGCTTCCTATGATAATTTTATTTAATTCATTTTGTAATTGAGCTTTTCTATACATTTTCATAATTAAGATTTATATTATTTTTAATATTGATTGATAGCGTATAACATATTTGGGGCTATTTTAACCTTATTCTATTATTTTTATCCATAATTTCTTGGAATATTTGAGTGCTGACGTATTACAATGTTAATTTACATCGTCTCTTCTTTCGAATCAGTCGTTACAGGGCTAATAAAAAGTGTACTATAATTTAGTACATAGTAACATTTGTCTTATTCCTACGATTTAGTAGCTTCCCACGGTATTTCCGATAGATTATTCCTTAGGATTCACCGTTAGCATGCTAATATATTAAAATATTGTCACACCGACTTGTTAAAGTCATGAGTCAGTTTTAAAAAATTTCACAATTTTAAGGGCAAGCATTTCACCCAGTTGGAATAGGTAGGCCCTCGCAGGCTTTCCCCTCCTAAGAACCGTACGTGCGACTTTCACCGCATACGGCTCAAGCAATCATTCGTGACACAGAAACACTCAGAATCTGGCCCTGGCTCGTTTTAACTTGGATTAGTTTTACCTTTTCAGTTCCTTAATCTTAGCTTGTGTTATGCTATTTTGGCATAGTTGATTTTGTAAGATTTTAGGTTTTTTGAGACAGTGTACATAAATTGTTATTCGGTTTACTTTAGCTAATATTGTAATTACCAACCCTGTGACCTTCTTAACTTTTATTTATCCTCAACACTAGTTGGTTCTGTATTTGGTAGACTAATTTATTGTTTTACGTTGCCTTCACAATTTTTTATTATCGTAATATTTACTTTTTAGTAAAATTTGGCGCATTTTCTCTAATTTACACTTAAAGGTGTTTTATATTTCAGGCTGATAGATTTTATTTCTATATTGCTCTCAATTGTTTGTCAAAAGCTTTTTTAAATTATCTCCGTTGAGACTGAACTAACGATACTAGTTATATTTGGATACTGTTAGCTTCCTACTTGTAGTAGTTAGGCATATTCGCAGTTTGCCTTATTAACTTAAAATTATAAAGATGATCACCAGATTCAAGTTAGCACCCTTTCGAGTTAGCTCATTGAGCCTATGAAGTCCCTTCTTATGGAACAACCGTTCGCTTTTTGATTCCTCCTGTACCTCCTACCTGTTATGTACACTTCCGTGTGTAGACTTTATAGTACACCTCTGATTTATACCTTTAAATTTTATTGCTTTAATCAGTAGGCATGAGGCTTACCATGTTTCCAAGTGAACACCGTTCAATACCCTTTTTATTAGCAGGGGTTCATACTTTACTCCGGTAGTTATTAGGACCATAGGATATGCCAGCATAAGAAACATATTCCAGCTACATTTGATAGATTTTAGCTACCAACACCTTTTACGGAGCCTTAGTTTTACGTATGTTCGCTTTCGCTAACCTCGCTTGGTATTTTCCCTAGCACTTTCGTTACATTGTCCCTTAAGCTTCACACACAAAAATCACTTTCCACGCATGTCAAGGTAGGGACAGCTCTATGGTCAGAGCTAATGGAATTTCACCATATTGTTGACTTGGACTTTTTCATGTCGCACTTATGCAAAAGGTACGCCCTCATTTTATTTTAAAATTCGGACTGCTTATAGAGTTACTAATTCATGTTCTATTTCACCAATTCATTTATATTGTTTCCAAGATAAAATCATTTTGTTTGTTTTCTACTTGCTTTTCAAACTTTTCCTTCACAGTACTTATTCACTATCGCTAAATTTATTATACTTAGCCTTAGAGGATGGTTCCCCTGTGTTCCGACAAGTTTTCTCTCATCGTACTTTATTGCCTTACAATGTAAGACAGATACTATAATAATTATTATTTTTGATAAACCTACAGGACTTATTGTTTGTAACCTTTTTTAGTAAACTTTATTTAAAAACTTATTTTTATTTTCAATTTATTTTGAAATAATATTATTATATTTTAAGGCTAGTCCGATTTCACTCGCCATTACTTTCGGAGTCTCGGTTGATTTCCTTTCCTTTCCCTACTGAAATGTTTTACTTCGGGAAGTAATTAACTAATAAGGTTTACCTTAGGATCGCTTAAATAGTATATAAAATCTAACTTTTTAAATTTCTTTAAGCATTTGGTTTTTCCCTCCTTATATTTATAAATTTGCTTTAGTTTTCTTTAATAACCCCTTTAATTAACTTTTTTAAATATTTTAAAATGATGGAACTATATTAACATCGATACTTATATATTAAAATTAAATAAAATTATATAATAGTGTAAAAAAATCTAATTTATAAAAAAATATAACAATAATATAAATTATAACTTAATTGAATCTTAATATTAATTATTAATTAAAAACATTTAATTTAAAAAGTGTGTTAAAACTTAAAAATTATAGACTAACTTATGATTTAAATTATAAATAAGTAATAAGTCACATAATTGTAAAACAAATAAAAACCTAAAATTTAAATTATTAAAGTATGGATTAAATAACATTATAAAAAGATACAAATCGTAGAATAATAACCTGTCAAAATAACAAGCTATAACCAATAACAACATAAAAAATTGTAAAAAAAATAATAACTCAAGTTATGTAAATTGCCTTAAACTGGCCACGTGCTTAATTTTCATTTAAAAATTTATTAACTAAAATTGCCTTAAGTTTTTGATGAAATTGTAAAAATTGAGATAAAATACAAAATAATTACATTATAAATAATGGAAAAATTAAATTATTTTTAATTAAAACTAAATACATATTTTACCATAAACTTTTAGCCTAGCAATTAGCAATCTGGAGTAAAATTTACAAAAAATGTAAAAAAAGTTTAAAACCAACACTGGAATACTACTAGCTAAAATAATAATTAAAATAACTAAAAAAATTATCACAAACAAATATTAAAATTTACTAATAAATTACCATAGTTAATACCCGACTCAAAATATACAAGAAAAAAAAATTAAAAACTTTAAAAAAAATAAAAAAAAAATAAAGAAAAAGTAAAAAAAAAATAAAAAAAATTAAGAAAAAAAGAATAAAAAGCTTGAACAAGTTATCCACAAATAATTGTGCAG
>Ga0153975_1000050_pt1 | contig 32705 bp, 36 predicted proteins | sample TSGA059MetaG_FD_104694 | JGI IMG/M metagenome (GOLD analysis project Ga0153975, IMG submission 104694) | Attine ant fungus gardens microbial communities from Georgia, USA - TSGA059 MetaG | ecosystem: Host-associated > Fungi > Mycelium > Unclassified | place: USA: Georgia, Yuchi Wildlife... | reverse complement strand
ATACAGTGTATCACGGGTAAACGGCCCAGTTGGGTGACGCCATGGGTGACGCTCGGTGACGCTCGCCTAGGAAAGGAAGCGTCACCGATCCAATACACGCTGTATTCGCAGTGTATTCGGGATGGGCCGGGCTTGGCTCGCTGCTTTTGGACAAAACACACTGTATTCACCGAAGATATGAGAGGACACTGTCTCACGTGACACATGACCCGAAGCAGTGCTGCGCCATTGTTTGTCAAGCTGACTTAATCACTCCAAAACTAAACAAAGTCGGTGAGCCTATCGATTTGAAACCGACTGTAAGATCCAAAAAAGAACTCCGTGGTAGAAGCCGCAGGTATGTAACTTTTTATCCACACATATCTGTGGTGCCATTATCTCAACTCTCGTACATAGGTCAGTGGTGGTGCAACACGACAATTAAACGTGCCGACGTCCAGGAGCTTACGCACCGTCTTGCCACTAAGGACCTCACGCATCAGATTGATTTGGGATCTGACGTCAAGTTGAAATGGAGCGCTGTGCTTCACCTTGATATTGCAGGGTCTAATGACCGCTTGCGTACTATTTACAACAATTTGAAGGGTATCGAAGTGCTGGAAACGCCAGCGGATGTTTGATGCTAATAATCAAGGACAAGCTTGATTGTTACCGAATAATAGTTGTCTGCTTATGCCTGCCATTTTTCGTATGACCTTGTCATCAATTTATGCATACAACAACGCTCGTCTTCGCCGTCACGAACAGATCTGCTGTTCATGCGGATTCCTTCGTCGTACTTCCTCTCACAAGAGATGTCAGTTTCAGTGGCTTGGATTTCTCGGTAATGTATGTCAGGATGCCATAAACATGCAGGTTCGCTCTCACAGCACAATTCGAGTTCAACAACTCTGCGCTCACGCACATCTATAAAGAATGAAAGACAGTCTTCCCTTCTAAAAGTGAAGCCTAGTGATCAATCGAAACCTGAAAACTCTAGCGTCAACACACATGCACTGCCTTTGCGAAAGAGTGCGGGGATGCCTTCGCCTGAGGCTGACACATCGACTGATAAGGAGGCGTTGGCTCATGATCCACGTAACAGCATAACCCACTGGCACTCCAGTGATTGCCTCCGAACGATCTCGGCCCTCGGGGATGTCAGAAATCCCGAAGCTTACCCTCCACCGAACATGAGAAAGTCACGATAAGTACGCTAAACCACCGTGGTGGAGCCTACTTATTTGAGTCGGCACATTGGCCGCATGATAAAAGATGATGTCAAATACATTCATCCCTAAGGGAACATTGCTTAGGAGGGCCTGGAAAGAAAGGTGTACTTGCCTGTCAGCACAATAAAATATCCATTTCCATCATAGACCAAGCTAGGCACGATGAGCGACGAACAGTTGCATTTCCAAGTGGTAAGGGACTTACGAACGTATACGTCGTCCTAGTCTAATGATGGGTCAGCGCTTGTGAAGATAATATAGAGACGAAATTGTCACCTTTTGCTGAGAGTATCGTATCGCAGAAAGCACACGGTAGAGATGGTCAGCACACTGAGGTCATACAACGCCATTGTGATGTAATATGAGTAAGTTGAGAGTGCTTTGCTTGAATTTCCTGGTTGTATTTTGCTGGGCAATCACATCAATGGTACTTCGTGGCAAAATAATTTATGTATACGGTAGCACCTGCCTACATGCGAAGACTCAGTTGCGTTCCAGTGAGTGTGGCCTTCAAATTTCTGGCAGGGCCTTAATGCTAGTGTCATTTGAGTCCCGCTGACAGCAGCTGCAAATGACATGCTCATTGCCCAGGACTGCGACTAGCCACAGAATCACTGTCAACTGTTGTCTCCTACTTGTCTATGCCACCACTCACCAAGTGTATGGATTTGGATCCGCAGATGCACTTTGAACTGTCGAAAGAAGGAGTTTAGAAACTTGTTGATGCTTTTTTATTCTACGCTCCTCTCGATGATCATGCTCCGCGAAGTAATAGCCTTGGATGCATACCTTTTTACCGTATCGCATACCTGCTCTGTCCATGCCACGCCTGCTGCTGAAATCGTTACCGAGAAGGTACTGTCATAACATATTTTTTTCACTGGTGAACTCATCTGTTTCAAGGCACTGCCCACTGGCAGCAGCAGGAACGTTACTATGGAACTCTGGCTCAATCCCGGATTCCCGCCGGGGCTTCAAGTGAGTGTTTTCCGATGTGACCAGTCTGAGGGAAGCACGTGATGTGCACATCTCACGTGTTTCGTCCAGACAGTAACTCAGCTAGCAATCAGTCCACCGTGACATTTGCCTCTGGCGTAGACATTAAATCGTCCGCCATACGCTGGATATCTACGTACCAGGGCGTTGTCGAGGCTGCCACCGCGATGGTACCACTCGTGCAATGGCCATCAAAGCTTCAAGTAGATACCAGCAATATCACGCTTACGTGATACCTTCGCAACATAAGTTCGCAACATATCGCGACAGGCAAGAGCTATTTGAGAACTTAGCAAGACTAATAGTGGCCCATCTTTTCATCCAGTCAGCAGAATTTTATTCAGACATTCTTTTGGAAAAAACAACAACAGGAGACTCGGAACGCTTGGGGAGGAACGAGTCGTTTTACTCGCGATGCATTCATCGCTGGCCGTCTCACCTGGGATCTGTTCTCGATGGCGAATGAAGGTAATGTTCGACAGAAGCACAAGGCCGATGCGCGCACCGCTTTAAGAACAATAGACTATAGTCGTGCACGGACTGCTCGATCGTCTTTTCAATTCCATACGACGAGACGGGGATATAGGACGATTGGTCTACAAGGGCATCGCTATGACAGGAGCATCCCACACTGTGAAGAAATAGATTGGCTCATCGACTACCTGGTCAAACGCAGAGGAAGACTCAGGAAACACGAGGTGATGCTCTGCTTGCACTGAGCGCTATGCATTGAATAGCCAATCGACTTTTCTACGTCAAGGCGCTTATCACTAAACCTTCCCGAGTCTGCATGCCGCGTTGAACGCCATTTTTGACGCTCGAGAGGAACTGTCGACTATCACAGACAACTCAACCCAAAACTTTTGGATGAGCATAAACTGGCGCGGACATATACCCCGCCTCCCAACCGTGCATGCCTCCATTCCTACAGGGCATGATAGAAGTTGGACCAATTATACGGGCCTTGTCGGCTGTACGAACTTGTCTCCGTATTTGCTTAAAATAAGACTACGGTGCAACAGCCGAAGGCGATAGTACGCAGATGCATATTTTGGAACAACAATCAAGCAACCCCGTATTACATTGATATCCGCCGAGGGTGGACCAGCTTATCTCCAAAAATAGTTTAAAAGAATATTGAATCATATCACTGGGATGAGCAAGTGTTGGAGCGTCCGTGCTGGGAATAGCTGACAATGCGGATCATAATGGGCCAAACCTCTTGAAGTACCGTACGTTATCTACCTGAGTTGTACACTTTCTTCCTCTGCCTGATATGGCATTATTTATCAGGTCAGTCAGAAGTACGGTCATCTGTCAGATCCACTAGCATCAATATTGCTCGTGTGCCTTGGTCACATCTCAATCGAGATGTCTCCAATGAGTCCCTGTACCCTGATGTTTGTTTGAGGCAGTTGCAAGCGAAAATTCGCCATTGTCATCCTCAGCCCGGATATCTGGCTGTGCTGCCTAGCACACTTACTGACTCGGGACTCTGTATTATTAAACACCTGAAGTTCGTGAGTGAAGCTAGCTCAGATAAACCACTATGTGATGCAGATGAAGTTTTGGTTTTGAGATTCTAGGCTATCCTTTTACTTGCTGTCTCCATCATTAAATATCCTTCGGTAGTTTCCAGAGTCCTGTGTTATTTGTTCCGTGCCAGCTAATTTGGCGGCGTCACTTCAACTTTTACTGAAATTGGCTTCAGCCATGCTGAAAACACAAAATGGCAATGTATGGGATCGGAAAAATATTAGGACTAATACATACAACACCCGTAGCGGTAATTCTTGTAATTTTAGAAGTCAAAACTTTTGTTAAGGTCCTCGTGTAGAAGCTCCCGCATTCCCGGAGGTAAAATTGGCTCTTTGCGGTCGTCCGCAATATAGCCTGTCGAGATTCCACGATGGCCACGGGCGGAAGAAGCGGTTAGTCCTGACGTAATACAATTCAGCTGTTCCACTAACGAAAAGGCATTTCAACGCTTTCTTTTGCGTTGAACGTGATAGTTGGAAAGTCCTAAAGGAGGAGCGTTATCAATGCTTCTTTATGTCATGCATGTTATTGCGACACACGATATATGGTATCGCATCAAGTTGCACTATAACTACGTTGAAAACGGTTCTTCCGGCGCGAATAAGTGTAAACAATCACCTTTATCATTTACCACTCGCTTCGTTACTCCAAGTGCGGTATCCGTTGTCATCTGCACCGAACCCAGGTGACGCGAAGGGAAGCCGAACTGACGGAGTTCTGACGTTCGATCACGAGGGGGATCATCACCTGGTCTACAATTTCCAGAACAATCTGACTAGTACTAGGGGGGAAAGCTGACCTAGTATGCCCTTAGAATGAAATGAAGCTTGATAAGTAAGCCTGATGTCTCAGTGGATATCAATCTCACCCCAAACAAGAAACAGCTAAACGTGTTGCAATCTTCCGGAGCGAGGACTGTTTTGGCTTTCGGGTCAAGAAGACATACCCTTGTAATCGGGATATTTTTCTTCTCCAGCAGCTCCAATACTGATTGAGTATGGACTTTGTACGAGGCGGCAGACTCATTAAAGGAGGACAGCCGAGCCTCAAGAGATGAACAAGAATTTTGCGATAGATGTGTAAATTCAACTCGACCATTAATGCCTGCCAATTTAATCATATGCTGGACCAACCGTCAGTCCTGGAGCGAATCGAGCTGAGAAGCTTACGTACCGCATATTCAAGCTCGACCCAAGGTGGGAGCGAATTTGGTGTCGTTTCATCCTCCTCCATGTGCTCTGTGGAAATCCATTAAATCTTCCTTCGAGTTGCTTCTATAGGATCAATGTAACGCACCGATCACGTACATGAATGACATAGTTGCGATTTTTCTACACGACGACCCTTCCGTCGGTTTCCGATTCAGCCTCTCGAGCTAGAATATCACTTGGCGTTGCAGTCAGCTGCAGATTGTGTGAACCGATCTGTAATTATCTGCAGTGTGGTTTGCACAAGGTTTGCACAAGGTTTGCTGCAAGTCTGCTTTTGACAAAGTTTGGCGTGTTGGCTTCATCGATCTCTAATTTGCGTCTTCCTAATTGGGATAGTCTTCGGTTCATGCTGTGCTTCTTTTCCGCGTGCCTCGCTGCCCCCAAAAGTGTAGTACGATATCTTCCACAATCATGCGATGGATTTTCGTCAAGAGTTTGTGCAGATCATGGTGTTGCAGGGTTACATGTGACCTTTTTCAGGATGGTCGTGTAACCTGCGTTACCGAGCGGCGTTGAGGTTGTCGTTCAGCATATAATAAGCACGATTTCATCGGCATTGGTGCTTGGTTTTGCACGATTCAATCGGACATCCCTCAACGGAGTAATATCCCTGATATGATATACATTGCCAAGTGCCGCATATGACATTGCATATCACCTTCGAATTATCAGGTATGTCTCGACGTCACCCCAATTCCTATTCAGAATTAGCCAGCTATATATATTATACACCATTGCTTAATCGACACATCACATCTACAGCCCTCCAGTTACAATGTCTCCCCCCAAATTCAGGGTTGCTATCTGGTAAGGCGTCCTCAGCTTACTAGCCGTATTACTCATCGCAATCATGTTCTAGTGGAGGTGGGGTAGGCGGTTTGACCTTGGCTGTTGCTTTATCCCAATATCCGAACATTATTATCGATGTGTATGAAGCTGCTCAGAGCTTTCGTGAAGTGGGTGCCGGTGTTGGCATCTGGCCCAGGTCATTCAAGGTACGGATCTCTGAAACAAGTACATATACTTGCGTCAGACACAATTATCCAGGTCCTACAAAAGCTAGGGGCTGACTTTGAGCAGCAGCTACTTCAGTGCAGCGATTCCCGGTGGACAGAAGAATTTGGTCAGTGACAGCTGTATATGACGTTTTTTCAAATTACTGAGAGAAAGAAAAAATAGTTCCCTCTATCAAGTACCGTAAAAGTGATCAAGCAATAGGCACCGAGCTGTTCGTGCTGAGGACGAAAGGTCAGCTTTTCAATTCGCCGCATGTATCTCATAACTGACCACGACTGCAGGCGTACTTATGCGCTTTCATCGAGCCCACTTTCATAGCATATTCCTCTCACATCTACCACCGTCCTGCACGACTCACAACGCCAAACGACTAAAATCATACATCCAGCCCTGTTCAACAAATTCACCTATTACTCTATCATTTACGGACGGATCGATTGCGACGTGCGATGTTTTATTCGGTGCTGACGGAATAAAATCTGCAGTCCGGAACGTCATGTTACGCGAATTGGCTGAAGTCGTCTCTTCCGATGCAAAGCAGTCTGTCCTCTCTTGCATCAACCCGGTATGGAGTGGCGTCACTGCATACCGGACACTAATACCTGCTGAAAAACTGCGTGCACGCTGTCCTGACCACCGTGCCTTACGGGAAGCCGTACAAGTAAGTCTAGTTGCGGTAACCTGTCATTCTATTAACTTGGCATCGCTTTTACTTACAGTACTTGGGAAAGGATGCTGTGAGACGCTCTATTCATGATGTCCACTGTGCTATGGCTGACGAGTTGCAGTTCTTCCTTGTATACCCTATTTCTCACGGGCAATACGTTAACTTTGCGGGTTTTACACTTCAACCTGATCTCGTTGCCACTGCCTATGAAGCTGATCCAAGGAATCCTCGACCGTCTTTCAAAGGGAAGACTAACAACGAGTGGGTTAGCGAACTTACCGCCGAACAACTCGTTCAGCCTTTCAAGAACTTCGAGAAGGACGCACAATCCATTCTCATGGTCTGTCATATCGTGGTTCGTATCCAAGTTACTGTTCCTCACTATCTCCATAGTGCGTAGAAGGTGGCACGCTTTGGGCTGTGCACACCGTGAAAACATTACCCTCCTTGAGCTTCGGGCGAGTTGCACTGCTAGGAGATGCTGCCCATGCAATGATGCCTTTCCAAGGCTCTGGTGCTGGTCAGAGTATCGAGGTCAGCCATCGAGTTTCCAGTCGCAATGTATATATCGTGCTCATTCAATTTGATAGGATGCTTACCTCCTCGCGACTGTTCTTGGACACAAATCCACCACCCTAGAAACGATACCCAGGGCTCTCGCAATTTATGACAGGCTAAGACGGCCATTCTCTGCTGATGTGGCTCTACGCTCTAGGCTTAATGGTCAGCTTTGTGCGCTACAGAAGGACATCCCTTTGCGTAAGCTCGGCGATACGATGACCAAATATTGGGAGTGGGCGTGGCTGACCGACCTGGATGATGATTTGGAGGAAGCTGTCAAGCTTGTCGAGGACAGATCATTTAACGTTATATGATACGGAAGTGGTGGATTACTGTATACATACTTTCCCATTATTTATTTTATTAAAGTCGTTCCAACGGAAAATTCTATAGTGTCATACCATCATATATGACATGCATTCTTTAGCCATAGGTGGGTGCGGGGACACAAAGTGACTCTGTTTCTGGGTCCGAAAGTGGACTTGTGTAATGGCGCTTGCACGATGGTCGTAGCACAGTATCTTCAATATGACGCGGGTAAGTAAAGGGGTACAGACGAGCTCTGTGTCCTGAAGGAATGTCATTTCCTTCCAGAGATTGCCGGGAGAGCAGGCCCATAGATGATAAATACACTGCCTCATTGATTCAAATATTCACCAATGGTTCGGAACCCTAAAATCCCAGGCGGATCACGGCGAGGCCAAATGTCCAAAGTGAGATGCCATCAGTATAGTTTTTCTCGTGCGCATAAGAGAGGCCGAAATCTGCAAGGACAGGTTCTTGCGCAAAAACAACGATTTCTAGTTTTATGTCGTGGTTGGCGATTCCCGTTGGGCCGTGCCACTGAGGCATGGATACACGTTCGAAGTCGGGTTTGACGCGTGGAATACATACCTAGAAAAGCAACCACTTTACCAACTGAGTACCCCACCCGCGGAGCATTCCTGTGGAGTATGGTGATGGTGAGTTATTAAAAAGCATAGAATGTAGCAAGTCGATTTGCCATAGAGTCCCAGGGAAGTACAACAGACAAGCAAGGCTCCATACCATAGTAAAGCAGAAGCTGATCATTTATTCGAAAATACGTCCGCACTGGTTCCACGCGGGATATCTTCCTGATAAGAATCCCCTCCGAGACAAGGCTCCATACCATAGTAAAGCAGATGCTGATCATTTGTTCGAAAACACGTTCGCACTGGTTCCACGAGGAATATCTTCCTGATAAGAGTCCCTTCGAGATAGGGACGTGCTTGTGAAATGCCATTCTTGACGGTTCTTCTGAAACATTCAGACTCAGACTCAGTATGCGTTTCGATTCAGCCCCTTGGCGAGCTGAAAATATCGCTGCCACTCCCAATACTCCTTATCCTGCAAAACGCGCAGTGCAAAGTATTAAATGGGCCTAGGATAGATGGGAGCCTGAGTAGCATTGAGCAGACTCGGGTCTGATTAGGCCAGAACACTATGGTCGTACATGTTGACTTATATACCAGAGGGAAAGGTCAAAGTGCATAGTGGATGAAGTAGGAATGTGGCTGTGACGGTGACGCGCGACATTTCGTCAAAGCGTGCGGCTTATGTAATGAAGAGAAATTAATATGAGAAGTGTCCGTTATGACACATCTTGGCAATGGCGACGGTGAGGGTCTTCTCGGTTAAGGACGTTTAATCATCCTCTCTTGAGGTCAGGAGCCTATCGCTGAGGGTTAAACTATCTAAACTTTAAAGTGAACCGATTTCAAGTGTTTCTCACGGTCGGATTCAGTCTTTGACACAGTGATCACTGACTCGGATACACCACAAATTGCTGCAAATGGTGTGATCGAATTTGTATTACCTGCAGAACTGCAATACACCACGCCAATTGACCTTACTTCGCAAGGTAGTCTCTTGTTCTTGCTCAGTGACGTACCCATGGACCCTAATAATGAGTTCATCGAAGTTGAAAATCGCATTCGAGCGCTCACGACCATCTTAAAAAACTTGGACTATCACATCACACCCCTATCTGATCCCAAAGACTTTCCTTCGTTTTTGCGCCACTTTGTCAATCTTCTCACTACTGGCGACAGGAAATGTTCTGAGAAGGTGGTCGCTATGACAGGATCCATCCTTCCTGATGGGAAGGTAAGCACTTTGGTTGTCACTCAAAATCCTTCCCCGAAGTCTGGCGTGGAGAACCTATGCATCAAAGATGTGTCGAAGTCGGAGAAATCATTTGATGCAATCGTGGATCTGAAACGGTAGGAGCATATATTAAGCGCGTTATTGAACCAACACTGAAACTCTGAAGTGATGACAATGTGGTCCTCACAGAATACATATCAGACTTATGGGCTGCTCTGACGTACTACCAGTCAGCTTCCGACCGTTATGCGGATCTTCTCATTTTCGTTGTGTATCGCAGTTATCGCGAGTTATTCAAGCGTGTCAGACAGGATATGAAGACGTGGAAGGTGCACGTAGCTGAGGACATCCTTGCTTGGACTCCCAAATCCAACGAGCTTCGTAAAGGCCCTCGGTGGTTCAAGTTTCCTTACTGGTTGGAAGCTTTCGTGATCCCGCCTGAACAGCTTCAGGTGATGAAGACTCGGAAGAGAGGTGCTCCGGGCAAGGAATTTATTGAGGTCGAGTTCTCCAATGCGACATTAACTTTCTGGGCTTGGCTACTCGGCAAATCGTTGTGGGATTTGGAGGACATTGTGGACACGGCGGACAAGAAGAGGAAACATGACGTGGAAGGTTTCAAGAAAGATCTGGCCATGATCGCTGACTGGTGTCATACCCTTCATCGTTATGTGAACTGGAGTGCTCGCATTGTGGAGACTCTCCTAACAGAGACATCACTTTCCAGCGTGTTCAAACTCCCTCAACGTATGTTCCCATTTCTTTCTAGGGTTTCGATTTTGATGTCGTTCTTTGTGTGCGCTGCAGGCAGTAATTCTCTGTGTGACGACGACGACAACAACAACGCTGGTCACAATAACAGCACCGACGATGACCGCAATGCTAATGCAGACGAGGATGACGAGGACGCCGACGACGGTACAGTGCTTCTTTGATGAGATGAGATGCCACTGAAACGTCAGTCAGACTCGGCCGACATGTCACGCGAAATGAATGAATCTGATGGACATCTTGTCCTACGCCACTTGAGAGCTATGCTTTCCTGGAGTGCAGCTCTTGATTCACTTACCTCTTCCAAGAATCTCTCCATCATAAATGGCAAGCTTGACATCGGTCTCGTCCAGGTTCCGCATCCTGGTCATGGCATTGCCAGAATAGAGGACATCATTGATGAATTTTTCAAACGATTTCCACTTCGCTCAGTCGAGGAGTCTTGTAGAACGCGAGATACAGCCAATCTCAAGAGGGGTTGGAACTCGAAATTTATTGGCACTATGCATGCTGAAGCTTCATTAATGGGTCTTCTCACCTATTTTTCAGAACCCGATTCCTTAAGGCGCGTGGATTATGGGAATGCACTTGAAGATCCAAAAATTGCTCAGCGTATGGAAGTCTTGATTGGACCAGTAAGTCCCGTCATGATACTCAGCCATTCATATCATCAGTACTTATTAGTGTGTGTTAGACTATGATGACCGACAAGGTCATTGGAGTAGGGAAGAAGTGCTGCTGGTGTTGTAGCGCTCTTGGCTCAATCCTGTCACAAGACAAACACATCTCCATCAAACTGCCTGGTTCGCACGGTATCATATACCCGTGGACTCCTCCGCGGGTCGGATTGGACCTCAATGTTTTGCAGATACTGGAAGATCAATTGTGGGACGCATTGTACATGGCAATCGACAATGCTGGAATTAATGTTGGTGACGAAGATGCACCAAATAAGTACACTTACACTTTCAAAAAAATATTGCTGTAGAATCTGCACTCGAACGGGTGGATGTTATTTGTATTTGCAATGCCTTTCAGCTTTGAGGATCGGGCCCTGCTTTAAGCTTTTTGCGTCGTCGCTTTGAAGAGTCTCTTGCCATGACTGACGTACATCTTTTTGTTCTCTAGTATAACCGTAGCATAAGATGAAGTTCTCGTCCTCCTCGCCATTGTGTCTATTGCTAGCCTGCTGCATAACCCACACCTCACGGCCGTGCTATAGACTTTTATCCACAAATTCTAACACTTCCTATTCACCACACTCCTTCCATAAATCGGATATAATGTCTTCTTTAAGCAGATTTAGGGTCGCCATCTAGTAAGCGTCTTCGGTGTGCTGACTGTCATGCTCATTACGACTTAACAAAGAGGGGTAGGCGGTTTAACCTTCACAGTCGCCTCGTCCCAGTAGCTGGATATTAATATGGCATGACGCCGCTCAGAGCTTTCGTGGGATTGGTGCTGGCGTTGGCATCTTCCCAAGGGCATTCAAGGTAAAGGTTCCTGAAACCAGTACATATACTCGCGCCAGACACGATTATCCAGGTCCCACCAAAACTAGGGGCTGGCGTTGAGCAGCACCTACTTCAGCGCAGCAATTCCGGATGGACAGAAGAATTTGATTGGTGACGAGCCGACGACATTATTCAACATTTACTGAGGGAAATTTTAGTCCCAATTATATAACAAGTCTGACCAACCTTGTTCAGTGACACCGAGCTGTTCGATCTGATATCGAAAGGTCAGCATTCCTTTGGTATTTCTCCACATTTGCATGCATCTCATGCTGACCACGACGGAGAACAGGCCCTAAGCGCTTTCATAGAGCTCACTTCCGTGATGCATGTCGATGGTAGAGGCAAGAGTAGTACGCCAGTGGCGCACTTCTCTCGCGTCTACCATCGACATGCACTACCTACAATACCAAATGATTAAAACTATACTCCCGGCCCACCGACTGTTGAAGCACCTCGCTGATTGTGTCAACATTCACAGCAGCGTGTGATGTTTTAATCGATGCTGATGGAATCAAGCCCACAAGTCCGGATCTACTATATGCTGCGCAAGTTAACTGTCCTTGGATACGAAGCTACGACCCTCGAAATTGTACCCCGGGCCCTCACCATCTACGACAAGTTGAGGCGGCCGTCGATCATTCTCTGCTGATGTGGGCGCTCAGTGGTTGCTGGCCAACAATGTACCTTTCAGGCTGACGTCCCTTTGCCCGAACTCGGCGATGCAATGACCAAGAACTGGGAGTGAGCATGGCTCACCAAGCTAGATGACGCTTTGGAAGAAGCTGTGAAGCTACTGCTGTCTCCATGAGCAGAAATTTGTGTCGTTCTATAGCGATATTCCTTCGTGCCAGATATACCTCAGAGTATTAATCAACGCTGCCAGCAGGCAATTATAGGATTAAATATCTCTAAATATTTACACACATCCACGACGGTCCGTTCCACCCCAGCCTATTTGCGCCTGCTCAAAATGCGAGTCACACTCGATCTGACAACGCCTGCCGCCTTCTCCACCTCTTTCTTCGTCAGTGCGCTAGTGACGGCGATGCGTATAGTGGGCCTGGACTCAATCATTTCCTGTCCACGCAAGTGCTTTGCCCGTGTGATCAAGACGCCGTTTGCCATAGCATCATCGACAATATCCTGCAGGATGCGCTCTTCTGCCTCGTGGTCATAAGTAGGTGCTGTGGCAGAAAGTGACTGTTGCTGGGTTCGCAAGCTGAAGTGTACGATAGGGCTCGCGCGATGGCCGAGTAGCGTGATGCCCTCGGTTTTCTCCAAAACAGCGCGAACGGCACGGATGTTATCTTGCAAGGTAAGAAGTACAGAAGGATTGTTCTTGAGCAAAGTTATTGCCTCGGAACCAGAGGTCGCTAGGAGAGCTGGCATGGAAGCCGAGAAGACGAATGCGGTACCGTTGATTCGCTGTTCAGCGTATCGTGAGTGCGAGATAAATGTCGAGTGGTTCATACTTACTTGGTGGTCCACCACGATTGAAGAACCAGCGCAGAAGCCACCCGCGGAACATAGACCATTGGCAACAGAACCCACGAGCATGTCAATCTGCGACGCCTGATAATCTTCATGTAAGATGGTATCGGTAACAGAAGGAGTAGTCACCTACCGGAACATTGTACAGTTCTGTCAGACCACGACCGGTTCGACCCATGGTTCCGAAGGAGATACTTTCATCTAGGATAAGCCGATACTTGTACTTCAATTTCAGCTCGATCTGAGAACCAAACTTGAGTGAGATGTGTCGAACAGGTAAATCGAAGGAACCAACCAATTTGGGAAGATCCACCATTTCGCCATCGCGCTCAAAGATACCTTCAGTGATGATAAATCTCCGGGTGAGAGGACCTTTGCGTTTCTTCCTCTCCTTCTCCACGTTGATGAGGGTCTCTTCGAGACTCTTGAGGTCATTGTGGTCGTACCAACGAACGGTTGAGCGGGAGATCTGAATGCCTTTCTGAATGGCGAAGTTTACGGAGCGGTCAGCGACGATGATGTCCCCACGCTTGCAAAATGCAGGAATAACGGATGAAATAGTCGAAAAGCCCTGTGAGTAGAGGATAGCAGCTTCTGTGCCCAAAAACTCGGCGACATCACGTTCAAAGTCCATATGAACATCTATTATATATCGGACGTCAGCCTCTGATGGCAGTTGCTAGTAGCCGGATTCACCAATGGTTCCGTAGAATCCAGGGGGACCACAGCTTCCAAGACCATATTTCCGAAGGGTGTCGAGGGCGCGCTCTTTGATCTGCTCGTTGCCTGCCAGACCAGCGAAGTTGAAGCTTGCAAGGTTGGTCACTGTTTTGCCAGTTGAGAGAAGTTTCGGTTTGGGGCCGTTAGGGCCTGAAATGACGGGAACCGAGCTAAGATCTTTCTGTTCCCACTCGGTGAGCGGTTGTACGATGGGTTCTGGTGCCCACTCATCCACCAATTCATCTATTTCCTGTAAGGAGGTCGGTCAGCGACGAAGAACTATGGTGAATAAAACTATACAACTTTTTCAGAGAACTTTATAAAATGTTTGCCCGACCTATCAGCACGTGTTCGGGACTGTAGGAGGGTTCGAATAGCAAAAATGACGAGGATTAGCTCGAGAATGGTTCGGCCAGGATCGTTCTGGTGGGAAGACCTGACATATCGTGCAACGACTGCTGAACCTGGAAGACTATAGAAACCAGACTCCAACTTTGACAATGAGAAGGTTAAGAATGTGAGTAGAGGCTCGAGCGCTGCAGAGGCCGAGCTTTCCATCGTGAAAGGAATTGGGGGAACGTGGTAGAATTGTGTTGATGCAAGTGACTGAGTTATGGATAATTAACTGTCACGCGTCACACTAGCCCCTTTGCATTGCCCCCTGTCACGTATCATTGATAGTTGCTGTTTTAAATTGCTGTTGCAATTAGATTACTCAAGAGATGAATCACCAAATGTTTCCGGAATATATCCTCCGAACTAAAATAGTGGATCATATTGTAAAATCAGTAGGCTATGCGCATATTCGCGTAGAAATGCGTTAAATTGTATGGGAGGATTTTCCTGATGTTTAATCTATATGCCCATCCCATTGTCATCTCTCGCAGCTTGGAAACACTCCCCCGCAGAATAAAATCGACTTCGAATGGCAGTGCATGTCGCAGCAGTCGACAGTTTTATAATGATACATCAATCTGTAGTTAGAGTAAAATGGTGATAGCATCAAAAACACAAAACACTAGTAGTTGCTGACCTACACATATGACAGTCGAAGTTATCGCCGACACAATATGATACATCAGCCCGCTTTCGGCTAGTGGTGTTTCTTACCGCGCTCACTGTTTTACTGACTGGTGCCGACGCCATACTTTTTCCCGCCCTCCTGTAGTACCCCCTTGGATTCCGGCCCGGCGCCCGCCTGTGCCTCCACATCAGCATCAGCATGAGCTGTGTGATACTGTGCTGTGGGGCACTGTGTTTTGAGCGGGTGTCGGACGAGGGCGCGAGAACGGATCAAGTGAGTGCTATAAATGAGTGTATGCGAATACTAAGGTAGCCAGTATCATATATGAATGCTATGTTACCTCAGTAGTCTCGTGAGTCGAAAGACTGAGGTCTACGAAGTACGAAAAAAGTCTGTTGAGTTCAAAAGGAAAGATTAACAATATTCACAAGTCCTTATCGATTACTTTCAACAGCTACATACAAGTTTCACTGTATTTCCTAGGTACGCACCTGCTGTACCATTGGTTACTACCAGTCCGTGCATCCCTCTCGTGCATCACGCAAATGTCCCGGGAAGTCACAACATGGTTACACTAGCTGTTTTAGCGCGTCGTGCGTAGTATACCAAATCCAATATGCACTATGTAGATATTCTAAATGTGTATCGTGGATTGCCAGCGAAATATAAATTTTGATCGTTGGGAGATCCAGACAGTAATGGCTGTTGATGCAAGATTGAAAGAAGAAGATCCGCCAGTAATGCCGATGTGATCCAGCCAATGGTTTGCATACTGAAATGGAATTATCTCCATTTCGGCCACCACCCATCTGACACCCCTTCTCATCAATATTTCAATTGTGTTCTTGTGGAATTCCATCGAGCTTCTGATTTAAGGCGGCACGCATGTTAAAGTACTCCGTGATTATTGCTTTTGTGCGCCTTCGGGGTCGAGGTCTCGAGGTTTTGCGACAAGGATGTCCAGGTGACGGCCCGGAATGAAGCGGCGGACCCAGTTTCTACCAAGGTAAATACCAACCATCTCGGGCACTCTACCATGGAGTGTTCGTCGGTGCAGAGGTGCCCAATCCGAGTTATATTGGCACCAGTCCACCAGAACTTTTTCCTGAGCTTCATTGATTGGGCAACTTGAAGGTAGTGGGAGGGCTAGTGAGGGGACAGGAAGCAGATCCCAGATCTGGTGGGCTTTAGCACACACAGATCCTAAACCCACTCACCGAGGAATCCTCACGGCAGTTTTCGAACCGATCGGTATCTGGCGTCTCCGCGCAGAGACGATGCTGGATCGAAGTTACTGAAGTACGAGTTCTTACGGTATTACCTTGTGAGCTATGGTAGCACTCCGGAAACTGTCGAAAACACCCATCAGCTGGGTGTCACGCGCCGTAGCATGCGGGCCTGTTTTGTAGAATCTTTGGGACCTTCCCGCGTGCCTCGAGTGCGTGCCAGCAACACGCAAATGTTCATGCATGGAAGTTGCGCGTGCATTAAATGTGAAGGTTAGGTTTCAAACTCCGTCAGGACCGAACTACCGGACAGCTATCGCTGGGCGGCCCGGGCGCGGGCCGGACCGCAAAATATTCTAAATTAAGGAGCATGTTTTGATTTTGATTTTCGATTCATAGCAAGAAGTCTATATTCAAAATCGGATTACATTGAAGATCTGCCTCATTGAGAACTTGCGTCAAACCTTCTGACCTGTACCAACATGAACAACGAAGAAAAAAGCATCATGCAGTCAGATGAGCCCCGTCAGAGTCCATCCGATGCTTCGTCAGATCACATGCATCCCCATACCCCAACACCAGTCCAGAAGAATGCCCATGACGATCTAGCGGCACCAAAAGGTGCAGTAATTTCAAAGGGATATTATACTATCCCTTTTGACAGCTGTACAGCACTTTTTCAGAAGCTCAGTATCCTAGACCGCTTGCTGACACCAGCCATTTTGGTATGCATGGTCGTCGGAGTAGTTATTGGCGAGTTCGTACCTGGCATGCAACAGGCGTTTGACACTGTCAAATTTTACAGTGTGTCCGTTCGTAAGTGCATATGCTTCACACCTCACGAATCTTACTGACAAGATTAAAAGCGATTGCAATAGGGCTCATTGTGATGATGTGGCCTATTCTCACCAAGGTCAGATATGAAGCTCTGTCGCGGATACTAATGTCCAAACGTCTGTGGCTGCATCTGGGGATCAGCTTGATTCTAAACTGGGTCATCGGACCTCTTATTATGCTCGGTCTCGCATGGGCCACGCTCCCCGACCTGCCGACGTACAGGACAGGCGTGATTCTTGTCGGCCTCGCTCGTTGCATTGCCATGGTCATGGTGTGGAATCAGTTGGCCGGTGGTGATGGTGAATACTGTGCCATTCTCGTCGTCGTAAATTCCGTGCTGCAAATCATACTTTACTCCCCCTATGCTGTCTTGTTTGTGAACGTCATTGGACACACAGAACAGGGTGTTCATCTTGCCTACGGCGCGGTAGCAATATCTGTTCTCATCGTGAGTGGCATTAAAATCTCGATGATATTATGGTGTTCACAATTCCACAGTACCTTGGGATCCCTCTCGTCGCTGGTATCATCACGCGTTTCGCAGTCATTCGATTGATATCCAGGGAATTCTTTGACAAGAAATTTGTGCCGCGATTTTCCCCTCTTGCCCTCGTCGGTCTCCTGTACACCATCATCGTTATGTTTGCATATCAAGGACATCACATTGTGCAGAATCTTGGACCTGTTTTCCGCGTATTTGTGCCAATGATCCTGTATTTCGTCGTCATGTGGACCTCGGCCTTTGCGCTTGTCTTCTACCTTGCTCGCCGGGAATTTCGCAAAGGAAATACGGATAGAAACTTTGCGTATGAAATGGCAGTGGTGCAGGCATTTACTGCAGGAAGCAACAACTTCGTGCGTATATCCAGGGCTGCTTAGGTCATGGTATGCTAATGCAGCGACTGCATAGGAGCTTGCGATTGCAGTTGCGATCGCCGTGTATGGGGTAGGGTCAGATCAGGCATTGGCAGCGACTATTGGGCCGCTAGTAGAAGTTCCTGTGCTTCTTGCACTGACCTGGGTGGCGCAATTCTTGCGCGTTAAACTACAGTGGGGGTCGCTTGAATGCAAGAATTTGGAGGCGTAGTGAAAACTTACATACCCATGCATGTATATATCGATATAACCATGGAGATCACTCTGAAAGACGATTGACCTAATTCAAGAACGACTTGGCGATTACATATAAGTATACGTTCAGTACGGCTAAGTTACATGTACATAAGGCTCGCACGCTATCATTAGACCCTGTAGAACTTCGGAGACATCCGTACAGCATTCAGTTGTTCACTCAAAACTGCAGTGTTTTGCGGTCGCAGTACTATAAAATAGCGCAAACTACATGCACAAATGTCTTGACCTCTCCAGACTTCCCAAAGCCCCAGGTCTCCGATCAATCAATGTGCGTCGTCTTTGCCCTGCCACCTCACCGTTTAATTTTTCTTTCTTACAGCGTCGCCATGTAACACCGGGCTCTCCACTTCCTCTCATCTTTCCTGGTACTGGTCCGTACAACCCCGCACGCGCCGTCGAACCAAAACACCCCGCTACCCGATGGAAAGCGCACGCTTTCCCGCGTTTCTCCTGTCTCGCATTCATGCTGCGCGCTGTACCTAAGAGTGCGCTTCTGCGCCCAGAGTTCGAACGATGGGAATATTCGAAGGAGCGTCCTACGATGATAGCATTGAGGGACAGGAAGGAGAAGAGGCTGGATATGAGCATCTTCTTCATGATCTCGAAAAAGAAGACGAATAAGAGGGCGGTGGTGCGTAATCACATTGCGATGCGCATCAGGGCTGCTTTCGAGCTCATTATTGCACGGGGTGCGGATGCCGAGATGAAGGAGAACGTAGAAAGCGGAGATGAGGAATGCGCGTCTGAAGAACCAGTGTCATTCAATGTTGTTAGGAAGCCTAAAAAGAAACACAATCACTCCGTACATCATTCGAGACTCGCTAACTTGGCGTCTTCTGTCAACCCGTCTACGCTGAGATTGGTATCGAACCCTGCGCCTACCAAGCACCTCATCCTTCAAGGTATGTCTGTAGAACCTTTCCTACTCTTCTCTTCTAACATGTCCAAGACTGGACATATGTCATATCGCCCTCTCTCTTGACTTACCGCATGCCCTTTCCCGATCTCATAAAACACCTCCGTGAGGGTCTCGAGAGCATCCGAGCGCAAGCAACAAAGCTCGATACGCTATGGGCATTCGACAATAAACCAATAGCCGATGTACCCTTGGCCGTCACACGCGAGGAACCTACAACAGACTGGCGGCAGGTCGCAGCAGATGAAAATGAACACCCCACGTTATTCGATTTCGATGAGCCGGAGGAAGAGTCGAAGAAATCTATCAATACGCAGAAGCGGCCTATAAAGTTGTTTTTCCCGACATTATCATCTGGAGAATTGCGCTCGGATGAGAGCTCTGCTGCGTTGGTCACTCAAGCTCAGTCTGTTCGTCCCACTACCAGGCGCATTCAATCTGCTCCCTCCGTTTCGTCAGCGAGTGGGCCAAGTGATCGGTCCTTAGGTTCCACTTCTGATTCTCCGAAAATCATCATCAAGCCCCACCCTGCCCCTTCTACATTTAGGATTGGTGCAATGCAGCGCCTTGCAGCCACGAAGAACCGGCCTCTGGTCGTTCCAGGTCGTAAACCAGACTGGAGGCCTTCGTAGAATGGACTGGCACATAGTTTGGTGTATTCACTGATATGGAATGAGAAGTTCAAAAATGATTGTCTTCTAGGGCATACTAGTAATAGGTACATGCTTCAAGTTATCATGCAGCATCGTCACGTCTGTCCTTTGCTCACTATCTACCATTCCATAATTCCATCGGTATATCAAATTCCATGGAACATTCAGCAGTGGCGGGTGAGGCTCATCATTCTTGTGATATCACACCATGGTTACCTGTTCATCTACGGTGCTCATGCGGTGCGATGTGCACAGACTATCTCGTGTCGATCGCTTCTATTCTCATTGATATCACACTGATACTTGTTTGTATAGTTATGCTTTGCTCAAAACCACATGCGCTGATACGGTCGGCGTACTGTATTGTTCGCACCGTTCTCTTCTAAGCGTTCCTCCCTCCTTGCCACATTCATGATGCACGCTTTACAGATGTGGCAGCTGCTCCACTGTAGATGCTTACGCATTGTGGGTGTTGGAGACAATGTTGCGTCCACAATTCATATTGTCCCCCGCTTAAAGCGCTGTGGTTTTACTAGGATAAGTACGCCCTGTCCGTTTCTGCTTGACCGAAAAAAATCCCCTCCTCACTGCTATTTACTATGTTGTCTGGCGGTCGCGTTTGTATTACCCCAAACATTACTCTTAAACTGATTACTCCTACGTCACCATCAAAGCCACAATTATCAAGTGCTTCACACATATCAAAAGCGACTCTACTGCCGCGTTTTCACGATGCAATCCCTATCAAAATTGACATTCCCCGTCGAAAAGCACCGCACCCTGAGCCTCTGCCGCACTCCAGCCCTGTTGACAACTCCGTGTCAGCTCTCCCCCAGGTAGAGAAATCAGGAGGTCTTATAGAAACGCCCCAGGTTCCATGGCCTGAACCAAATGTATCCAGCACCACCCACTTGCACATCACCATCCCTCCCGTGAAACCACAGTCTGTTATCATGGATGATATTGACCCATATTACCTACCCGACCTTCTGTATCCCTCGGATTGGGAGACATGTACGGTTCCCCGCGCTTCCACAGTTCCCTTGACACCTCCACGGACAAACACAGTGTCCACACCAGTCACCTCCCCGTTACGTGCTGGATTTGCTCCACTTCCATCTGTTCAAGGTCCTTTTCGTATCCTACGTGATTTGCCAAAGGGTGGATTTGCTTCGGCTTGTGGCGTCGAAGACTTGTCATCGGGACGTTTGCTTTGTCTGAAGATTTTTACAAAGGACAGTCCAAACCACCATGGTGCAGAAGCTGGCCTTTTGAGGGAGTTGGGGGTGTACAAGCGCATTGCTACTTCGAAAGAGACTTGTGTCGGTAAGATGTTTGTCATGGAATTGGAGATGTCTTTTCGAGCAAATGGGAACCACACTTGTTTCGCGATGGTGCGTGTGAATCTGTATGACCTTTCACGCTGATTGACTTCGTTGCGAATGTCTAGGAGTTGATGACGAGTGATTTGCTTGAATACATGTTTTATGATTCTCCATACTGCGAAGCGAATGCTCGCAGATGGGCTGCTCAAATGGTGAGTGATTGCCTCGACTATGTATGTATATGTTTCAAACATCACTCGACTTTGAAGGCTCTGGGTATCAAAGCTCTTCACGACATGGGCATCATCCATCGCGACTTAAAGCCAGAAAACATTCTAATTGATGCGCGCGGCAATGTTCGGATTGCAGATTTCGGCCTCTCTTACATAGATGAGAAGCCCTTACATCCATGGAACGTTTATACGTCAGACGTGACGGGAACAATCCCGTGCATGGCACCCGAGATAATTACCAACAAGGACAAGGACATTCCTTACCGTCAAAAATATGGGCTCGCGGTGGATTGGTGGTCCTTTGGATGCATCCTTTACGAGCTTGCTACTCCGGATCATAAGGTATATTTCATGTCTAACCTCTTTGCCACCTTACTGATAGAATTTTCTCAGGCTCTCTTTTCGACGATAGACACCATCGAAGAATATGTATATTGGACGCTGCGACACAAGCCGTTCCCTGCATTTGACAAAGTTGATCCATTAGTGCGCACTTTGATTGAACGAGTGAGCTGTACGATTGTTTATTTTTAAACCGCATCAACTTATTTCCGTGGTAGCTACTCGAACCTTTTGCAGTTTGGCGGTATGGATTCCAAGATATCAGAAGGCACGAATGGTTCCGGAACAGCGATGGTACATCAGAATTTGATGATGCATGTTCTAATGGTTGGTTAAATTTGGTTTTTCTGAACATTCTACTTAATATCTATCACAGCTCTTGAGCGCATCGCACGCCCACAATTGCTACCTGCAGACTTAAAAGACGCAACACAGGGCCTGCTAATACCATTACGAGCTGGGTCTTGTGTGTGCCTGTGGAAATGCAGCTGCTCAGAGGTGGATTGGATGAATCCCCAGTCCGGATTTGCGAGCAACCTTCGAAATTGACGATATCCTCCTTTTCTTAGTTGTTCATTCCCCGAGATCGCCGTCTCAATTTCTTCACTCCGCTGCGCGTTCACTCCAGCTAGTTACAAACTTACAATCACCTCTAAAAGCGACTCATTAGCGCTTTGTTAGCGCCCTGTCTTTTTGTTCTTCACATAAACATTTTGATGGACGTCATGTCACCAGTTTCATTTTCAGTGTTCCTTCCTTATCTGAAGGCGCTCCAACCCGCTTGGCAAATTTGGAGGTTGTTTTATGTGATTCATTAACGTATAAGTACATATTTTGGGGTATAACGATATCGGAGGAAGAAAATGGAAGAAGGCGATGAAAATATTGGACAGCGGGATATTGACTTCCAGGGCCCGTCTCGCTTGTGTCCATTGGTCAGACTGAAGTGAAACCTAAAGCTCTTGGAGAACTCAATAATAATATATCCGCACACCAATTTGCTCTGCTCTTCGCAACCTCCATGACGCTTGTCCTGACCTTTACCCTCGACCAAGCGTTCTACTGCCAGTGATCACGGAATTTAGAGGCAGATAACTTCATCACCGTTCAATTTAGCGACCCCAGACTGTCGGTCTCTCCGAATGTATTCGGTTGAAAAAAGCTTCGCGATTCAAGTTGTATTCCAGTGAATTCGCGCTGCCGACAAAACTTCTCTCATCATTGGGTAACATACCTGTTCGCTCCGAGTCGCTATGACCGGTCTCCCAACTCCCCAGCGCGCACGAACGAAAACGGCTGAATTCTCTGACATCTTTCGCAGTTCGCATAGTTCGCGCCACGTTGCCAAAGATGCTCGTAGCGTGATCCCAGTTGTTGGCGTTCCCGACACTCCACCAGAAGAAAAGCACAAACACAGGCGCTCTATGCTGCCCTTTCTCGGAAGGAAGAAGACTGAGCGACCATCCGCTTCATCTTCGGCACTGCCTAAGAAGTCCACCAGTACTCCTTTGGGGTCTTTTGGTAAAGCGTGAGTTATCGTTATCCTTCCAGTTCAGGCCGGGTCGTGACGAGCGAGATTCTTTGTTGATGCGACGTTCTAATCTGTCCGGATCCACGAATTTTGTTGCAGGCATATAACACTTTCTTTATTGTTGAATATCTTCTTGCTTTGAATTAAAGACTGATAGAAAATCTCTGTAGGTCAAGCCTGACTGTTGCTTCAACTACAGACAGGTCTTCAGCGGAGGTGCCACTCCCCTCCACGCTTCCTCCTCTGAACGTAACTCCGCCGTCATTGGGCTCAAAATTCGCTGCCCATTTCACTCCTTTGCGGTCTCCAAGCAAAACTCTGAAGGCACGATACTCTTCATCGCACAAACCTGCAAACATCATTCCTCCCACTCATTCATCTACCACGCTCTCTCCCCAATCTGGCGACCGTGGTCCTTCTCCAGAGTCCCGCGGCTCCAGTGTTCAAAGCCGATCCACCACGCCACGACCGTTCCTTCAACATTCGACAGAAAACGCTCCTCGCTATGATGTAGAGGAAGATTTTTCTGATCTGTTTATCCGTCCGAAACAAACGAAATCTGTCCAAAAGGCTTCTAACCTGTCGCCCATAATTGTCAAGTCTGTGGATGATTCGAAAAAAAGTGCGGAGCTTCCGCCCATACCTCACACTCCTGCCAGCCCCACACCTCCCACTCCACCTCGCCTCCAGTTCCCCATCCCACCTTCAAGTTTTGGTCTAATTTCTCTGTCAGCCGATAAATCATTACCAGACCGTCCTCGAGAATCATCCCGAAGAGTTGCAACTACCCCCTCGAGCAAACACTCTGATAGCAGCCTTCAGCTGCCCGCCACGAACCCTCAACGTTCGTCGATCTCTCATGAGCATCTGAGCAACCGTGGTACCACCGTTGCTGATCAGAATCGTGCACGTGCATTCAGTCTCTCGGGAAGCGATACGGATGCATCTCGTGCTACGGATAGTAGCGCGTATAGCAGGAAAGCTAAGCATCAAAGCGCATTGCCGAAGGCATCGGCTATGAAGCGTCCGGCTCCTTTGCAGCGTGCATTCTCGTCATCAGACAAGTTATCTAGTGGCCCCCCTCCTTCCGTACCCCTACCTACACCTCCGCCCTCAGCTGCATTGGCAATAGGGCCATCAATACGCTCGTTACCAGTCATTTCTCCTGTCAATAGTGTCCCCTCGCATTCGAGTAGTCGCATTACATCGCGACCGCGGGCTAACACTTTATCTTCAACAACGGCGCTGAGCTCAAGTAGGCTTGCGGCGTGGATGGCTCCAAAAACAACCTTGCAAGATAAAAATACCACTGCAGACATTCCGCCTCCCGCATCCGTGGACGAACTCCAGAACGCGCTTGCCTTACAGAATCGAAAGTATGCTCAGCTCCAAGAATATGCTGTCACTATTACCAAGAAATTCGAAGATGAGAAGGCGTCTATGGCTAAGACCATCCAGATGCTGGAGCGAGAGATTCGAAAAAAGGTTAGAGAGATAGAGGGTCTGCGTTGGCTCGTCATACACAATGGGGGTGCGGACGATATTGATGCGGCGGCTAATCTTGCACGAGCTTCTTTGGTTACACTGGACGACGGGGATCGAGTCGACTCTGTGCGGGTCATGGGCGCAACTCATGGCCAGGCTTCGTCCCAAAGCCCGACGGCAAACACCTTAGTTACTTCTGCGGAGTGTGATACAGGGTCGGTTAGCCTCTCCCTCCGGTCTCGCAGAGGCCTTGGCCTCGATTCATTTGACCACCCTGGGCCGTCTGCAGCGTCCTTAGAACCACCTTCTCCAGAGTGCGGTGCACTCTCTGCCTCTTCTTCTCGCTCATCTCTATCTCTGCCTGTGTTATCTCCATCGACACCCTCTTCCTTGTCAGCCATTCCGGAGCAGCCCATAGGGAAGGGAGAAATCAGCCGAGCAGAACGTCAGAAAGCTAAGGAAGAACGGCGCGCTATTCGGGCCTTGCGTGGGATCTCATCGTCATCGATGTCATCTGCTGCATCCGGAGCGCTCATCGCAGTCCCTCCGCTGCCGAGTGATCTCACGTTTGACCCCCAGCACAGCATGGATAACGTGCTGGAAAAGTTGCGTCCTTTTCGAAACACTTGATCGACTTCTTTCGTGGTATGTATATAACGTATTTCATTATGGAATCCCTGACGGATCACATACCTTTGCCAGCGTTCTGCATGCATCAATATTACTTCCGCTGTCAAGCGACACTTTTCCACACTTCCTCAACCGCTTATTTATTAATTCACCGCAACCCCACTACCCTCAAGTTCTCAATCACGGACTCATTCGCATCATCGCATTAACTATATACGTTTCATCGCCTGGGGCGTCCACAGGAAGTTGGATATCTCACATTCATTCATTCATTCATTCATTCACTTCGTATTCGCATTCGCATCTTAGAACATCATTTCTATCGCCACGTTCGTTATCCTCAGTTCTTTCGTTTACAAACATACCTGCGGCCACTATAAGCTCGTACCACATACCATAGCGTAGTTGAGTAATATGGAAAGCCGATGAGTCGCAAAGGATTATTATTTTGCATAGTCAGAGACTATTGGTGGCACTCGGCTGTATGGAGAGCGGATATGAGAACTGAACGCCAATGGCTCCGAGTGATATACACATATCCCTAGCTTAGGGGATGAATAATCATTGTACTTGCACATGCTGGCAGACACGAACGTAATTTTCGATGATCTATTCGCTATTTTGATACAGCCGATCAAACTGTTGGCTCATACAAGTTCCCCGTAGGCAGATCCTAATAATAAGTAGAAAGGAAGACGGTCCCTCCCGCTTAGGTCGTGTCTGGAGTTCTGTCCCGTACTAGCAGCGCTTCCTTGGGACAGAGACGACGTGTGTGGCGCCAAGACGCTGGACATAAAGGGCTGTGTAGTAGCTTGTGGTTGCTGGAAGTTCGAACTGCCACAAATGACAAGGCAGTGAGACACTACAGGACGAGCATTCACGCGACCGCGGGGAAATAAAGAGAAAGTGACAAAGGGCACAAAATAAATCGAAGTTCAATCAGTGCTTACAGGATCGGTGACGCACTGACGTTGGAGGTTTTGAGCGTGCGTTGAAAGACGCCGTAACCTCGGCTCCTGATCCGTCTTGTTCCTGAATCACATGTAATCCCAACTGACCTGAGCGCGCCGCCACCGGTATACACAATTCCCATGGTCGCGGAGGTATGAATGACGCCCGAGCGACATCCAAAACATGATGCTTATCTCCATAGCGTCACATGTTTCGTACGCACCTTCTGAATTTACACCAACTGGAAGCGCGTTGGTCCACTGACTCCACTCAACTCAGGATCAATGTGACTCGGTATAAGAGAGGCAACAGGATCCCAGTAGAAGCTGTGCATGTCAGTGATGAAGGAGGCCCTGCAATTGAGGAGCCGACAAAGATGATGGATTTCCGGAGGCAAATAGGGACAAATCTGTAGATACCTTGATGCACCTTTGATGCGCAACTGCCAGAGGTTGCTATGAATGCCGGAATGTTGTCCAAAGTTCACCAACTTTTCCCTTCCTTCCTTGTCTTCCACTTACCTGTCCCACACGCTTGGGGCCCTGGGCGCCCGTGGACACCGTATTGCTGTACATTGCGATCTAATTATCGTCTAGCCTGTTATATCTAATACCAACTCACCCCTCGTCACTTTACCCTGCAAGGCCATACAGAGCACGACATTGTGCAGAGAGTATGATCCTCTCCAGTTTCATGCGAAAGAATGTCAAGCGGAAGGCGAAGGTGCCTCCTCGACCTCACCAGTCCCCCACCTCGCCTGCTTTCTCCGTATCTCCAGAGGAGATCTTCGATATCAATGAGAAGGCAATCGAATCTCGAATGATCCAAGACCCCAACTCGGAGAGAGACACGGCGGTCGATAGACCTTCTCTATCCACTTCTAGCAGTCGATTAAATGCCGGGTCTCCATTGGTCCATTTGGATTACATCCCAGAGCCCCTGGAAAACTGGTTCCCGCAGGAGTTTTTGAGTGGAACTCGTGGAATTCATAACTCCGGATTGGGTCCTGGCGTCAGCTCGGTGCCAGAACCAGTGATAACTGAAGCTACCCGTCGCCCAGGCGCGATAAAGGAGGAGTCTAACGGGGCTGCAACATCTCATGTGGGTCTTATATGAGTCTGAATGCGGGGTATTCCAGTATCTCACTACATCACCTAGCAGGCCAGGAATGTCAATTTATCTCACTCCCGGGAGCTGTCTGGTCGCCTGGTATGTCTTATCTCTCTGTAGTTTGGTAGAAAATATTTGCATCTCTAGCGACTTCCAGAGAATTGTATGAGCTGATTTTACTCGTAGACACCTCATGCTTTGAAGAAGTCGATACCTGCCCCTATCTCGATACCGGAGGTCGCTCCCCCGAATAGTCTGATCGGCCAGCCAGTAGTGCATGTGGCCAACCCTTCTCGGGGCTCGGATCCGCAAACATCACCAATAACCTCCCCTTCATCCCCCATTTCTTCTGACGAAATGTCCGCTATATCTGGCACAACTATTGCTCGTGCCCTAATCGGCAACTCGTTCACATTGTCGTCGAGCGATCGAGGATCAAGATACCGCAGCGGTATGACACGTCAAGACTCTGCTACTCTTCCCCGTGGTGAACACCCGCTAATTAATTCACCCTACTGGCGCGATCGGCGGACTAGCGGGGGAGAGAGTATGAATGCACACGACTCAGCTCATGATTTACCTATACCCCCCGTGCCTCCCCTGCCTCCCAGCGTAGGAGCACGCTTGATGGATCAAGCGAGAGCGTCTGTGGTCCATGACAGATCACCAGCGTCTTCAGATGCCGGCACTTCATCCACGGAGTATCTACCCTACGCGTCTCCTGATGTAATCATGCATTCAGGGTTGTCAAGGCGCATTTCCCGAATATCAGAGGTCCCTTCGCCTGCACCGACGACGCCTATGTCGCCACAGTCGATTCGCGATGCCCGGCCCATGAAGAGTGGTAGTTCTATAGCTGCAAGCACCGTGTTCCCAAGGATGGATGAGATGGATTCGGATGTTCCGAATACAGCTTCTCATACGCCTGCAACTACATCATCGTCTCGGTCATTTCATCGCATGGGAGCAGATGTAACTAGCACTTCGGTCCAATCATCCCAACTGTACGCTTCCAGCCCAACCGATCATGGTTTGGATCAATATGTGTTCGTTTCTCCGGAACCTGCACAATCTGCTGTATCCCCTGGCTCCGATGCTAACGTCGTTGTCGATCACTTGCAGTCGAAAAACAATGATAACAGGCTGAAGAGGCCTAGGGCAGGAGCCTTGAAGGCAATACCACCTCCGACGGGCGGAAGAAGTAAGCGTTTCTGTTTTAATTTTAATTTTATTTACATCCTCATCCACTTTTCTTCAGGTTTTAAGACTTCAGGTGTAGCATCTAACGGCACGAGCATTTTCCAACGTAATAAAAAGCAAATCAGACTTCCCATCGGCGAGCGCCCTCGTTCATTCCTTTTCCCTCAAACACCAATAACTCCTGCGTTGATTGCTTCTGCTACCGTGCAACATCCTTCCATCCTGTCCCAGTTCCCTCTTGTACCAACTTCCGCAGTTCCAATCGGCCACCTCGAGCTACCAATGACGGCCCTTGCTGATGTGGATATTCTTGCCCCTACCCCACTTTCTGCTACAGGAATGTTTACAGGACGTCGGCGTATCTTTGGGATTCCTGGACGCTCCACTGTCGGGCATGAATACGACTTTCTGGATTATACCACCCCTATGACCCCGTCGCAGGGTTCATCGAATTTCCTATCTTCATCTGGAGAACAGACCTTCCCCGAGACTCCCAATGTCTTCACCCCATTATTGAGCCCCGATTTTCCTGTGCCCCTACATGGATTCCAGTTTCCTGGACGCCATCAGGCACTTAGGTCGGCGACCTTTCCGTCACCACCAGACTTCAATGACATGGGCATATTATCCCGAACGAAGACACTACACGTTCCGCCTCGAGGAGACGACTTAATGAAAGAAGATACTTCCCCTGCGTCTCACAGACCGATATCTACTATTTCGCCTACACATCCGCCTGAATATGTCTCTCCTGGGACCACTTCTGATGTTGCATCTGTTTCATCGTCCCCCATCACAGGACATACCGTTGACCAAAAGATTGATACCGCAATAGCGTCCTCAGCGTCTCTCGTTGATCCGATTGATCGCTTGATATCCTCCTCATTATACCACCTATCTATGAGCAGCGATAAGCTGCAGGAGGAAGAAGCTTTGCAAGCGCTCGCACCCCATTCTGCATCATCAATTTCTTCAATTTCTTCAACTAATAATTTCATCACTACGCCAACAAAATCACCATCATTGGTCGAGAAACCTCGTTTGTCTCCAACGTCTAGTCCTCTCCCCGAATCCCAAAATACATCACCCCATTTTCCTTTTGCGCACTCTGGAAGTACATCCACAATGACCACGCTACCCAATTCTCCGGACCCTAATCTACAAATGTTTAGTTCTAATATTCAACCTTCTAGCCCTAATCAACACCAAATTAGTCCTAGCTTGCAATCATCCAACATAGGGTCTCAGTTGCTTAGCCATCAGTCGCAAATTGCATCCCCCGCTTCAAATCACCTGTTGCAACGCCCTGGATCCAACTCTCACGTTGCGGGCACCTCATTTTTACCCTCCGTTTCGCCTCCACCGCCCTCTACTCCTCCAAGAAGTCCACCGCCACCGCCACCATCACGAGTCTCTTCTTCGCCATCGTTCACACCATCATTTGTAGCTCCTCCGCCATATCACACTGTGATATCAAATGATAATGATACGTCCTTGGCGGCAAACACCAGTGGCTGCCCTTCGGGAGCCGACATCATTGACCGCCAACCGTCAACTTCTGCTACGCCCAACCTGCCTAACATCAGGAGTCGAACTAGGACTCGCCCCCCACTACCGATCGGTCCACGCAAACCCAGCGGCCCGTGCCAGCCACTTGGATCATTTGTACATGGGATCAGGCATCGTAATGGTTCTGTTTCGTCGGTGGGGAGCGGCTACGGAACGAACTTTTCGTGGAGTAAACTGACCGCTGCCGCTTCGACGCCGCCCCCGAAATTCCAGACGCCGCCCCACAAGTGGCGGGGGATGACGATGGAGGCTGCTCAGTGGACGCTCACGCAGCAAGAGCTTCAGACAATTGTTTCAAGAGCCATCAAGCAGTCGGCGGAAGCCTCGTCCATCCGTCTTCTCAGATCAGAGACCTTGGATGTGGATATTTCTGAAGAAATTCATCGATTGGAGATGCAGCGCACAGACGTAAAATCGAAGTACAAGATGCTCGTGCGCAAGCGGTGGCAGCTGATGGGCTCCCTTGCTGAGCACCTGGATGGTCGGGACCTGAGCGATCGTGTGACCGCGGCTCATACTGTAGAGGAGCTTTCTGAAGTTTCTCTAGCCCTTGACCAGCTCACCGACGAACTCCATAATACTGTCGAGCAGCTAGGTCAGCTGAAGAGTTTGCGTGACGTGCACTCCGCTAGTGCGCTTGCCATGGCTTTGAGGAAAGTTAACACGGCCTTCCTTAAACAACTCTCTGAAACTCAGAAACTTCGAGAACAAATCAATGCAATGGAGGCCGAGAGAGATGAGGCATGGAAACAAGCCGAGCTTGTCGCGCAGGACTTCGATAACCTTACTGAACAGGTTCAAGAGAATCGCGGAGGGCAAGTTGAAGGACCGTTAGCATCAAAGCCATCGAGCAAACGGTCTACGCGAGTTTCGGCTGTTCGGAAGTCAAGTATACGTCAGTCTAAAGCAGGTTTGCGATCTGTTAGCAAGTGTCGAAGTCGTTCGAATTCTGTCAGTAGCTCGAGTACTCGCACGAGTTTCATGTTGTCGATGCCTGCCGCCTCAGACGACATCCCTCCGGTTCCCCCCCTCCCTTTACACGAGCCCCTTGGAATTGTTACGTCGAACCTGTCCGACTGGAATTCTCTAGGTATAGTTGTGAAATCTACACTCTTTGCTATGTATCTAACATCACTCATCAATACAGCTGCCTCTGGTGCCAACTCATCCTTCTCTGATGCTCGCGCCTTGGCACAAGCTCAGAGAGAACTGTACGAAATGCTGGGTTTAACTCTTCAAGAGACCCCTAGCGAGACATCTCCCAGGCCTCGCTCCGTGTCTGGGCTGTTTGGTTCCAGGCGGATGTCGCTGAATCCAAGACCGATGTCTGACATAATTATAGCACGACCTCTTGCTCGACAAAACAGAGCCATTCACAGTGTATTATACGATGATGTGCGTCTAACTACCATGGCATGAATCAATTCTGAGCCCTACCTTCATTCTCAGCGACAAGTCATGCTGGCACGACTTGGCATGATGACCAACTAATGCACATTGCACATTGGAGCTATGATATTTATTTATTAAATTTTGGTACTTACATCGCATCGTCATTTATGATATTAGAGACTTGCGATAGGCAATATGCATACGCTTTGATAGCTGTTTTACTAGTGATTTACATGATGGAATTAGCAAATATTGTAGGGTCGCTGCGGCCTTTGCCGAAACCCAATTCCATTGAACTGTACAGTACGAAATCAGCTTAGTGTTTGGTTGAAAAGGTTAGTTTTGTTGAACTTGTTCCCACTCCTTCGTTCGGCATGCATTCTACTCTTGCAAACAACTACACTATGGTCATCAGTTGACTGGACTCTGGGCTGTGCTGGTAAGTTGACGTCGCAAACATGGCATACAAGCAAGCTCCCGCGAGCCGAGCGAAGAACCAAATCATGTACTGTTGGCTGGCCAATTCGTCGCTCCCTGGACGCAAACAGAGAATGTGAGTATGGTGTCTTTTATGATATCGATACCTCGTTCGCGGCCATCCTTGTTCGCATGTCCTGACGCTATCGATTTGAACGATGAAACACGAAAATCTAGCATAGTTCACACTGAACCATCTGTGTTGACAACCATTCATCACGTCTTTCGCTCCTATCTGACTCACATTTTCGCATATTCTTCATTGTTAACTTGAAGTACTAATGTCTTGCACTCAATAGATGCACATGCGGGCCGTTCTAAGGCGTTCTTTCCAGGCAGAGCGTGAATGACTATGATACCATCAGGAGGACGTACCCACCGAGTCGTTGTTCTTGAACACCTTTTATTTTTATTATCGTCCACCCGCGATATGCGCTTGTTCTCTAATGTCTGGTTCAACATTTGTGACAGTTGTAAAATTGGCTTTGTACATTGACATTTTGACTTTCGATATTGCGAGCTTGCAGATGAGCCTGAAAGTTTCCGATGCATTTTAGTTTCGATGGCAATATCTGGTAGGGCCGTCTAAAGTGGCAATGCCCGATACCTCGCATTGATCAGACCACGCTGGTCAAACAACATGTCTTGTAACAGAGGAGGAAAAGACCCCCTTACCTTATCTTATTCCGCACTAGTACTACTGTCAACATAATTTCATTATCCCCGATACCTTTAGGTGAGGGTTTACAGGGCGATCCGTTGTCGCGAAGTTCGCAGAGAAATCCTGATTCGTGTGGCGGTGCCGCTTCGCAGATTTGCCATTGGCTGATTCGTGTGGCGGT
>Ga0153975_1000049_pt1 | contig 33162 bp, 42 predicted proteins | sample TSGA059MetaG_FD_104694 | JGI IMG/M metagenome (GOLD analysis project Ga0153975, IMG submission 104694) | Attine ant fungus gardens microbial communities from Georgia, USA - TSGA059 MetaG | ecosystem: Host-associated > Fungi > Mycelium > Unclassified | place: USA: Georgia, Yuchi Wildlife... | reverse complement strand
TATGCATTCAGCCACATCCTCTATGCATTCGCTGATTTGAGGCCTGACTCGGGCGAAGTCGTCCTTTCTGATGCTTGGGCAGACAAGGATATCCACTATCCTGGTGACTCTTGGAATGATGTTGGAAACAACCTCTACGGTAATCTCAAGGCTATCTACAAATTGAAACAGCAAAACAGACACTTGAAGGTCCTCCTCTCAATCGGAGGTTGGACATATTCCCCAAAATTCCATCCCATCGTCGTCAATCCTGCTCTTCGTGCCAACTTCGTGCGGTCGGCGGTCCGTCTACTGGAGGATTATGGTTTCGATGGTCTCGATGTCGACTATGAATATCCCTCAAACGAGCCTCAAGCTCGTGGCTACGTCGATCTCCTCAAGGAACTCAGAGCAGGCTTAGATCATCATGCTCAAATGAAAGCCGTGAATCATAGATTTTTGTTGACAGTATGTCGTCCATTTCACATGCCTGTTGGAGCTCAGATTCGAGATCTGTTAGATCGCCGCTCCCTGCGGACCCGACCACTATGGAAAGTTGCATGCACGTGAGATGGATCAGTACCTCGACTTTTGGAACATGATGGCGTACGACTTTTGTACGTTGTGAACACTCCGTTGCGTTACCTACTTAAAAAAAATCGCAGCTGGTTCATGGGATTCTGTCGCCAATCATCAAGCCAACATCTACGGTGGACCTATCAACGCATCGCAAGCGATCTCCTGGTATAACGCTCACGGTATTCATCGCTCGAAGATGGTCCTCGGAATTCCGCTGTACGGCAGAAGCTTCATGAACACGTCCGGTCCTGGAGCACCGTTCAATGGCATTGGACAAGGAAGCTGGGAACAGGGTGTCTACGACTACCGTGCTCTTCCTCTCCCAGGCTCTCATGTGTTCCAAGACGACAAGGTCATTGCAAGCTGGAGCTACGACCACCAGAAGAAAGAGATGGTAAGCTTTGACGATGAGCAGGTCGGAATTTGGAAGGGTGATTGGATTCGTCGCGAAGGCCTTGGGGGGAGCATGTTCTGGGAGCTAAGCGGAGACAAAGGAAGCACGCGGGAAGGTATGGAGGGCGGGTTTGGAAAGGACCCAGCTCCAGGAAACAGCTTGGTCACGATTGTTAAGAATGCCATGGGACCATTGGACACGAGCCCTAACTGGCTGCGGTACGAGGGCAGTCAGTTCGATAACTTGCGCGATGGTACTATTTAGTCCCATCCTTTGCATTGCATTATACACGACTCGGACGTTTTCCAGAACAAGTACTGTAACATCCTGTATTTTCGAGCACTTCATAGATTCATACATAGCAGAGTTGTTAATCAGGCTCGCCCCTTGTTGCGTGATCAGGAAGAACAGCACCGAAGCGTTTTGATGCAGTGCTCGATGGTGATTTGAAAGCCTTTCGGCTGTGCCCCTATGCCCTAATGTCACGTAGTCGTGACCTCTGTGACGGCAGGTGGAACGTTTTGCATATCATTAAATTGCAGAAATTTTGGGACGACCACACTAGATTCCGCTCGTCCTTGGCTTTCGCCTCATAGACCTATAGATTTTGGACGATCATCGAAGGCATAGACTGGAAGCTCAATCTCACTTGTATAATCAGTTCTCAAGTTCAAGACTTTAGACCTCTCACGATTTACCAGGATTTACCTTCAAGTTCTAATCGCGCAATATCATATCTCGGGAGTTGCTTGGGAGCTCCGAGACCTATAGGCTATATCCCGAATTTCTCCATGTCTCCCTCTGTAATGACCACTTCTTCGGGTTCGGAATTTTCTTCAATCATCGAGTCTTTGCGCACGGCGCCAACTGGTCCAGGTCGATATTTCATGAGACTCTCCTAAGAGATCGAGCTCATCATAATCTCCCTAGATGCCAAAGCAGCAGCCGACAAGCTCGCCCTCGCTGTTTCTAAAGCAGGTATCGAAAGCTTAGTGTACGTTCATCCCCTCTGCGACCATCAAGGATATTCATCTGACATTTAACAGCGATCAAAATGTAATCACAACCCTTCAAAATTTCGCACTTAACAAAAAATCTGGATGGGAAAGGGAATCTGGTGCTGTTGCATTCCAGTCTTTACCCGCCATTCTCGGTCCCCCCAGCGCGCCCGCGCTTCTCCCAAGCCTTCCCATTCTCTTCGATTTGCTAGCTGACAAAGGGGAGGTTGTCCGGACAGCTGCATTGGCTGCGACTAAGGCAATCTTTCAGCTTCTCCCCCCAGAAGCTACGCGGACCGTTTTTGGGATTTTAGAAGATATCTTAGAGAAGGGAAAGTGGCAAACGAAGGTTGGAGCCCTAGATGCGCTTAAGAGTTTCGTTGCTCGGGCCAAGGATTCGGTAGCTGATGAACTTGGACATATCCTACCCAAGGTCGAGGCAGCGATGCACGACACTAAAAAGGAGGTGCGTTTTGAATGCTCCTGCGCGCTATCTCGCTCCGCCGACCAGATTTCCCTCAGGTTGCTTCTGCTGCCGTCAAGTGTGCAACTTCTTTGTGCACGACGCTCGCGAATCCCGATCTCGCCCCTCATATTCCGGTTCTTGTAAAGTGCATGTCAGATCCTGATGCGGTGCCTGCTTGCATTAAGGCCCTATCATCAACAACTTTTGTCGCCGAAGTCACGGCACCAGCGTTGGCAGTTCTCGTACCATTACTACTCCGCGCTCTGAATGATCGGAGCATGGAAGTGCAGCGACGTACAGTTGTCGTCGTCGATAACTTAGTCAAACTGGTCAGGAATCCCGTGGTTGCCGCGAGGTACCTGAGCCCTCTCGTAACAGGCGTTGAGAAGATTGCACAGGGCGCCGCATTTCCAGAGGTCGGCTACTTTACTTTGTTTACTGCCCGCCTCGCGAATTTCATTTCACATTTGTCAGGTTCGTGCCTTCGGCGAGACGGCACTTAATACACTGCTCAAGGCAGGAGCGTCTACGTCGGGGACCCCGGCGGCGCGTGATATTACCCAAGAGGTGACGGACATGGTCGCCGTTTTGTTGACGCTGCTTCCTACAGACCTTGTTATCCCCTCGGCAACTGGACCCAATGGTCCGCCGTCTGCACGGCATCCCCTTTTGGACCAATCTTTGCAATTCCAAGGGTCCATGGTTGCCGACCTTGTCTATAACAGGCGTTTCCGAGATACGGAGGTATGGAAGCGTTGTGTTGGAGTGTATATGACATCTTGGCTCGGGGCAGAGGGCTCTGCTACCTTTACCGAGTCGGCGCGGGCTCATTTTCATGCGGTCGATCAAGTGTGTGCTCTGCTTGTGACGAAAATTTTAATTGTTAAGCTTCATCCAGGAGAAACATAAATCTTCACATGGTGAACAAAGCGGCGAAGGCGAGCTTCTGTGTGATTCATTGTTTTCTCTCGCGTATGGTGCACTTCTACTCCTGTCGCACACAACGCTCCGGTTGTACCGCGGTCGTCGTTATGGAATCCTCGGCACAAATGGATCAGGAAAGTCGACCCTTATGCGCCAGCTTCGGGATGGCAAAGTGGAAAACTTTCCACCTCAAGATAAACTACGTTGCGTCATGGTAGAACACTCCTTGCAGGGGGAAGATACGTCGATGTCTGTGTTGGACTTTGTAGCCTCAGGTTTGTACATTCATTTCATCAATAGTATACTGAAGATGATTGTTCTTCTGCAGACAATGCTCTAGCCCAAGTTCCGCGTACTAAAATACGTGACCAATTACTGGAGGTAGGGTTCGATGACGCACGCCAGGCGGATATCGTCGGCGGGTTGTCAGGTGGTTGGAAGATGAAGCTGGAGTTAGCCCGGGCAATGCTTTATAACGCCGACCTCCTCCTGCTAGATGAGGTAAGGTTTGATTCTGTTATTCTAGCCTCAGCTCATCAGGGTCCCAACTGCAGCCTACCAACCATGTTCGTGGCCGAGTTATCTCCACCTCATCGAGTTTCTGATTTTTCTCAATAGTTGGATCGTGCCTCAGTTAAATGGCTTGAGAATTACCTCATTGCCCACAAAAATGTCACGTGCTTGATCATCAGCCACGACTCTGGGTAAGTTCATCCCTCTAAATGTAGCCACTTACTTCCACTATGCATGGTTAGGTTTCTAGATAACGTGACTACTGACATCATACACTACGAATCGAAGAAGGTAAACCGCCTATTACCGACATGGCCTCCGGCTCACTAAGTTCTTATCGTAGCTTGTCTTTTATCCGGGCAACCTTTCCACGTTCGTAGAAAAACATCCAGAGGCCAAGTCATACTATACACTTGCGGCGACATCCGTCAGATTCTCATTTCCTCCGCCTGGTTCCTTGATGGGTGTTCGCAGTAATACTCGTGCCATTTTGAAGATGTCTAATTGCACGTTCACATACCCCGGCCGCCCACAACCTTCGTTAATAAATGTATCATGTGGTGAGTAGTTTACGCTGTTAATATCGATATTACCTCGTTCACTCTGCTTCTCAAGCCCTATCATTGTCCAGGTGAGTTTGCTCCACAATTCCATTTCAGTACGTTTCATTGTCATGCAGCCGAGTAGGCGTAATCGGCCCTAATGGTGCAGGAAAATCTACTTTGATCAAGCTTCTGACAGTAAGGTTTTTAATCTGATCGCTGAATTCCCCTTAATGGCTCATTTCCTTCAGGGCGAGACCATTCCTCAAGAGGGAACTGTATACAAGCACCCAGCTCTTCGCGTTGGTTACGTTTCCCAGCACGCCACTCATCACATAGGTGCACTCTATTAATAATTCGGTGAAAAGTGTTCTGAACTTACGCTAGAGCGCCATTTGGAAAAGACGCCCATTGGGTACATTCAGTGGCGTTTCCAAGATGGTCATGATCGTATGTGTTCACAAAAGCTTAAGTTGTTTACTTCGGTCTTATTTAATTTCGTAATGTTACCAGGTGAATTGCTGGAGAAGGCCACTCGTGTTCTAACAGACGATGAGAAGGCACTCCTCGATCAAGATTGGGTTGGAAAAAATGGCACTAAACGTAAATTGGAGGTCAGTGCTACATTACCTCATCGATCTGTTGCACTTGTTGATCCTCAAAATTATAATAAGCTTATTATGGGACGTCAAAAGCTCAAGAAGACGTTCCAATATGAGGTCAAGTGGCGCGGCCTCGACCACAAGTTCAATACGTGGGTGCCACGTGACGAATTGATGACCAAAGGCTTCGGGAAGTTGGTGCAGCAATTTGACGATCTCGAATCATCAAGAGAAGGTGCAGGGACGCGTGATACATCTGCTCTGCTTGTGCGCAAGCACCTTGAAGATATCGGTCTCGATGGTGATATCGCGCAGTATAATGAAATTTCGGGGCTATCGGGAGGTTAGAGATTATATATTAATTTTTTTTAAATTTGCTAACCTTGACTCTACAAGGGCAAAAAATCAAATTGGTCATTGCAGCTTGTCTTTGGAATAATCCTCAGGTTCTTTGGACAATCAGATTGTCACCGTGATTTGCTGAATACTCTGTAGGTTTGCATTCTTGACGAACCAAGTAATTTCTTGGATCGCGAAGCGCTCGGAGGACTTGCGGTGGCTATTAAGGAATGGGCTGGTGCAGTGGTGAGTACTATGGTATGAGTACTTGTATAGGAATCGTGTGCCGATCTGGAGACCTTCAGGTTATCATCTCGCATAATCATGAGTTTGTCTCAGCTTTATGTAAGTCTTAACTCGATCTTGTGTTTTACTCTTCTGTTTGACATAAAAAATACAGGTCCTGAAATCTGGCAGGTTGAAGCAGGACGGATGACGCATCAAGGAAAGGCGGCGGTTGTCGAGGATGCTTTTGCTGACTTCAAGTCCCCGAAAGGCAGCGGTGCCAATACTCCAGCTCGCTCACGAGTGCAGAGTCCAGCTGTGTCGACTCACGCGACTCCTGTAGGGAGCGGGGCTGAAGATGCTGCCGGCGCGAAGGTTGTCAAAAAGAAGAAAAAACTTACGCGCAATCAAGTAAAGGCCCAGGAGGAGCGTCGTAGGCTGAGGAAGCTCGCATGGCTCACGCATGGTGGTCCGCGACCGGAGGATACCGACAGCGACGTTGACCCTTAGATCGAGCGGCAAGGTTATATGATTTTTGGTTACTCCTTTCATCAGGGGCCATTTCATTCTGATGGCCCACCTTCCGCGGATGCATTTGTTCTAGATCTCGCTTAGATTACCTTCTTTACATGAAGTAATAGATTTCCCGCTTTCTGGCCTTCGCTACAGCTATGCATAATCGTTATTGCTATATCAACGGTGTAAGACATACTCGTGCCGGGATATCCCATCTCACACAATGCTGAGATGGCCGTGATCAACTAGATCTGGACGCCCTTTAACGTGTCCAGTTTCTGTGGTTTGTTCCATTCACACGACAGTTGTGATATGATCGTTGTCAATCTCCCGAGGCATAGTCCGACGATCGGGCATGTGGTCGAGGAGGAATAATTTAATATTAAATTGACGAAATCAAATTCCCTCCGGGTGGGCTGTGTCCGACCGATTTGCAATTTCGCCACAACCCCCTTCGTAGAGAGAGAACTTTGTCGGAAAGTGGATTAAAAATAACGCTGGCTTCAGCGCTACAGCCGCGGACCGTCATATCAGAAAAGAAGCACAGCCGCGAGGCTACCCAAGTTTAGTTGATCGACAAACAAAACGGATTTCCTCTTACACATAGTGCTCGGGTTTCTGCTACAGATTTAGTCACGGGAGTAACCCTGACCGTGGAGCTGGGAACGGGCGAGAGCTCCTTGTCACCGATGACGAGGATGCTTGCTGGAACGGCTAGCTGCGGCGCACATATATCACTCCACTGAGGGTGGCCACGTGCCACCTTGTGTACCGATCATCCTGGATTTACCAAAGGCTGATCAGTTTGGTTTAGGCAGCTTGCGTTGTGGCAAAGGTCATTTGTGATGAGTTTCTGCATCAGTTCGGCGTCTCTGATGACCCGAACAGGAACTGTTTCACTTGAAAGAAGCCAGTGGCGTGATTCACGACCTTCCAACCCGTCGTTCTTTATTCGATTTTGTCACGGATGTCCGCGGAAAGATTCTGTTTTGCGATCAAATCAAACTTAGTAGATAAGAACGTCATAAGTACATAAAAACTACGGAAAACAGTGTACATATCAAGGAGGTACATGGACGGAATGGAAAGGGACATCAGATTGCGTTGGAATGATGATATGGATATATAGAATACGAATGGGGTATTAAGGGGCTAGCGAGTAAGTTAATAGTGATAATGAATGATCGAGGCCCTGGATGCAACGGGATGACAGGGTCTTTTGTGATGAAGAGAGAATGAATCTAGCTGGAATGAAGACATGGCGTGCAGAACAATGATCGATACTCAATAGCGACCAGGTTGCTGCCATTTACGAGGATCTTCCTCCCGTCGATGCGAAATGGATGACCGACCTTCCTGCGCCATTGACCTAGAGTCCTGACTCGGTCGCGAGGCGTATTGCGAGACGGATGTGGGGCTGATGCTCCCTGTATTGAATGAAGAATGATCGTCTGCTTGATTAAATGATTGGTGGGGAGTCGACACTGATGTTGACGATTGGCGTGTAGTCTGTCTCATCGACTGCCGCTTGTTTTGAAACCTATACGAAGGGATGAGTATCAATACTGTAACTCGTGTATGTGCATATACTAACCAGATCTGGACACTCCTGGCTGACATGTCTAATTTCCTGGCAAGCTCTGCGCGTTCCTCAGTAGAAGGAAAGGCAGTACGAGCGTAGGTCTCGTTCAGGACTTTCAACTGAGCAGCATCAGCCCTCTTACGCTTTTTCTTAATGACGGGTTCCTCGGTGGCCACCATCGGACCAGGCTCTTCAGTTAGCCTTGAGTTGGTAATCATCCGGGAGTAGGGGGAAGTACCATGGGCCTCGACCTGTGCAGGCATGCCTCGTTCGGTTGGATACATATTCATGGACATCTGCTGCGAGTGATGCATTGATGGCAAGTGATTTGGATGGTGACGTGGATCAGGGACGGGTGGATATGAGTATGATGTTTGACTTGGGTGACTTGGATGACTTGGATGACTTGGGTGACTTGGGTAAGCGGCATACTCCGTCGGATAAGTTGCGGTCGGCGAGCGAATATCATAGTTGGAGACATGAGGTGCCACTGCACCGTAACCTTGATATCTGTCGGGCGTGTTTAAAGGAGGTAACTTGCGGGAGTTGTGAGGATCTGGAGGGATCGTCGGGGAGTTGCGCGAGGAATATGCTTGGTATCCTTGGTTTGGAGGGTATCTTTCATAGTGCTCATAATAACTGGAGTGCTGTTGCGGAACTGGCATTGCTTTATACAAGATTTATGAGCATTATGGGTGAGTGTGAGAGAATGGCAAACGTACTAGGGGTCCATTGACCATAGGCTGAGGGGCCATGATCAGTTTTACCTGGAGATGAACGTTGCTGGTGATTGGGTACGGGAACTACACGCGAGTTGAGCATATTGCATGAACACTATATAGAAAAACAGACCTGAAGAGGGTGAGGTTGGAAACGCTGAAGAAAGAGGAGGGAGCACAGTTCGCCCACCCTGTCCCGTCTGAAAAAAACCACTATTTTGAGAATCCCCTCCAGCAGGGCTTTTGTGGTTCTTGGAAAAGCTTGAGAACAAACGATCGTTCGGGTTCGTCATAGTAAGTTAAGCAGATAGGCAAAAGAGGAAGTGAAGAAAATTATGGTTCAATGAAAAGAAGAAATGGATGTGGATATAAGTATGAAAGAACACGCGTAGAGCATGCCAATTGCCCGACGAGCGAGCAAGACCTGCGGGAAGGGAAGGCTGTGAGTTTTGGACAAATTGATCAGGGCCGTTGTATGAACGAGGTTAACATGAACACCGGCAAAAGAGAAGACACGAGGCGGCGTGTGCAAACTGGGCAGGTGGTAGGATGAAGCGTGTTTATAGGTTTGGGTTCTGCGGAATAAGGGCTGGCTGGTTAATAAAGTATTCTGAAAGTGGGTGGGCGTCAAGTTGATATTATTCCGAAGAGGGGAGTTAGATCCAGAATCATCCGAGGTTTGATATCGTTTGAATGGGTCATTGTTTCAATGACGCCCAATTGAATTACTTTTCAAACTTACGACGCTAAGGAGATCTTCGCGAACCTCTGGAAGCTTTTTGGATTATTTTCCGGTTGAGGAGACGGTCCGTAAGGGAAGGCACTCACGCGTAGCAAAAGCTGTGTCACAACGCGGAAATTGACATCAATGGCATCACAAATGCATCAAGATCGGTTTGCGCCTCGTGGCCCTTTCTGGTGCGGACACCTTGCAATTGAGTAAGTGTTTTTTTTTCCGGCTAGGTCCGAATATCATAGCCTAGAGCGAAGTTTCTCCTCTTTTTGAGGATACGTACGGAGTCAACGGTTACATTCGTCCGCCGTACTAGCACGATTCGTTCAAAGAAGCAAAACGGTGCGAAAAAAGAACAAACAAGGTTACTTTGTTCAAGTTTGATCATTAATTTTTTTCTAAGTTGTGTAGCGCTTCAAGTCAAGTCTAATGAATTGACATAATTTCAGACAAGATATCGTTGCTAATCTCAGATCATCATTTTACCCCACTTCGCATACCTAGGCATTTCGCGAATTCGGTTAGTGAGCTACATGTAAACACTCAAAATACATGGATTACCATTCAAATTATTGTCATTGAAAATCTCAGCGAAAGTTATTAAAACGTGACAAATGATCTGGCTTCGTCACATATACTAAAAGTAATTCAAGTTTTTGGTCCCATGATCACTTACCGGAATTAGATGGTGTAGAACGACATATGCTCCCGCTGGGACTCAGCTCGACTGCCACCTAACATAGGGATGGCCTTATCATCTCGTCCCCTACCAAGACCTCCTAATTCTGACACTAGATACTACGACGACTATCATCTTGCGTCTGATCTTGTTCCCCGAATTCCTTATTATAGACCAGCATACCCACAGCAGGCCGATGGTTATGATGACACGGCCCCTACAATGCTGCCAGCAGGCACTTTCTTGCACAAAGGCTTCTACGACCTACTTGCCATGATCCCCACCCCTTCACCCTCCCGATTTCTTTGGGGTGGCAATAGATCTACTATCCAGCCTCCACCCACAGACGGGGAACGTCTTATTCTCAGTGCTCCACCTTATGAGGATATCACTCCCAGGAATCCTGCATCTTCCCCCTATTTGCCCCTAAAGAAGGGCAGAAGAGTCAGTAAAGATATGGTCTCCAGGCCTACAGGTTTCGTGTAGGTTATGTTTAGTATTCATAACGTCCATCCCAACAAAGGTATTTGCAGCCACCTTGTCCACGCTTCGGATGCCGATCAGGCAGAAGCACTTTTAACTCGCTGGGGCCCAGATGGCTTAGGGAAGCTAGGAGGTCAGGCACAGCGCACTATCCACTTATACTCTCAGCATTCTGAACTTAGCAAACTCAGACCCACATTGGGCCAATCCAATAAAGTCTCGGGTAAGGAAGACCAACCAAGCCAGGGCGATTAACGAAGTTGTCAACGCGCTTAAACCATCTCAAGATAGTGCGGGACAATCGCCTGCCCTTCGTGTCATAAACGGCATGAGCACTACTACTTCTTCTTCTGTCATCACGACCGCTGCTCGTGAAAACGTTCATCTTTCCCCTGTGGATGGCTTGCCAGGTCGTCTAGCAAATTCAACCATAAAGTGGGGCGGAGGACTGGCTGCCCACCCGGAAGTTGGCGAGCACAACAACGATGACCCGGCCACTGCCTTTCCCGGACCTTCACCACGCCCGATAAATCCCTCATTGGCTACTTTAGAGAAGGCCGTATCAGCTCGGATCTACTTTGAGAACCTTTACTTTCCTCTTCTTCGGCAGCCTCCTTCGCGAGAACAACGAAGAGTTGCCATGGAAAAGGATATGGTTATCATGTGCTTAAGTGAAGATCAGAAGGAGGTATTACGCGCTCGTTGGCGTCAAAACGAGACTGAATATCTTCGCGAACGGCGAAGAAAAGTCGATGCCACAGCATTTATCAAACTGAAAACTATAGGCCATGGTTGGTCCTTCTATGTTCCTGGAAGGAGTATTCTCACCGAATGCTATCGATCAGGTGCGTTTGGAGTCGTGTCCTTAGTCAAAGAACGAATCACGGGACAGTTATTCGCCATCAAACAGGTTCTTGTTTTCCATTTTAATCCGCCCAACTATGTTCATATTAATTATTCATTTCACTAGTTGAGAAAGAATGATATGCTTCGGAAAGGGCAAGAAGGTCATGTCCGTGCAGAGCGTGACATTCTAAAATCTGCGTCGATGGTCACCTCACCCGGTGGAGCGGAGTGGATCGTTAAGCTGCACTACAGCTTTCAGGATCGCGATAACCTTTACTTGGTCAGTAGCACTAAACCCGATTCCCTTCATGCTCGAATTCACAAATTACACGAGCACATGAGTCAACTGATTTCATTTTGATTTCATATCTTGGAACGTAATTATAGGTATTGGAATACATGGGCGGTGGAGATCTCTTGAATCTCCTGATCGAGAGAGACGTCTTTGAGGAAGACTTCGCTCGTTTCTATGTCGCTGAGGTTGGCGTCCTTCTTTTCTCATAGGGACTTCCTTGAACCACAGGCACATTGACCCCAGATGATTTTAGCCATAGAAACTTGTCATAAACATGGTTTTATCCATCGTGACATTAAACCTGACGTGAGTGTCAAAAATCTTAAAGATGGAAGTCCGCTACAAAATGATAACATGGCTATCCAAACTTTTCTGACAGAACTTTCTCTTTGATCCGGAAGGACATATACGTTTGAGTGACTTCGGCCTCGCGTGAGTGGGAAGAATATTAGCGGAGCTGACCCACTTGCCCGTCCTCGTTTTCGGCATGCTAAATGATATACTCCGCAGAACCGATCTGCACTGGGCGCACGACACCTCTTGTTAGTGCGGAGCAGACTGAGTTACAAAAAGGGACACTAACATGGTGGCCGCAGATTACGAACAACAACGGCGTCAGTTGCTGCACAAGCACGGCATAGACCTTGAGGATAGCAACGGTATCGGCGATGGCACAAAGACCAAACGTATGGATCGCAAGGACGTTGAATTACTAATGGGCGAGGGCAACGGCCAAGGTGGATTATTTACTTGGCGGGAGAAAAATCGCAGGAAGGTATGGTCCCTACCAATTAGAAACTACATTTCCGTGTGCCTTACCCTAGCTGTCACGCTGTAGCTAGCCTACTCTGTGTAAGCAATGACTTCACAGCCTACGACATGATTCTAAACGTCCATTTTTTCGACCCACAGCTGCGGCACGAATTCTTACAGTATGTGGTCGTCTTCGTCGGTGTTATTTATCGTACCATTCTTACGGCTTCGATCCAGTGTCTCCAGAAGTCATCAGGGGTCATGGCTACTCCTTTTCTTGTGACTGGTGGAGCTTGGGTGTCATCATGTTTGAATGCTTGTACGGGTAAGCTTCGGTACTTTGCATTATCCGGTGTTCCGCATGTTTAGGGCTACGTTTCCAGATACCCACCATTCGTCAGCAGCTCCGTAAGCACCTGCCTTTTTGCACCCAAGTTATTTGTTGTTGACTGCGCGGGCAGCGGCACGTAACCCGTCAGAAGATTCTAAACTGGCGGCAAGCCCTCAAATTCCCCTCTCGCCCTCATGTCTCCGGCGAGGGTGTGAATCTGATGAAGCAGCTCCTGTGTGAGCCTGAGGATCGTCTTGGAAGTCAGGCGCCAACATCGGTGTCGCGGCCAGATTCCCTCGCCGTTCACGCACGACGCAGCGGGTTCATCTCGCCAGGGTCAACATCCGGCAGTGTTGATGGTGCGGATGCGATCAAGGTCTGCGGCCACTCGAGCTTGTTGCGCTTGCATTACGCCTACTGACGTCCATGCTTGCAGGCGCATCCCTGGTTTCGAGGCATAGATTGGGAAAATATACACCGTTACCCTGCTCCATATCACCCGGAGTTGCAGAACCCGGAGGATACACGACACTTCGACGCAGATATTCCACCGGAGGTGAGTGCACTGAGACTTTTCAGCATGTTAGGTGTTTAGGTTGTATACAGCCTTTGGCTCCTGCCAACGGTGCGCCACCAGACGCTACCAAAGATCCGCTGCTCAGGGACAAGATCCACGGGGAAGAAATTCTTAACGTCCGCAAGGCCCTTGCATTTGCGGGGTTCACGCACAAGAGCCCTCGAGCGATCAGTTACCTTCGTGCTGATCGCGCATTCGAGACACAAGCGGGCATTCCCGGCCAAGAGCACGCCGGAAGAGGTCGGTCACGGATTCGCAGCGTACACGAGGCGGGCACAGGCCGGGCTATATCGCTTTAGTGCGAGGTGCGTGTTAGGGAGACCCTGAGAGGGGGGGGGTCCGAAATTATGCTGTGCTGCCACTCTCCTTGCGGCATCGCTGAGGATATGGCGAGAATAACCTACGGACATGATGCTCGGACGTGCATTTACTTCATGATGTGACTATACGATGTACTTGGATATTATTATGTGTGCTCTTAGTTCCCTTGCTGTACCGCCGCCGCCGCCGCCACCTGCAGATCTATGATGCCGTTAGCGAGTGGAGTGTGTTACACAAGCCAAACTCGAAGAACCTAATGTACTTGGATATTATGTACCCTCTAGTTCCCTTGCTGTACCCCACCGCCGCCACCTCCGCCACACAATTCTGCAGATCTGCCATGCCGTTAGTGGCGCGCTACAGAAGCTAAACTCGAAGAATCTACATGTCCAGTGGCAATTACTTTTAATTAACGAAAAAGAAAGGGATGGATACAGGGGGGCGATGTTTACTAGCAACAGTGACTATAGAATAAATACGTGAGTAAATATTAATGTTCCTCGAATGCATACAATAAAATGTGATAAATAATGCGTATAGTGCTATAAATAAACGCCGCTCATCGCGGACGACTGATGCAATGCTCGATAAAAGAATGGGAGTAATGTAGCGAAATAGGGAGGCGGAATAAGACACTAGCCAAGTGTCCACGAGGACACCGCGTGTTTTGCTCTAACATACAGAACGTGAGTGCGGATTATCATGCGACTCGTCACTGGACTCTTCATGATAACGTCCTGAGCCATCACCATGCACGCGAGCATGCCGACGCATGTTACTGAGTACGCTAAAACTACGTCCGCAACCTTCAAATGTGCAGGTAAAAGCTAGAGATGTGCGGTCGGTATGATGAAGATAAACAACACCCAATGAAACGAAGTAGACTCACGCTTTTCGCCGGTGTGACTGTTCAGGTGTATCTTCGGTTGGGGGATATTCTTCAGTACAAAAAACAATGGCAAGCAGGGAACGCTGAAGTAATCACCTTCAAACTACTGGGGCGATTGAAACCCTTGCCACAATAGTCGCATTCGTATTTGAGTGGTGAGGGTCCGGTTGCATTTGCGTAAGAAACAGACTCTTCTTGATTATCCTGTGAGTCTCTCCGGTAATACTGAGTCCGTACGTCAGGACAGCGTGGGGCATAAGGCGTGGGTCCGGAAGGGTCAACCATGGAATGCCCAGAATACTGCCGCGAATGATCATATGAACTTGGTCCTGGGTGTGTATAATCATAGGACGCCCTTCCCTGGGCATTGTCAGAGGATGACCGAGAAAATTGGTTCGGAAGATGTTGAGAGTGATACAATGAATGTGGAGGATGTTCATGAGTTTGATGAAGGTGCGTTGCATGTGTTTCATGTCGTGAACCACGCGAAGACATGCCGTGGTAGGAAGGAGTCGGAGGATTTCTCTGAAGATGAGTGATCATTACGAAAGTTTGGGTTAGTCATCAAACACGACTAACCTGCAAGCCTGGCCCTGATAGCACAGCGTCTGACTGGCTCATGGGTGGTGCACAGTATGGGTCGTGACTTGCCTGGGCGCTGGAACCCACCCAGGAAGGATGTATTACGGAAGGTCTTGGAGTACGAGATAATTCTGAAGGCTAAAGTTAAATCACACGAATGTGGAGAGCTACGGAAGCTTGACCGACCTGGGAAAAGTTCGCGAACAGAAGGGAGGGTTGGTCGGGATGTTTCTCGATATGTGTCACTCTCCGGGAATGAGCGGTCGGACATTTTATGGTATAAGATACAAGGAAAAGTAGACGAGAGGAGGACGAGTGGATTGAAGTGGATTGAAGTGGACGGCGGGGAATCTTATATGGGATCGTCTCCGAAAACTGCGCAAGGCAGGATACCGTTGCACGCCGATCTTGATGCGGTTGAAGAGCTTGGAAAGCACCTGCATGAAGAAACGTGACCGGGTCCATTCCATTACATTTCATTGCAGGATTGCACATCGAGGGCGAACCTCCGTTAACATTCGACATGGTTACCGCTCGGTTAAAAAAAATTAAGGTAGGCAACCGTGGTGATTGACACCGCTGAACAAACTGCTGTGCACTCATCTACGAGCATCCACAACACATTTTGTGGGAGCATGGACTAAAGCAGTCTTTGAACGATAACAGGTTGGGGATAAAGCAATGCAATATCACACACTAATGCCGTGGCACATATCAATAACGATGCGTTGTTAGTACACCCGGTACCGTCACTTGGCGGCGGATCATTGGCCTATTGAGCCCGCCGTGTCCTTCCGAATACACCTCTGATCTGAGAGATCTTTTTTTGCTGAATACCAAGAATCATTGTCGGTAACGTTGGATCTCAAATTGTCCTCACATTGTGACTCCAACGTTAGCATCACCAAACCGGGCAGGCAGTGCACCGCAACCAGTCTGGGGAATGAATTTCTGAGCATGCGCCTGATGTGCACCCCACTGTGAAGCCCGCATGTTATTTATGAGTGGTAATTGCTAACGAGCTCTCGAGTATTGGTATAAAAAAAAGCTCACGATTGGCCGCGTTCCTAGGAGACCAGTTGATGTGTATAATATTCTCTCGTGTCATTTCTCAACTGCGTTGCGCCTCCTCCACCGTTTTCGTGTTTAGCGATAGTGCGTGCAACCCTTGAGAAAATTCATTTGAAAGGGCGGAGTAGATCAGGCGATGGCGTTGCACTGTGTTCTGTGAAAGAATAAAGCCCAGATCCTCCAAAATTCGACAGGACACGCACCTTTCCTTTGAAATCATCTGAGATGACTTGCACGGCAAAATCTGCGCCCGGGTCGTCATGAACAGCGTCTTTGTGGAAGTAGAGGGGTTACTTACGTGTTTCTAGATTCCCGCCACCCTGAGAGCGCATTGCGGCGTGATGCCTATGCAAGTGCGATTCGTTGGTAATGATTAGTTTAGTGGGTCGAAGCAAGGTCGTGAGCTGTGACATAATTCATGATTGCTCAGGAGCCGGATCGACCTTGACTGCTAGTAATGCTGCCTTACCTTTTCTCGCATGGCATTTTCTACCGGACCTGGGGTTCCCATCATGTGTGAGGCCATGACCCGAGAAGGATTCAGACTCTGCCGCAGAGCAATGCGAAGGCTGCGTGTTGCCCAGAACATAAACCTGCTGGATACCACGCTGAGAATGCAACCAGAACTGCGCTGATGCTAACAGGCACTTACCGTCAGACCCGGAGCAAGCCTTCGCAGAAAGGAAGACGATGAAACAAAAGTAAGCTAGTGTAGGAGGGTCTGCTGTGCTGTGTACAGCGCCCAATTTAGTAATTTGTCAGTCACGGGGCACCCGTGACTTAGGTGATGGCCTATCCTCATGATGATCATTTGGTAGTTATGAATCCGTGTCCGTCGTCATCAACGCCTACTACCATGGCATCACCGTCCTCTCATCCAAATCCACAAGAACGTGACATGACCCGCAATCAGCGAGGTCTTGTAGAAACGTGCTTCGAGGAGGGTCAATACGAGTCCGGCATCGCAGTATTCGAACAGCTAAGATCTGAACACTTTAAGCCACCCGTGTGAGGCCATTTTCTTTCTTATTTCACTGGCACTAAAAGCAATAGGTCTCTTATCCGTCAGCTCATTTACATTGCATTATACCCACCATCCCACGATTGTGTGGAAGAACGGCATCTTGATCTTGTTTCGCCCTCAAAAACGAAATGGGGGAATCAGGCACCGAAGGTGACGTTTGCGCCAACAACCGATGCATCAGCAGCCGCGCAGCGATTGTTGCTGTCGTTTGTTAGAACAAATACTCCTGCATCCCTTTTCCAGGCTTTGCCACGACCACGTGTCAATAGCAGCGGCAACGATTCACCATTTGAGAGTGACGACCACGACTCCGTTGTAGCAAAGGAATCTTTGTGTATCAAGGATGCTAAGCACTGCTGGGCGATACTGAAGGAAGGTTTCGTGCAGCGGATAAAAATACCTTCGTCTTCCCTATTAGTGGGGAAGCGGAAACGCGGCAAAGTCATCACTGGTGCTGAAGAGTATCCTGAGGAGAATCTCGGTAATACAGTTCTCGCTCCTGTTGCAGATCATGCCTGGCTGGTCTTGCAGTGGCTGGTCGAGCTCTTTCAGAGGGATGAATCTCTGACATCCAAAGATAGTTCAGGTCGGAGACACCCCTTGACAGTCACTCCTTTGACTCAAATAATGTGCAGCGAACCATTCGCCACTGCTGTTGTTGCAGATTCCGCCGCCACGAAGCGGTACCGGTCTTCGGTGGGAAGCCGATGCACCACTAGACATCGTATTGTATTGTGTTTCGCAAAGCCAACAACAGAAACAGCAGCTGGGTCTCGAGTTGATGACTCTGGTGAATACACCATTATATTTACGGGTTATTTGCGTGCTAAGCTCTGCAGCTTATCCATATCAGTCTAACGGCAGAATTTGACTCCGTGATGTTTTTGGAGCAAGTCACAACACGACTATATTCAGCCTCCTCAGAAATTGTCCAGACTTTCATGACCGGCTTGCATCTCTCGCGTTCAGTGCAACTGTTTAAATTAGCTCTCTGCCGCAAATTCCTCTCCGACGAGTCAAAATCAAGTGGGAGAAATACGTCCACCCGTAGGCCAAAACCACAAGCTCGAGCTGTGAGAGTAATGCGAGGCACTGCCCCTGCCAAGGAGAACTTATCATCCTCCAACGTGGATGATTCATCAACCTTCTCCTCTGCCAGCAAATTTTCTTTCCCTACACCGGGCGACGTAGTCCAGCTCCTTACAGTGTCCAGCAACTCCAGCCCTATGATTCTGATCGTGAAGAAGGAGCTCTTAATTTCTTATGGTTACTTGCAGCAGATCGCGGAACGACGGGACATGGAATGGCAACAATTGGCAGCAGGCGGTCGTCTCGAGGACCTGGTTAATTCGATATTCGGTGAAGAGAGCTATGCTCTGCAAGATAGGGATGCTCTAATTGGTCTTGTGAGAGTCTGGGCTATGAGTTGATACTCACCGATCCAACATGTAACCTTCTTACTCTTGAGAAATGACCATTCAATACTCCCAGGATTGATTGCTTTGTAACAGTCTGCACACTTAGTGTGTGTCCACTCACTTTCGATTGCTTTCCTTTGCTTCCACGTCGTCATCTTATGTCTCATCCGATTGGCTTTCATTTGCGCCGAAACGTGTTCACTGCTATTACAAGGGATTTACTGATAAGATTCTGTCTGTCATTTCTCCGATAAAGGCTGTCTTCCCGATTAATTGCCAGTGCTTCCCAAGCCGGGGGGGAATAAGATTCGCCGGAACTCATGGCGATGCAGAATCAACCTAGAACCACCTAATCAATCACATGTCAGCGTCTCGCCACTGGCTTAGCAGGTGAAACGCAACTCACCTGCCTGGTCGGCGATAAAACCTCTCCCGGTTTTGTGCGTGAATCTTCGGCAGGCATGAACTCTGACGCTACTACGCTCGACTCGGCCCGTGTGGTTGAAGTTCATCATATTGGATATGCACTATATATGCATGCACGCACGTCGCGCGCGCACATCGTAGCCACAGATGTGCACAATATTTCGGGCGTGGTAATATTTATACAAATCACAATAAATGTCACCACTGACGTGTAGAACGTGTAAAAGCGTGTAGGTTGCCCACGAGGAGGATGTCATGTAAAACCTAAATTGAGCAGTCTGATTCATCAGCAGCCTCCTCTGTATCCAGTTCTACATCAACTAAATCACAATCATCAGTGCCTCCCTGAGCAGTCGTGGATTTCCCCTGTTGGCCTTTCCACATTTGAGCAAGAAAATCTACTGTACTGGCTTGCTCAAGCGACTTGTCGTCTCTGGTCTTTATGAATCGCGGAAACCTTAAACTGAGGCCCCTCGAGGAAGACACCATGCCCAGCGCTGCCAATGATACAGGGCTCAGGGTAATACTGTAAATCATACGGGAGATATATATTTAAATCAATGGAATTTAGCAAACTCACTCTGCCCCTCGTATCTCCCAGACCTCGTGGGGCCTGAAGTAAACGTCGGGCCTGAAGCCTGAAAGGGGAAATGAGCCGGGAACTCCAGTTTTCACGTATTACACAGGCACCTCCTGTATTGGTCCCCCAAAGGGGTTGCGTAGTGCAATTATCGGATCCCTCTGAGTAACGCGCAACTAATTCCTGTTACGAAAGGCATGATAAGTGACCTGCAATGACCCATATAGTAGATGTGACCAACCTTATAAAATGTGTCCGAAAACCCTGCGCCCAATAGTAGCCCAGGAAATTATAGGAATTGATGGTGCACTTACCGGACATACACTTGCAAACGGCAACAAGGCCATTATCAGAGGGATCCCGAACAGCAAGCAAAACAGGACTCCACCACCCTGCTTTCCGTCCATTCCCATGCCATGCCCCAATAGGTACCATATCAAGGGTGTCCCCGAGACCCACAACATAGTCCTTTTTCAGCTTCAGCCAAGCAGATGTTCTCTTATCTGTGAAAAATCACTAGCAGTGCAAACGCAAGGAACGATCACACACACCAGGTTCATAAGTCGCAGGCAAAGGTTTTCGCTTGGAATTTCCTTTCTGCGTTCCATCTTCTTGCATTGCGCCGCTATCTAAAAGCTAGCGAAGCGTTAGTTATACCACATGGCACATCAGACATCGTTTCACCTTAATCATGAGACCCTCAGAGCGGCTCTCTATAGCTTTTTGCCAGAACTCCTCAATAGCGTCCCTACCATTCTCGCTCTCACAACTTTCGACGTGGTCAAGACGCCCTGCTCTCTTGTCACTTGGTAAGAATCGCGGGAAGCGAGATCTGAGCAAAGAGCGCCGTTCTCGAAATGGCCGTGCAAGTAAGACCTACGTAAATAGCTATCGAGTGACGTTTATACATAATCCGACGGACGCACCTCGTTGTCAAGATACATCAGGTCGAAGGCAAATACACACACGGAGATCTTAATATCGCCCATTTCTACATCTTTTCTTGCCCTGTTTGAGAGCTCCTGGAATGACTTCAGACCGCCATCGGCTGGGTCTATGGCAACAATCTCAGAGTCGATAATAAAAGATTGCAACTGTGGTTGGTCTTCAAAGATACATTTCACAAGGTGAACGATGTCAGGATACTAGTTTTCGACGATAAGATCAGACATCTCCTGTATCTACGAAAGTGCAGAGCTTGCCTTAGTGGTCATATCTTCTAGATGACGAGAGAAAATGTGAACAGAGGGGTTGTTGTCTTTTGCCCCCCGTACCCCATGGATCTGGGCTCGCTGACCATCATACTTAAATTCTGCCACGAAGGGGAGATCCCCCAAGCGGTCGTATATTTCACCCAATGATCGAGTGGGAGAACCTAGAGTCGGATGTAAGGGGATGCCTGTCGATGTTTAACTAGGTCGTTCGCAGAGCAGGCAACTAAAATACATACCGACAGTCAAAGGAACTCGCACTTCCAGATTATCTAATCCACCATTGAAGAGACCATCTATGATATGCTCATAATTCGGATGCTGAACGAATACTCTTTTAACCAATGCTTCCGCTTTGGGGAATTTCTCATCAAGTTCATCGTAGGCAGGACCAAAAACTTTCTTCCCTTCGGCTAGAAGCGATTGAACCGGAAAGATTGATTGTGAAGTGACATGGTATGGCGAATCATCACGAATGGGACCTTCGAGAATATGTGGCGAGGTCAAGACTAACGCTCTTGCCAACGCAGTCAGGAGGGAGGTCCTGACCGCTCCAACGCGTAGATTTTGCGATAAGGTACGAACAAGGTAGCGCGACTCTTCTCCCTTGGCAGCCACGAGGAGTTTCTCCACGATAGCTTGCTTATGCTTGGCTGTGCCTTGTCCCTTATAATTGGCAATGTTTAAAAAGGCATTGTACACAGCCATGATGAGTAGTGGAGGATGGGACATTAGTGTGCGGACATTTGACTTTGCCTGAAATGCAACATCACCGGGGTCGCCGGATGCGTTGTAAAGCCGTCTAAGCGCTGAAGATGACATGCCAGAAACATGTTGAATTGCCTTGGAAATCACCGAAGAGCCAATGCCTAGCTCAACTGGAGAGTATGGCGGAGACAGGCAATTAGAGAGGAGGTACAGCGATGGTAGCAAGGATGGACGATGCCAGTTGAGCAAAGTCCTGAGTGTATTGGTAAGCGTGTTGAGAATAATGATCCTAGAACGTGTTCCCGATAATGTCACAAGAGCATGAACGAGGAACGAATATGGGGCCGGTGTATTAGCTGGCCACGGATTTTTCTGGATGTCATAAAGTAATGGATCGACTCCTATTGGCTGATAGTTTGGCAGGGGAGCGATGTCATTTTTACCGAGAACAGGCTTCCATGAGGGTCGATCAGAACCAGTTAGAACACCCCAGGTCCCTGACGAGTCACTAGCATGGAGTTGACCACTGGCAGGAGTTGTAGAAAGAGTATCGCGGCACCCAGAGTGGCCGGATATCGTGGGTTCAGAGTCTGAAGTCAGATCAATGACCTCTGACGTAGCAATCTTCCCTTGTTTCACTAGTTCTTCTCCAAGTATTAAGTTGTTTTTTTCCTTCCCCACCGCAGAATTGGGTGAAGTAAGCTTAGGGGAATATCTGAAGAAATCCTTCAATGATGACTGGTCCGAAGCGAGCTTTGCCCGTTTTCTCTGGGACGAAGACGACGGTTGGGCGCGTTTAGACATAGCGGCAGATGCATGACGTCCGATTGACGGACGCAATTATTTTCTTCAATTACGGACTAATTTGTTCAAATATGACCGCGCCATCCCATTTTTCCCACGTTTTATTTGTTAATTGCTCTTGACTTACTATGGTACTCCTGTCAGGCCCTGCATCGCGGCATGTCCCTAGTAGAACTTCCCAATTGCCCGCCCATTTTGTCGCTGTCAACTTGAATGCTTCCTCGCAAGCACACGGTGATCGGTCGTCCGTGAATAAATAAGTAAGGGTGGGCTTCTAACAGCTTCATTTACAGCTATATGCGACGGTGGGTCGACCTATATGCACCCAGTTACTTCTCTGTCAATAAAAACCGTGATGGCGTGCACAGTTTGCGCCACCATGTCATTTCCTCTACCGTACGTGCCGCTAAACTCTCAGGTTCTTTGGGGATTAAAGGCCATATTGCACAGTACGTTATTGTCATCTACAGTGCTCTCAAAAGGGTGCCTGGTCATCATTTCTTTCCGCAGGTGCAAATATGGTGCTATGAAACTTAGAAATACGTAGGTCTATGATGTGGGGCATGAACTCACGGAATTGAAAATCCAAGCTTCCGTGTCTTTGCACTTATCTCAAATCCTTGGCACTGGGGCCCCAGGAGTACAGAGTGCATTGAATGTGGAAGTTGTTCTCGCGCAACGCGGTCCCGGGCCGATCGTTAGGAGCTGGGAACATAGTCAAGATTAGAATCAGGCTGTGCTGCAACATTTGTTAACATCTGATCAACAGGCATCAGCGAATCTGAAAACGAGATGAGTGGTTGACTATATTCGATCGCATCCAGGCGGGTCTCTTCTGAGTTGCCGGGTTCGACGAGCAAATAAGGATGAAGTCATGAGAGGTACATATCTACTTTCAAATGCTACAATCATGAACTTGACAGTCTTCGTGAGCGACCCCACAGCTAAATCGGACGGTGTACCTGATTGATCCCGCAAATTCTACAACAAGAATACGTCGCAAATCAAACTTGTCGGAAATGCTTGGAAATACTGAATGAATCTATGTTTGGTTAGACAGGCATCTCCGAGCGACAGCCAGGGAGGGTCTGGTTGCCAGCCTGAGAGCCGCTTCAGGACAGTAACCTTACAATCAGGCACGTAACACAGCGTCAATCTGGTTTGGGCAAACGTACCAAGATCTCTGAGGACCACAATTACGCCGTTAGCTCTGTGACGCGGCAACGATACCGTACAGACATGGGCGGCTCCGAAAATACATATGAACCCTGCTTTGTTACAAGATTTGCCCCACATCCCGTCCTCAGTCAAACACGAACATCATGAGCGATCGCCACAACTACACTTTCATCCCAAATCAGCCCCCACCAAGGGGGAGCCAATGGCCGCCCAACGGTCAGCAGCCCCCTCGCCAATCATCGTCCTATCAACCAGTTCAGCATGGCTTCCAGACGCCACCGAGCAATTACATGTCCGCACACCCTGCTCCGTCTTCACCTTATGCAATGAATAGCATGCCTCCAAACACACACTATGCAACAAATAATTCTGCCGTTGCACCACCGCCATCTCACTCCTCAAACGCTGCCGTCAGTCCATATAGTCAACGACAGGTGTATCCACCGACAGATCACCCCATGCGTCACCCAGCTTATACACCAAATCAGTCATATCTATCAGCGGCGTCTTCGCGCAGCCCTGCCTTGCCGAATGCCACGTATTCGTCGACACCATACATTCATGATCCACCTATGGCATCAACGGTGCAATACCCAGCATCCCCAACGCGACCATTCTCCTGCGACATGTGTGCTCTGTCGTTTAATCGGCAACACGATTTGAAGCGACATAGAGATACACACTCAGGAGAGAAACCGTTCTTGTGTAATGGAGGCTGTGGAAAGACATTCACAAGGAAAGATGCGCTGAAACGGCACCAGGTAATATTGCATAACTTGTTTTTGTCTGGAAGAGTGAATTTATTCAATCCCTTCAGCTCGTCAAACACTGTGGATATGACGAAGATGCGCGTTGATCGCAATTTTTGGCATTTTTGTTTGTATTCCTGCTTCATGTCATGTTGCAAAGCTAACTTGATAATATAGTATCGTCAATCGCTGGATTTCAATTTACTCCACATACTAATCTTATATTCGACGTTGATGCCGGAGATTGTGTACGGGAAAGGACTCCGTAGTGGAACTGCAATGTAACAAGTTAACATTATGCGTCTGTTAAGTGGTAGTCATTCACAGTATGATCTGCGGGCGTAGCAGCAATTACGATTTTACGATTGAGGCTTCTCCTGGACATGCTTGTCTTCTGATTCAATAACCCTCTCTAGTATCCACGCGTCGCGGGGAACGATCTTCTTGTAGTAGTCTTCTTTGATGCCAACTTCCACGAAGCCATGTCTCTCATAGAATCTCTTGGCGTCAGTGTTTGAGACTTGTACGTGGAGGTATATACGTCTGATTTTGAGTTTGGAGTGAGAGGCAGCAGCCTTGATGACGCGCTTCAGGGTCTCAGAGCCCAGTTGTCTGGAACGATACGGCTTGGAATGGTCTGTACATTTGCCACGATTGACAGCGGGATAACTTACTGCCAGGACGCCCATAGTCATCAGATACAGATCTTTGTCTTCCAATCTGCAGCAAATAATGCCCACAGGGACATCATTGTAATAGACTGAAAGAAGTTAGTCCTGTGCAAGGAAATTAATACACGGTTGTAAGAAAAGAACCGACCGAGCTGGCAGAAATCTTCGACCTCTGAGGCCAATATACCCTGATAGAACTTGTCGCTATACTTGATGGGAAACAAGACGGAATTGAGTTTCCTGACTGTACCAATATTTTTGGAAGTCAAGTACGCAAAAGTGACACGTGAGGTGGCCGAAGATACAGCGGGTGAGTTTGACATGAAAGCGGCAGATTTTTCGAAAGAACTAGCAAGTTGATCTTAGAACCAGCACTCACGCAAGAAGGACTAGATGGTTTCAAACAACTCATCCAACAATGGTGGGAATATTCCTCATTAGGTAAAGCAGCCTTGTGTTAAACCTTAAAGCCCTTCAAACAAGGTTATACTTACCTTATTTAATCCGAAGATTCCGAACCCCTTGTGCCACTCCCCCATGGAGTGGCGTTCAGTACTATACTAATTTCCTTGAGCAAATGAACATCATCCCACTTGCTTGACATTCGTCATTACGAACATTCCAGGGCACCCAGTGTCTCGTGAACCCCCAAGCTTGACACTTTGTCTGCTCCATGTCCGTACATATCGTTATCTAGATACTTTGAACTGATCTCACAACCAGAATCCGATCCGCGCCCATGTACCTCGGTGCACTTGTGCTTGTTGCAATTACAAAGCATCACGCAATCTCACATATTTTGGTCTTAAGAGCTCAAACCTTCAGTTTATTCATCCGAGCCATTTTGCCGAACATTATTGTCATGGCATTGAGCTCACCCTTCGATAAAGTTTCGTAGTCTTTCATCCCAGATTAGAGAAGCTTGCGAGCAGCGCGCACGGTCTCAGACTTCCACGTTTGGTTACTCATCCAGATAGGCCCCCATATAACTCCCGGCATCACTGAATCCGCACGCAGTATCCTCCTCCCCCCTGTTATTATGTCGGTTTCAAGCTCCCTTCCCGGTCTCTTCATCTGCTATCAAATCACCTGTTTGCAGTCATCTGTTTCACTCCCATGATGACTTACTGCGGAATCAAAGGATAATCTATGTTACTTATATAACGGGTACATTGTTACCGGCTTATCAGTACTCCTATGCTGCTCAATACGGGATAACATGCTCCGAAGAGCAGGCCAATGACTTGCATCATCAGTCAAAGATGATGATGCACCTAAGCCTCTCCAAGCCTACGGCATCGCCCTACATTCCATTCCACAATGAGGTCCTTGTTGATCGCAATGGCTTTCTAATCGTTCCCACAATGGAACCCTTTTATTAAGGTCAGCCGTTTTTGCCCATTTTACTTTGTGGCACCCACGGGCCACCGCCCTGGTGTCCCACAATATGTTATTTGTTTCAGCCTTCATGTTCGCTGGCGTTAATACACCGGGCCTGATGCTCAGGTGATTTTATTTATCTGGGCGCTGGAGATAGCTCCGATGTTCTGTCACTGATAGCGCACTTGCAGTGATACTGTCACCTGGACCCCATTAACCAGTTGTGCGTTGGACTGACCACGTCCTTCTGTTGCGAAATGAATACTGGTCTTGAATGTCTACTTGACCAATTTTCAAGCGGGTACTATTCCTGATAGCCAAAATGTTCATGCAGCCTATTCAAGATCCCGCCGCGTTCCTATCAGAACACCCAGGTATGGCATTCAAGTCAGTCAGTCTCCACAAGGTCGTCAAGCAGCGGCGCCGTGAATGATGTAGATATGGCGTTATCATGGGCGCGAACTTCAAATATATTTTATGGTGTTGAAGCATTTGGATTTGTCTCTCCCATCTAGTGGCACCTACCTTGCTTACCTTATGACGGAAAGTCATCCTCTTGTGACTATTAATGGTTCTACCCGCACATCTGTGCTTTAGGTAATAAATCAGTCAGATGTGAGATTGATGAGATACAGTAGTAAGTATAGATGTAACTCTTTTGACTTTGGAAACCTGATGCTACAGTGGAAAAAATGGTCACGTGGACCGACGAAGATCCATGGATGAGTGCGGTACGTGAGAACGACGTTTTCGAGGGGAACGATGAAGCTGGTCGACATAAACGTCGCCATAACTGCGAAAGACGCAATTGCCGTCATCATGATCAGTCAATGTCACCCAGACGCAATGCCATTTCCGGTCTTCCGAGAAGCGCAACGCGACTCCAATATGATCCTGGTCCCACCGTTGTTCCCTCTCTCTCGACTCAAATGCCTTGTCTGATAAGGTTATGAGAGCGCAATCTTTAATCGTCCAATCTCCGAGCGCTTGCCCGGTAGGGGTACTGAGAAGCTGCTCTAGAGACGAGTCCATTTCAAGCTCTTTTGGGAGACCCCTGCGTACATTATTTACTATTTCTATGCGCATATGATAAAACGCACCTGTGGACGGGGTCATACCCATCAACGAGGATTTGGAATGTAGTGTTGTCCGCAAAGTCAAGGGTTAACGTAGGGTGTTTCAGAGAACGGCTGAGTCTTGTTAATACCTTGCCAACCAAAAGGCTTGGATCAACACCCATGCTACGGGGTACCGGATGACGGCGTGATTTGGAGGATGATGATGGTAGTAGAGGGGGAGTGCATGGGCATGAGCTTATATCGGAACACGAAGGAGAAGATTGAACCATTGAAAGAATAAAAATATCAATAGAGGTACAGTATGTACAAGCTGGGCGTCTTATAATGTTCTCGCCGCTGTGGATTGTGGCATCTGATTGACGTTGTCCACAAAGTGATCGAAGCGCGTATACACCCCAAACAACCACAAATAACATTGGCAAAAGGACAAGCAAAAAGATTGACACTGACGAGATTCGAACTCGCGAGGTTTCCCATCACGGATTGGCTCATGACCTAAACGTGACGCCGTAACCACTTGGCTACAGTGCCATGATTGTTCTGCAAGTGTATGAAACATATGATGCAAGATATAATTATTGATGGGCTATATTATTATTTCGATTTCTCCCCTCTTCTCTCGCTTTGACTACGAAGATTTGTCGTCGTGCATCGTCACTCAGCAATGCATCAGACACAATCTCGCCCCATCGGGCCACGCAACCGCACCCCTCTTATTTTACCAGAGACTCGCCCACTAGCAATTCGCAAAATATCCAATGATCAGTCATCGCCATCTTTACACCCTTCATCAGCTTCATCACCTCCTCCATTGGGCTCATCTCCAGGTCCATCTCGTCCGCAGCTTCCTGGAGCGGGCGCAAGACCTAATCCAGCCAGGCCCAAGCTTCATCTGCCGATTTCTCTCGGTAGTAACAGCAGTGCAGGTTATTATGAAGGCCCTGCTTCTATCCCACCCGGATTAGATGGCGAGAACCCAGGCGGCGCAACCGTTCGGCCCATGGTCCAAACTCCACGCCCTCCCCAGCCTCTCGATGGTAGCGATAACAGCATTGCTCAGCTTATAGCTGAATTTGATAGGACCACCATTGAGTCCTATACACCTACGGAAGAAACCTCGACGACCATTTATAGCTCTTGTAAATGGTCGGACGCTGTATTGGAGGAGCTTTCGCGACTTGGCGAAGGCCAAGGTGGAGCTGTCCATAAAGTCAGGGATCGACGTAACGGCTTCATCCTGGCACGCAAGACTATCACTACTCGTGAGGCGCCTTTAAAACAGCTCGAACGCGAGCTGTCAATCTCTGCGACAGCCAAGCACCATAACATAATACGGTTCCATGGCGCTTATATGTCACCATCATCTAGTGAGGTCAAAGTCATGATGGAATATTGCGCTGGTGCTAGCTTGGAATCCATCGGTAAACGGATCAAAGAGAAGAATGCGCGTGTCAGCGAAAGAGTGGCTGGACGTATAGCCGAAGGGGTGAGTCATGAAACTTCTTGGGGTGTTAGTCTTATTCATGTATCCACCAGGTTTTGCAAGGCCTAGCCTATCTTCATTCACTGAAAACCATCCATCGGGACATCAAACCGTCCAATATCCTACTAACTGGCGAAGGCGTTGTTCGTCTTTGTGATTTTGGTGTCTCTGGAGAGCTTGTCCGATCTATGGCTGGAACCTTTACAGGCACCAGCTTCTATATGGCTGTACGTCTGTTGTTGATCATACCTTTTTTTTTCTGATGTTATTGTAGCCGGAACGCATCAGTGGAAAGGAATATAGTATTCGAGCTGACGTGTGGTCTACCGGAATTACACTCTTAGAACTTGTGCAGAATCGATACCCATTTCCTGAGGACCTCACTTCCATCGAGCTCATTGTCTATATTACCCAGGGACAGGTTAGCTCTTGAATCCTGCTCTTGATCATGTTTAAATCAAGGTTGCTTTCTAGCCACCTCAGCTGACAGACGAAGAAGGTCCCGATGGCGTCGTATGGAGTGACGAAATGAAGGATTTCATTCAACAGACGTAAGCTCTTTCGTAGTCTCGTTTTCTATGTATCATCAAAACAATATTTCCTGCAGCTTGATTATTGACCATCAAGCGCGCCCTACCCCAGGAGGGATGTTATCTCATCCCTGGATCACATCCGTTATGAAGCGAGAAGTGCCTATGGCTCGCTGGATCAGTCAAGTTTGGGACTGGCCTAAACCAACTAGAGAAACGTGAGCTTGTTTGACCTTGATGCCGGTGTTCACTAAAATCCATCATACCAGAAATTCGAGACCACCTTCGAGCCGCGGTACTGTTGACAGAACGCCATAGATTCCTCTGTCTGTTATTAATGTTCACTTCAAGAGCTTCGACGTCATCGTGATATATCTTGTTTCTTCGTTGCACCCGTCTCCTTTGTTACTGTGTTTTTTTTTGTTTACACTCACGCAGCTCTCTGTACAACTTTACCATCATACAGCTACCATACCATCGTACAGCGCAGAAAGGAACGGACTCCGATTACACGCTTGATTGATGTTGTATTTCCTGCGCTATCAATACATTGTAGCTTGCTTTCCGCAGTGCAAATATATTGCTGCATCGCTACACAGTCGAATGACATCTAGTTGATAACATGGCGACCTTCTAAGGACAGTCAAATGTTATTTAATTTGTGGGTCAAGGACTTGATTAATGTGAACACCAGTTCGTGCGATTTCGCATGCATCCTCGAAAAACCGTAAACCAGGATGTCGGGGTAACAGAAAGTACTCATGTCTGTGACCGTCTCCGCCGGGCTCAGGAGCCTCCATCTCGGTCTTCTATGGTTCTCCCGCGATGCAACTGTGATTTAGGGAAGGTACCGTTATTCGGCGTCATCCGAGGACACGCACCTAAACCATGATCCCAAGGTTTTGGCCTGATGGCACCTAACTTATGTAAGGCCTGCAACTTCAACAAGGGTATGCAACTCGAATGACAAGTGCAGAAAACACGGAGGCACACCGTTATTCTACGCGGAAGCACTATAAACCACCAGAAACATGCAAGCCGGGATTTTACTTTTTTTTTGTCACCCTGCTAACCAGCTGCCTTTTTCGGAGGAGCGCAAATCACTGCAGAAACTTCTCGGATTTCATCTGCATGTCAAAAAACGTAAATTATCTGTGCAATATACATTCACCGTTCATTGATGATAGAAACCTGTCAGCTTTGAGGTGGGCCCATCAGCTTCTTTTCATAGCGGCCTTTTTTCCCGCAAGTTCAGGGAGCACCCCGAAGCGCTATAGATTTTCAGGGTCTCCCTATGCTTCCAATAACACAGTTCAGTAAAGAATAATTACGAGGATGGGAGTTAAAGCGACATGCCGCGGGCAGGCTAAAGCACCTTGGACACGCCTTGATGGAAATGGCATAGGTATGCTACATTGAAGACGTCAACATGACAAAAACTAAGGGTTTATTGCTGATAAGAAACTTCCAAGTTCAACTATGAATGAAGTGCAAGCTCACAAAACACAGGATTTTATCACGATCGGGTTACCGGAGGCGGTTCGAGAGCCACTTGTCCGCACACAAATATGGCAGCAAGCGGGCCAAGAATGCGTCAGGACTCAGGAGAACGACGGAGACGAACGTTCAGTTATATCCCCTTTCGCAACAATTTGTGGGCTCGAAAGGACCACGTCATGAGATATGATCCAGCACGTTCAGCATTAGGTCTGCCACGATGCTGGGAGTCCGCTTGGCTGTCCAGGCAACCAAGTAAATCCAGGCCCATGTTGCAGGTTCGTGCACCGATCTGAACCTGAAGGACGTCTTTCTGGCGTACATATCGATCTCAGAAAATGTGGAACTATTGTTTTTACTGAGATTTGCGAACGGATAACATCATGTGAGCACATTGAATCTTGCGATGATTGTCATTCAGAAGGGCATCACGTTTGTCTTACATATCTTTTGAAAATATTTTTCTGACTATCGGAGTTGTCCGACAGCAGAAAGAAACAATGACATTCCAAACAAAGGTTCATGGCGAGTCTCAAGAATACAATAGTTCCACAATAGAACTGTATCAGCGGAGATGTCTAAAACATCGCGTACAAGTAGGACCAAGGATCGAAGGCATAATAGTTACACGAAGACGTTGCCATTGTATTCGCAAAGTACTACTATGGAACGATTAGGGCCCACTGGAATACCCCGTGTAATGAATCATTGATATATTTCATGGCACTTCGGATATTATATCCGCTGCGGAATATTGAGTGCCCTCGAGTTCTGAGATGCGCACCTCGATAAAGGGCGCAAAAAAACGGAAACGAGGCGAATTACGTGAGTACATATCCGGGGCAGGTGCAGAACAAGAGCACACGAGATGCCCCCAAATACTTGCTCAACGTAGGCTAGGTGCACTCAGATTTATGGCTGGTACAAACACCACTTGTGCCAGGATTCAAAATGTGGTCGGTGCTTTGCCGTTTACACAAATTATGGATCGATTGGATTCTAGATATTCTGAGCTGCGGTGGAACTTCCCAGAAATCTATCTAGTGCACGCTAGGCTCCAGGCTTTGCTTATGACGGAGGGTGTGGTCCAGCCCTGGTTGGAGGTCCCCCTTGAAGATGAACTACGCGGCCATGTCCGCCCCAGATTCGCCCTCGCGAAAACTGTTTTATAAATTAAGTAATCGTCACCCACGTCAGTGACATAGCCCAATGATTGAAAGATGTGCGCTGCGTAGATAGCTGCATCAGGTTTATCTAATACGGGTGCATGTCCTTAACCCCTATTCCTATCTCTGGAAGGTTGATGAACAGTCACAGCATCGAACAACACCTCAAAGGTCGTTCCAGGCAAAGTATTAACAACTGTGTTCTCAGACGTCCATAAGATGCTCGAGGAACTAACAAAGTCTTTAAGAAAAAAATCATAACAGAAGCATCGTCTTTATGGGTATCTAGGGTGATGATCATTAGACGATGGTCCCACCAAATGCCTCTCCTGGGGGAACTGCGGGAGGAAAGACAGCAGGACACAGGGTCAACGTAGTGAAAGTAGTAATCCAAAGGAAAACTCACGAAAGAATCCATGGGATTTACACTTACACTTGTCATCATTGAGTGCTGGTTCCAGTGCTGAGCGGTTGCATGTTGATGGCTTATCGGGCGCATGTTAACGTGGTGCTGGGAGGGATGAGGGGGTATGAGTCGTGGTGCAGCAGCTGAATTCAAATGGGCGGTTGGATTAGCGTAAGCGGAGTCGTATCGTTGTGGAGGATATGACTGCATCTCAGATATCATGGATAAAACATTAGGATTCTGATTTGGATGCACATGATAACCTTGGGGGGCTCTGTATAACTTGTTATAATGGAATGGATTTGATAACAACTCCCAGACTCACAATTGCCTTCGTGGAGGAGCGGGCTCTGGCCCGAGCCTGAGATTTGGGTCTTCCTCGAATTTTACTTGAGGGACGAAAGCATCACTAAGACAAGGGTTATATGATCAGAAAATAACATCTATCGTGAGATGCGCATGCCTATGACGACGGGACATAGAAGGCTGATTATAGTCGTTAGATAAACGAGGTTTCGGAGGTGTGCTGTCTCGTGTAGGAGGTGTTGAAGTCTCAGATAATCCCGATGAGTCGGCAGTGGACGGGCGCCCATCTATACTATCTTTCCTAGGCGTTGTTTTCTTCCGGGCAGGGACACCCTCTGGCCATGTGCACTACTCGACTATTAACCATCTCTCTGAAGAGTCAAAAAAAGAGGCTCACATCACGCTGCCCATGAGTGCATCGCATGCAATTAGGTTTTGCCTCGTCACACTGAGTTGCACGACGATAATATCAATAAATGTTCGAGGTGCAGGACGACTAGAGTAGCGCACCTTTATTTTTTTGACGCGACATGTCATGCAACCCGTCTTGCTTCTTGTGTACTTGGGACGCTTCCTTTGTTGTGGCTCTTGGCGTGGCGGCGGCACT
>Ga0153975_1000047_pt1 | contig 33492 bp, 49 predicted proteins | sample TSGA059MetaG_FD_104694 | JGI IMG/M metagenome (GOLD analysis project Ga0153975, IMG submission 104694) | Attine ant fungus gardens microbial communities from Georgia, USA - TSGA059 MetaG | ecosystem: Host-associated > Fungi > Mycelium > Unclassified | place: USA: Georgia, Yuchi Wildlife... | reverse complement strand
TGTACTAGCGAATGGTTATAGGCATATGACCTACTATATGCATCATGGAAGTGGGCGCTTGAGTGCTACTAGGGAATCGCCATAGAAAAACAACTGACGATCGCTCGCTCGGTAAAAAAAAAAATACACACACACAAGGACATAATACATACACTCCCTCCTGTGGATCCGGGTATGCGTGCGCATTACGCAACAAAAGAAAAGGTTTCTGCTGCAGGGGAACTGCGGAGATCGCCCGGCGGGAGGTAACGCGCGAATAGTCACCCAGAACGGGGACCTAAGAGTCGAAGGGCTCTATCGTCCATTGGATCGCGTTTGTATGGATGGCTGCGTTGCAAAGAATACAAAGGGGCCAGGCCAACGCGCTGCGGTCCGATGCTACCAGTATCTGCAGAAGAAACCTCATATTGTGGGGGAGGATCTGATCGGAAGAGCTGGGCGGGAGGGGGAAGTGATATCTGCGATATGTTACGAGGGGATGGGAAGCTGGCTGAGTGATCTGGTGGAGAGAATGCGCTCTCCCTGCAGTCATCGTCAGGCACTCGAGAGACCGGCTGGAAATTACCGACTGTAGAGGGCGATCGGATTTGAGGAGAGGGCGGTCGGATTTGAGAAGAAGGAGAGGACGGCGGTGAGCGTGATGGGCGGAGATTATACGAACATGAAAAAGACGGCCTGGTGGAGTAAAAGTCTTCAGAAGCCCGAGGTGCGCCACTGCTCGGAGCAGCGTGGTTCATAATCGAACCAAATGCGGAGGAAGGCCCATGATCATTTGAAGGATGATAATCAGCAAAGGGCTTCTCTGTGCGAGACTTGGCAAAGGGGGGAATAGCAGATGCGGAGTAATCGACAGAGCTGCGACGGCCATGAAACAGGGGACTATGCTCTGACTGAGGCAAGATAGGGAGGGAGGGACGACGGAATTTGTAATCATCTTCGTACGAAGGGCGGAGAGGCGGGAGAGGAGGGAGAGAATGTGAAGGTGGTGGTGGAGGCGGGGGTATCGAAAACTGAGGGATATCGGATGTAGGCGGACGAAACTGCTGGGAAGACTGACCCAAACCACGATATGGACTATCCAATTGAGGAGAATACGACGATTGTGGTGAGTTAGCGTAGTGGGAAGGCTGGCTCGAGTAAGCAGGGAAGGGAGCATAAGTTCGGCTGACGGTGGAATTTGTTGCCTTTAGAACATCAGACCTTGAGCGGCCATCGTCCCCCTTGCGAGTTTTACCAACTCGCGTGCTTTGGAAGGTTCCCTCCGGTACCACAAGATCAGCGACACCAGGTATGTTGTCTATTGTACCTAGCTCATCCACTGTGGCCTGGGTAAAGTAAGCGGCTACAAAAGTTGGTTAGGTTGAGAATTTTAGACGCAATATGTCCTCACTCAAGTGCCACTTGCGGCGGCCCTTATCTGTGTCAACCCAGACGGAATATGTTTGCTTTACCAGCGGGTCCCAATCACGTGGGGGCTGCTTATCAGAGGGCCTACAAAAAATATTAAATTTATTGGAAATGCTCGAGGGCATGGAACACACCCCGAATGATTAGCATCTGCGGGTGGTGTGTATTTCTCATAGTAGAAGAGGAATTCCTTGAAGGAAAGATGAGTAGAGTTACTAGGAATATTTTGGGAGAACAAACATCTCTGACTCGCGAGGGGCTCCACCTTCGTCCTTCAGTGAAACGCTCGATACCCAAGCCAGTGATTTCAGTGTGTGGGCCTCTTTCTTCCCAAGCATAAATGCAACCCGAACATAGAGCGAGACGTTCGTCTGCATCAAGGCGCCTAGTTATCATAGGGAGCATGCGAAGTTGTACTGCATAAAATATCTTATGGGCATCACGGGTGGAACGGATGCGAACATTGGTGCAAGTGGGTCGTTGCTGCATGTTTGAGGTGAAACGGGGACAAGAAACAGAGGGGAAAGAAGGGAGAGGACAGGGTATGGTATATATTCGCTCCAAGATCTGGGGAGCAGAAGACTGTTTGGTAATTAATTAAACTATTTTCTATAACCAGGGGTAAACCGCTGACTTGAGTTGCGATAATTTGGGCTAAATAAGGAAAGTCTCTGATAAATCTTATTGGTGGTAATGACCCAAAAGGTTGGTCGCCAATCTCGATTACCGAGCGAAACTCTATCACTTTATTTCTTCTTGTCCCCCAAACTTACGATCAACACGCAACTCATTCAACCGCAACCTTTTCAAGTCGGAAAGTCCCGTATCACAATTGGATAAAGTTCCCGCTGTCTGATTTGGCAAGTGATTAAATATGAAATTATAGTCATTCTTACATATTTATCAGATAAATATTTACCTTGCTCCAATCCCTACGCAGGGTTGCTTCAATCCCTGAAAACAATAATAGTACATACGCCGCTCCAGCTCCTCACGTCAAGCCTCCGGGGATCGTCCTGACTCACGATCTCAAATATTTACCTCAGCGCTCGCCTTCTCCGAAATCGGGTCACAAGACGCCGCTCCTCTCCCCTGGCAAAACGTCTAACCACACTAAATCCCAATCATTATCCCCAACCACGCCTCACTACCCACCCACATGACTTATCGCGCCCACATTTATTCAATCCGTCTCACGCAAAAAAGAAAAAAGAAAACAACGATGGTGAACACACAGTTCCTTGTGATGCGCTCACACGGAGAGGTCGCTATCGAATATGCCCAGATCAAAATCGCCTGATTGGACGTCTCAGCAAACTTATCAGATCCTACAGTCTGTCATGCGTAATATGGACGCCATATCATCAAGATCCACTGGCACGTTGAGTAACTTATGCCCTTAAGGTTCGTCCCCCTTCCATCGCCAGTCTACGGGTACAATCCTTGGACCGAGGCTTGTAATAGGCCATGTTCTCATGATCATCTTCATATCAATCGCAGGGTATCATCACCACATTCAATACCGGCTTTTTCCAAGAATCCAGCGAACCCCGTCTTACCCAATAATGTCTGTCGTTTTTGCCTTCTACGAACATGTGTTTGGTTGTTATCTTCGTACATATGTCCTGCTGACTGTCTTGAATGGTTCATGCTCGCCTCCAAACACCCATTCTAGTCTCCACATGTATGGACACGTCAGCATTCCCTGAACCTCTTACAGAACCTGTTTTGTAATTACATAGCTAAGCACAGAACGGAAACGCAATGAGAACCGGCCGGAGCCGGCAAGTGCGAATCATGAGATCAGTGTGCAACTTTGTGACATATTTCCCTCGAACCATGATGCCACATGCAGTGCATGATTTTCCATCAAGTACAGCGATCCCTGGAGTAGTATCACGGGCTCCATCGCTCATTCAGTTTAAGGCGCCGAGTCCCCGCTCTAACCGTTCTCGCCAGCAGCACTCACTTGTGGCTTTTCTAGAAGTTGGCGAAGTCCATGAGATGACAATTCATAGTAGCCGGACCAAAGCCGGACTGTAAGATAATGCGGGGACAGTGGCTTAGTGTGGAACAGTTGTCGTCCGGTCTTTACAAGACAGCCCTGACGCCTTCGATGTTCATCCACTGGAAAGTCATTTGGGATACACCCGTACTATATCTTCGTACGATCGAGCGGCTCAGTAGCGGCTGCGGATATCAGCATATGGTGCAAAATGGTTTTATTGCCTATCAACTGTCAGGCTATGCCGCATCGCCTCACGCTCCATCTATGTGGTTAACGTATAATTCTTGAACTCAAAACTGGAATGAAATCAGGGGAAAGCGAATTATATTGTCAGACCTGGTGTGGGCAACCATCGTATACGAAAACACGACATTATGTCTGATAATAGGCTGTGGATCGAGAAAATAACGTATGCTTAAGCGATGTCACAACATTTAGTAGTCCAAAGCGATATTCTATAATACAGAAAGCAGTGCAACGAAAACAGTAAAGAGATTTAAGACAAGTCGGGGTAAAGAGCCATCAAAGCTTTCTCATCCATTGGGTGTCTTCGTGGGGGAGCTAGGTTTTGAAGATATACGAGGGGTGCGAGCGCTTGGCCTCCGCGAGGCGGTGCACGTCCCGAGGAGCGGTCAGTCCCTTGTGGGCTGATGCTAGCGTATGAAGTGATCCTTTCAGGTGCTATCCGGGGAGGGGATGGGTACGGGGCATATTGAGGAGCAAGAGGATAATGTCGTTCTTCTCGCTGAGCACGGCTGTTCCTGCTCGTGTTGTGCCGGGCACTTCTGTATTTCCCTGCAGGCGGTTGGATGCGGGCGAGATCAGGAATGTCGGATACCGTTCGGAGATAGTCGACGGAGTCATGAGTGAAATAAGCAACTAAGCAAAGCAACAACACGATTAAGTACTCGGAAGGATCTTAAATAGTTAAAGTGGAGCCGCGTACTGAGGTGCCATTTTTTGCGTCCTCTTGGAGTTTCGACGAAAACGGAATATGTCTGCTTGACCAAAGGAACGCGCACGCATTCGTTGTGTGCAGCAGCGTGTGCCGCCAAAGGGCTTGATCCGATCCTGTCACTAAGATGTCAGATGCATGGGAAGAAACAGAAAGCGAACAGACGTGGTGTCAGAGTCAGAGTTCACGTCGATGTCGACAGGCTCAGGGTCTTTCTCTTGGTAAAAAAGGAATTCCTGGACGAGCCCGTCAATGATGACGACATGTTGGTAGATAAAGGACGAGACTTACGTCGCGGACTCTGCTGGGACCCCATCTTCGCAAACCGTTATGAGCACTCGCATACAATAGTCGTTGTAAATCTCACCGCTTTCCGTCAGTCCAGCGCTCAATGCCAAGCTGCGGCGTTGTATTAGTAAAACGTTAGGCAGATAGCGATCAATGGCATCTCACTCCTGTAGATTCGGGACTGGGGCCTCGCTCCTCCCAAACATAGACAGAACCAGATATTATTGAACGTCTTTCCTCTGTGTCGAGTCGCCTGGTGACCATGGGCAGGACATTGAGCATTACGCCATGAAAGATGACCTGCGCATCCTGCGGAGATCTTCCTAGATATGAGCCAGACTATCATAAGAGAACATTCGGATGCAGGCTAACCTAACGCGTAGGCCAGAGCAAGTGGGGTGTTGCATGATGGAGGCGTAGAGAGAAGAGGTTCCTGTAGATTGTGGAAAGCAAATTTAGTCGCACAGCTAGTGATTGATATACTGTGAGCAAACACAGCAACTGTGATATGATCAGAGAGGCTAAGTGGACGAAGACTAAATGTATGGGAAAGACCTGTTAAATAATGGCAACCTTTGACAAGCATCATTGATAATACTTAACCTTAACTTGCAATACATAAAGAGACAGGGCGCTTGCGGCTGGATTAGAAAATGACTAGCCAATGCGGACGTGGGGCGTTGTTTCTTCATTGCAAAGAGACAAAATGCAGTAGCGAAATTGAAATAGAGTTTTAGGATCTCATGTCATCTCGGGACACCGAACAAGTAAACAACTGTCACAGTAAACCGCTTTCGCGGTTAATCAAATCTTTTAAATCCAAATTACAGCGGAGTTCGCTGTAAATCTATCGGCGGCGGGTGGAAAACAAAGGTCTTTCATCTGAGTGCTTTCAATTTACTAGGTACATTATTGTCGGCAGCAGGGTGGACGGATGCACAAGCGCAATCACAATGTATCACGGTACCTCGACATACAACAAGATTCTCTCATGTGTTGTACATCCCGCCGTGGCCCGTCAAGTTACCCGCCCTCATGTATCGCTCGCTTCACACTGCATAGGCGAGGTAGGGCCTCAGAAAATAATAGTTTCAGCTCACCTACTAATAATATCTGACCATTGATGATTTGATGATGCCTACTAGACCCGAAGTCCGAGACTAGGCTTCGGATTCTGCCCGTTCTAAACCGGGAAAGGTAAATAAATTGCGGCAGACTGGAAACGTTGGAGTTCGAACTAAGGAGAAAGGAATAGTCAATCACAGACCAGTTTCGGTTACGTCCAGAGTTTATGGTCCGCAATTGTTTCCATGCATGCATTAGCCTAGGTTCTCACCTGTCTAGCAAACCGAGGTTAGTAGCGCCTATTAGTGAACCGCATTTACGACATCACGAATGATTCACCTGTCTGTCTAGACAGTCTAACCTTGAGTTTGAGTCAGCCAATGCGCATATTGAACCTAATTCTTAACATGATCAGATCTAACACAATTTCTGAGCAATGGAGAGTAAGAAACCGTGACGAGGACTGATAATGATCTCCAACATCGCGAATGATCACTAAAAGACTAAAGTTAAGTCAGTTCATTAAATTTGAAAAAATTATTTGCCTTTGCCCAATCCGCACCAGCGCAATTGGGCAGCTTATGAATCACTAATACGATGCCGGAAGTCTCTGCTTCGGATACACAAGAGACTGAACATATCGGCACAAGGTTTGTGGTGTTTCATATGAAATCCGGGAGCGGCTGAAGGGACAATGCCGAATTGCAGAAGTGAACGAATACGAAGGTAGAAGAGACTAAAGTTAAGTCAGTTCTTTTTTTTCAACAAAAAAAAACTGCCTTTGCTCAATCCGCATCAACGTATTTGGCGCTCAGCGAATATTCCGCAAGAGACTGAATATCCCCGGCAGCCCCGAGCAACTAGATGAGCACCACGATCTGGTAAACCGCATCTCTATGTGAGATCCAAGGACGATTGTGAGAAAAATGGCGAATTATACCACCGAGAAAGTACTAGTTGTAAGGTATGACCTTGTCATGCAGCCGAGTTCTGAAATCGCCGCTGCGTGAGATCCCGCGAGCTCTTTTGGATCCTTCGAAGAGAATTCGTTTCAGAGGGTCTTAAGAGTTTCCTTTGTAGATAGGCTTGAGAGACAAAAAGAAACCAGCACTCAACGTTACTTCGATCGGCGGCCAGTATCCTACGCCAGCGAAGAAAGCGGAGGATCGGGTGGCCCATCAAGGGTTCAACATTATGCCGATGGCAGCGCGATGGAACGTTGTCGTAGCAGATCTGCCAATAACCAAGAGCGCTAATTACATAAGCAAACTATTTCTGTGACTCCAGCTTTGGAATCAAATCATGATATGATCAGAACTTCAGTCAATATCATTCGTTCTTGCTACCGAGCATCTGCACAGAGCAGCAGGTCACTGAGTACATTAACGAATACAGTAATGGCTCTTCAACAACCACCATGGCACTCACCTCCTCATCAAGTCGACCAACCTGTGCTTAAGATTTTCAATTCGTTAACCAAGACTAAAGTATGTTATCTGAACTCCCATTTCAAGGTCGATCTACTCACTGCTAATAGACCGAATTTATTCCCAGCAATGGCTCCCATGTCAAATGGTATAACTGTGGTCCAACAGTATATGATGCGTCTCACATGGGCCATGCGAGGTCAGGACTTCTCTCTAGTGAATGTGCTGCAATTCTTAACATTATTTGAACAAGAAATTATGTTACACAAGACATTTTACGAAGAATCATGACGGATTACTTCGGCTTTGACGTCCACTTTGTGATGAACATTACTGACATAGACGACAAGGTTCGTCATCATTTACCCTTACAACACAAACTACGACTTATACATCCTGAAGATCATTGTTAGAGCGCGTCAAAACCATCTCTTTTCCCAATTCAGAGACTCTGCAACCACGCTTTCTGCCGAGCTACTCTCGCAAATCAGTGAAGCATGGGGAACCTATGTCAGTGAGAATGTCTCCAAGGGTTTGCCTGTCGAAGAGAAACCTTTGCGAGGGGAAGAAGAAGCCCGATGGCCAAGAATAGCTGAGTTTGCACAGGATGGAAGCCGCAAACTCGAATGCCTAAAGAGAGATGAGAAGTTTGACATGCATTTCACGGCTGCTGTACGTGTATCTCTCGTGTTTTTCCTTACATATATCAAGGTCTGTCGACACAGAATCGGACCCTTGCCGCCATTGGAGCTGCAAGACAAGCATTATCCACCAATCAAATCACCGGCGACACAGCGCTTAGACTCGTTGATGAATCTCGCGATATTCTCGCCTCCGCTCTTGACAAGAAAGTTAGTTTTCTTGATGTCCTTCGTTGTCTCTCTCCATTTAGTTTGTTTGTATGCGTAGCTCAAAGATACTGTCACGGATCCATCTGTATTCCGGTCTCTTGCAGCATACTGGGAGCGCCAATTTTTCAAAGATATGGAACGGCTTCGCGTCCGTTACCCAGATACCGTTACCCGCGTCACAGAATATGTTCCAGAAGTGGTCGAATTCGTTCAGGGTATCATTAAGAACGGGTATGGCTACGAATTCGAAGGCAGCGTCTACTTTGATACAGGTGCATTCGATTCGTCTGATCGGCACGACTACGCCAAATTAGAGCCCTGGAGTAAGGGGAACAGAGAACTTCTGGCTGAAGGCGAAGGCGTGCTTTCAGCCGCATCTGGACGACGATCTGCCGCAGATTTCGCGCTCTGGAAGGCATCCAAGCCCGGGGAGCCTTCATGGCCGTCACCTTGGGGTCCAGGTCGTCCAGGCTGGCATATTGAATGCTCTGTCATGGCTAGTGCTATTTTTGGGAACAACATGGACATCCATTCTGGTGGCATAGACCTTGCATTTCCGCACCACGACAACGAAATAGCTCAATCTGAGGTCAGTTCACTGGCATTGTCCATGGACTATTCTAATCGAAGGTGTCAGGCTTACCATGAATGCGGTGCATGGGTCAACTATTTTATCCATACTGGTCACCTTCACATCGAGGGCTTGAAAATGAGCAAATCTTTGAAAAATTTTATCACGATTGATGTGGGTGTTTGGTTGTCTGATTTCTTCTCCGCATTGTTCATGTGGTCAAATCACGCAGGAGATCCTTCAGAGGTTCACAGCTCGGCAGTTACGCCTCGCATTCTTGTCACAGTTATGGAATGCGAAGATCGACTTTTCTGAATCGATTATGACAGGCGAAGTAAAGTCCCTCGAGGTGACATTCAATGCAAGTCCTCCGTGCTTTTGTCATTGGCTATAGATTTGAACGATCATCCAGAATTTCTTCACGAATGTAAGAGCTATCGTAAGTCAAGCACGGGCGCACGAAGACCAGTCATATGGAGAGCACCGCTACAACGAAGCTGAGCGAGAACTCGTGAAAAGGTCAAACGGACAATATATATATCGATGTAGCACCACTGACACCCTGTCAGTTTGTATGACAGCAAGTCGGCCTTCCGCGCGGCTCTCTGCGATTCCTTTAATACCCCTGAAGCGCTCAAAGTTTTGCGTGACCTAGTCTCGCGCATCAACATCTACATCAATAGCCCAGGAAGGAAGACCAATGTTGGCGTGGTAGAGCAGTCCGCAAGATGGATTGGTAACATGCTCCGCATGTTCGGACTAGGTGAAGGGCAGACATCAGAGATCGGTTGGGGCCAGGAAGAAGAGGGCGCCGGTGGCGTGAACGTGAGATTCCTCTTTCATTTGTCTACGCTATTTGATATCGATCATCCGGTTTAGCGAGAAGAAACGTTGATGCCATACCTCCGCATCCTGTCGTCGTTTAGAGACGGTATTCGTCAAATGGCTATTTCCAAAAATGACAATGCTGTGAAGGATATCCTCAAGCTCTGCGATAAGCTGCGCGACGATGAACTTGTGTCTTTGGGCGTTGCACTCGATGATCAAGAAGGTGATCTGTAGTAGATTGTGCCTTGTTTGCCTCCAAACTGACATCATTGCTATAGATGGCAAGGCTCTCGTCAAGCTCGTCTCCCCGGCGGAGCTCCTCAAGGCACGGGAAGAAAAGCGACAGAAGTCGGAAGCTCAGGCAGCTAAAAAGGCGGCTGCAGCTGAAGAAGCACGCCAGAAGCGTCTCATAAAATTAGAGAAAGGCCGGGTTCCTCCTGAAGAGATCTTCCGGCCTCCAAACGTACCGGATGGGACATATAGCCGATGGGACGAACACGGCTTTCCTACCGCCACTGGAAGTGGGGAAGAGCTCAGCAAAAATCAACTGAAGAAAATTCGGAATCATTTGGAGGCCCATAAGAAACTGCACGAAGAGTTTCTTGCGTGGAAGAGAGAGCAGGATGCAGAGTCATGAGTCACCACGATTTTCACTTTACTAGCTAGATTTCTGTATTACCAATCGCAAGATCTGATGATGAGTGCTGCAATTTTTTCTAGTCCGACCTGATCATCTTCATCGAACCCCCCAATCGCAAGACAATCAAGATCCAGGACACCCAGAGCAATACCTTCATCATCTTCACCCCCTTTCTGAAGAACGAGGGGACACACGATCTCGCTTTTCGTATCACCGTCACAAGCGATATGACCTGGGTAGGTCTGGACATCTGGAACAAGAATGGTAGTGCGCTTTACAAACGCATCTCCACACACGCCTCGAGGTCGAGGGGAGACTTCGATCCATTGGCATGCTGGCTTGCCGGAAAAGGGTCCCAAAAGCATTCTGGTAGAAGCATGTGTTTGAAATTTGGGGTCCATCGAGCCACCACCATCAGTGAATCGAGGCCGAGGGAAAAGGGACGAGATGAGGTAGAAACCTGTGAGAATTGGATTTTGGAGTCAGCAAGAAATGACATCGCAAAGAGGGGGATCTTCGATTTATTTCGCTGACGTCTGTGTCGAGACTCGAGAATGGTGGTGGGAAATGAAGGGACTCACCACACCAGTTGACTGAACGTTCACCATCCCCGAAATTGCTGGGAAAAGCCTGCAAGGAGTTGTAAATAAGCGACGCAGCGTTGGACAGGTTCGAGACCTGTATGTAAATTGAATTGAGCTGACTACATTACGGTACCCGATTCGAAGCTCACCCAATGTCGCTGGCCTGCCATCAAAAGTTCCAACTGATCGTGCACATGAGCCCAGAATTCGGACTTTGTCTCAACGGAGTCTGGAACCAAAGATGCATCGGCGTGTGGCATCTAGGAGTTAATTAACCAGATGATATTATGGAATGAGAGTTGGATACTTTGCGAAGGTTTAAGCTGCTAACCGGAGTCAACACGAGAAAACTGAGGTTAGGGTTGGCGTCAACGTTGCATCAACGGTTCCCACTCTAAAGCTTGACGAGCGAGACAAATTCCTAACGAACGATTTAGCTGTTCCGACATCGTGAACAATTCTACAAAGCATACCAATTGTGACTGGTGAAGCGGGTCTCTTGCTGAAGTTTCTAAGGTTCTGGATCAAATTTCTAAACCCTCTATGATTTGGACAATTGTGTCATCGGCCAGGACCTCCGTAAGCGCAAAGTGAGCTGTATAACTTTATCCGCTGTCTTCGATAATGTAAATAATGAGCCACAATACAGGTCAAAAACGGGAGAGTGCAGGATGAAGCTTGCAATTTATAGTATTACACTGATGGCCGGGTGACGGAGGTAAATACATACTTCCTTGTGGAAAGAATGCGCATAGATCTGGACTCCGAAAGTTCTTGAAGATAGGGTTCAGACTCTCTTGGTATAAACACCTTCTCGAACGACATGAGCGAGTCATCGAAAGACGACATAATTTACTTTCGTATACCTCATCAGAGCTACTGCGTATCTCGGATGAGATATAAACCCCATCCAGATGCCAGTACATCGCGGCACTGAGTAAAGGCTGGACCACCGATGTGGCTTAGACTTGGAAATCTGTTAGTGCTGTTGAATCGAAGTGGGTGTGAAAAAATACCAGATGGATATTATTTACATATATACAAGAATTCTGACTTACCCGATGATCGCGAATGTGAGACCTGGAATGAGGCTGCCTGCATTTTCCTTTGAGACCTTCTTCGCCCACCCATTTTTATTTTTGTCACGGAAGTCAGCTAACCTGCCAAGCGGTTGCAAGTCTTATTGGTAGAATGAGCCCTTTCTCCTGACAATGAAACCGATCATCCAATATACAGCAGAGAGCATGCTGAACCTTCTGAAGTTAAGAATCGAGATGCGCTTCAGTTGCAACCTCGGAGGAGACTCGAAATTGAGAACCCTGGCTAAGTACTTGGTAGTTATGTACCCGGATAGACTTCATGGTAGCACTTACGGTTAACAACAACAATTGATGCTATAACATAGGTTGTGTGGTAGGCTCGCGACTGCTTTAACGGATAGAAATATTACCGTGACGGTGCGGTCCTAATTTCCCATAGTCAGACCTTACTGTAAAAGAATGAAATAACTGTTCCTTCTTAAAAGTTAAGGCGCGGCCTGGTACTAACTTGGTACACGATGAATGTGTTGAGGTTAGGGTTTAAGTCTGTCGTGACTGTCAACACTTCCGACTCGTATGTTTGAGCTCGATGACAGGGATGAGCTCTTCGCTAATGGTTTCACTACTTTGACGCACCACGAAGGACTCTACGACAGCGAGATCACCAACGGCCACGGTAATGTGGATGGCGCTGGTCATTCAGAAGCGTTGGGTTCCCACCCATTGCGCAATCCACTAGCATCCACTGGAAAAGACATTGGTGAAATAGAAACCGTAACAGGTGCGACGAGGCCACGGTTATTGCATATAACGAGGATATTGTCGGAGGATGATCCTGGCTGCCCTGCCGCCGTCGAGGCAACTAATACCCCAAATGATGCAGATACCCTCGACCGTCATGACAGCGATGACATTCTACACATAGTATGTTCCTCTCCTTACCTCAAACATGTAATAAGTCACAAAAATTCCACCCGTAGATTTCCCCTGGGGATTCGCTGGCTGCACTCGCTCTGCGATACGGTGTGTCGCTTGCAGCTATCAGGCGTGCAAATCAGCTATGGCCGTCAGACCCAATACACATCCGTACCCAACTCATCATACCTCGGCATCGTGCGCGTCGTGCCAAGCGAAGCGCGGCGCAAGCTGAACCTCTGTCAACTAGTCAGGAAGCTGACCTTCTCTGGTCTTCACCTTTGACCTCCACTGCGTCACTCTCGTCAACGCTTCTCGCTGCAAGAGATGCTGTTCTCTCTGCACTCCCAGATCGTATTTCCATCGATTCCATCAGCTCTCGCAACAGCACAAATGAGAACCTTGGGCTTGGGGATGTACTCCAGCCTCGTCCGCAATCTCGCCCCTCAGCGATTGACACCCCTTCCCTGTACAATGTCGAGCTTGACACCCTTTCGCATTCCCGACACAGCTATATGCCAGCACATAACATTACCTCACTACATGAACACGATGTCCCACCAATATCATGTCAACCACTTCGCAATCTCACATCGGATGCCACCCTGAGACCATCCCCACCTGTTCGCGTTCAAAGGTCTGCCACCGCATCTGTCTTTGTTCCTGTGCGCACGTCACAGCTAGAGCCGGAACCTGCGATGGAACTACCAGCATGTGCAAACCACGAATAAGGGGACTCCTTTCGTCTGCCTCCCGGATTTTAGGTTTAGGTTGCGATAATTTCAGTTTTCAGTCTTGGCGCGTGTGATATGCAGGCGCTACAATAAACCCCGCGTATCAGGTGGGCTAACACCACAGTACCCATGAACTTTACGTGTTCACTTTCCTCACTAGGACTGCCTACGGCACGGACTTTATCTATTTGCCATTTCGCTCCGTAGCACGGGTGTTCTGGGCGACCAGGAACTTTCCCGTCCATTTGAGTTTGCTCCATTTTGCGCATCTCACACTCAGTAACCTTCCGTTATTATATTCCCCTCGCTCCGCGAGTGATTCCCTCCAGCTATTACTAGAACTTGTATATAGCTTTCGACATCTGCCATGCATCTAGGACATGGCTCACTCGTCCATCACATAGAGCAAACATGGACACTTTGTGCGTTTACACTTCTTTGTGTTACCTCTTCTTTGATATATCACCCCCTATTAGATGCGTTAGTTAACTGTTGTCACCAGATTCTAGGCATGTACGTTATAATACTACCAGTTGTTCCCAAATTGCGACTCGGAGTTGGCCTTAAGCGTGAGCGGTGTCAATCCAAGATTGTCCCCTGGATAACTCAAATACTTACATATCGAATCATGAATGACATCTTCCATAAATCAGAAAGCCCAAATAGCGAGTGGCTAGGAGTCATGAACGTTTCTCTTCCTCTTTCAGATCTCACCCCAGATTTTGTGATTATGCTGGAATGGGAGATCCGACCAAGAGCCGTGTATTTGCCGTTCAGCTGCAACTGATCTCAACAGTGTCCTATCTCTCGGACGTCACGATAAGCAACGTTGATGGATCTGCTTCACAATATGTGATATTCAGATATGCATATATCTCCTTCTCATCAGTCTCCGAGGCGAGGACGCAAATCATAGTTAGGCTACTTCAGCAGCACCCGCCGCTACCAACGTCCCCGACGAAGTCGAAATTGAGCCTTATCTCATCTGTGCTTCAGGTTAAATTGATTATGTCGTCAGGATCACATGTAGTGCCACCGATGTGGACCCTTGTCTGCAGGGGCTCGGTTCTTGTTAAACTCATCGCAACGGCCCCCTTTACTCATCGAATAAAAATACTTTGTGACTCTGAGCTACCGTTTGCTATCTCGATTTGACGCGCACTGAAGTAGCACTACCAGGCCCCCGCTTGTCCTGCTCGAAGCACTACAGTGATTGTCCTGCAAGGGGATTTGTCTATACGCATCTTGACCAAAATCCAAGTAGTTCCCGAGTAGGTCCCGAACAGCCAGCCCCGCCAACGCTCAACGGCATCAAATCCACTACTAAGGTCTAGATAAGGTCCCAACAATTGCCTTGCAAATCCCCACACTAGATTCCTTACCGACCCCACAAATAGTTCTCAAATTGTAGATGTGATAACAAGCTAACAGCTAGAGCGGACTGGAAGTGGAAGCGGCAAAATCATCCTAAGCACCCGGCTGCGGAACATTTGATGGAAATACTTAGGGCAGACTAGCAGCACGCTCAGATTCACCCGTGCGAGCACGATGCCTTACCCTGTGACACATCGATACCCTCAAGATGATCGCATTCGCGAACACAAATATAGGAACTCGTCGCGACGGTGCCGAAGTGCATAGTAGCTGAAGACACGAAACCAGAGCAGGCGCTCACTCGCTTAACAGAGAGGAGGTGCGTGACTAGACGAAGCGGTGAGACAACTGTAAAGAGTGACGGAGGGACACGGGAAGGGGGGCAAGGCCCAGAAGACTATGCACCTATGCATTTTCCCTGTACGCCGCGATCACAAAACCTGGTTCTAGCGTACTCGCAGATATCGAAAGGCTCAAATGGGATAAATGATGGACAGCAATACAACAGTGAGAATCGCCGGTGCTCTAGGACAGACGTTGGTTTCCGTGAGCGGCGTAGTGAAGAGGTGCCTAAAGATTCAGATGCAAGGGGTCGGTCAGGTCATCCTTATCCTCAGCCCGCAAGATAGGCTTTGGCCGGGGGCCTTAGCCCTACCGTAAATGCTAAGCAATACGGAAACCGGTACTGACGATTACCGCACTCCGGCCCGGGAACGTGCGATTACAGAATGATGATGCATACTTGTCACTCTGCACGGAACAACCTTGCTTGACGTGCCAGTGTTTTCCTGCGCTCAGCCATATTGGTTAGACCACCCGTTCGTTTGCGCGTACACGCAGGGGTAACATAATGATCTGGTATCTGTCTGTTGAATGACCTGAATGGTACTAGTCGCAATATGCTCAGCGAAGGCAGAGAATTCAAAGCAATCGTGAAGGGCTGTTTCCGTAGCTAGATCGATCGCGCGCGCTCGAATATGTGACTGTATGTGGTTGTGACTCACCTCATTGACCATGAGGCGTGGAGATCGCGAATGCAGCGATGAGCGCCTGGCGAACTGGACACCTGACACCAAGTTCTGATACATTATCAATGTCATTCAAGGGCAGCGCATAACCAAGTCTATTAAGAAAGCGAGTAAAGAAGCCTCACCGACGTATGAAACGTCTGTACCATTCCATGGTGGTCTGCACAACTCCTGTTGCCCAATTCCACATTACATCGAGAATGGCTTCCAGTTCACTTGCATCCCATTGAGGATCTCCAGCAGGCTCTTCTGTTGCGTTGAAGCGCAGGACATCCTTGACGCTTACCAGGCCTTTCAATATCCCATGTTCCTCAACAAGTATCACGCGAGGACTGTAGCAATAAAAGATAAGATCCAGGCACTGCATTGTATGCACGCGGGAATACAAGTGGGACGTACCCCATTCTATTGAACAATTGCATTACTATCTCCAGTGGTAACCGCGGAGACACGGTAAGAGGTGTCTTGAGTGCAATCAGAGGGTGTCAAAGAGCGAGCGCGACGGACAGTACCTGGTTCACCCAAGGCCAGAGTTTAAGCACATCAATTGATGCACTCGTCTCTATAAGTTCCCTTGCTACCTCTTCCTCCACGCCAAGAGCCGATCCAGAAGTCATGCTTGATAGAACAAAGTGCTCTTGGTCAGAAGCTTGTCTGGTAAATGCACAGGGTGTATTTGGAGATACGCCAGTGTTCTGGGCCTTGTCTATGCTATGTTATGTCACATATGAGCGAATACCATCAAGAGACATACCTAGTACATAACGCAGTTCGGTTCTGTTCATATACCCAACGAGAGTTCGAGATGATTCTGAAGTGACTATCGGGAAGCCTTTTACACTGGTAGACTCTAACAATCGCTCTGTGAAGTATTAGCAGTATTCCCTACCCGTTGCTATCAGTCAACGCTTACCTACGTCGGAGACAAGCATTCCAGATGCAAACAGAATATCCAGATCCTTCTTCATGACCTCAGAAACTTCGCGACTCGCATGAGAACCTTTTGAATGTAGGCAGCAACCAGAGCACTGACCTGAGACGTCGATCCCATGTTCTTCATTCTCAAGGATTGGATAGCCGTTGAATCGAATCGTTTCGTCTGCAATGCCACGAGTCCCAAGAAAGTCGCCGACAGCCTTTGTTACCAGGATAACAATCTGGAGAGAACCGGTATCAAGGACTTGTCTTTCGTAGGGACTGACTTAACGGTAGTAGAAATAGACAATCAGGCTCACCATAGTCGGTAAGATATAGGTCAATGCCCCTGTAAGCTCGAACATGATAACGACAACAGTTACAGTTATCCTCATAACTCCGCTAAGGGCTGCCGCGGCACCAAGAAAAGCGTAGGTGCCTGGCGTGATACATGGCACATCAGGGTCGCAAACCGCAAAGATCCCTGACTGAGGATAAGCCCTGGAGAGCCATGAGAAAGCTGCTATGATGGCAGTGCTCTCCGCTTACCGATACATCGCCTTTACCATGATGCCAACCATCCGGCCGAAGGTTGCCCCAACAGCCATTGAAGGCACAAAGATCCCTGCAGGAACCTTCGCCCCGTAGGATATCACGACAAAGCCCATACGTATTAAAGTAGCAAGAAGGAGAGAGTTTGCCATGGGCCACTGGACAGCCATTCTTGGGGAAATGAAGAGATGAGAATAATGTAGTGTGAATACGAATTACTTACTGGCATAAGTTGTCGTGATCTCCGCCACCTTCACACTCACGGAAAAGAATTGACATCATCTCCGTCATGTCGATGCGCATGAAACGGTTGAAGTAACCAATAACTGCTGTCAGAGTGGCAAGAGTAACAGCTTCTGCGACACCGTGTGCTGCGAGATGTTTTCGACGAAATGCAGCTACCTGCATGTTGAACTTGACAACAAATGCACCGTAAAGTCCCTGGAACGACGAGCAACTTGGTGAAAAAGGATGTAATTGGAGAAAGGCCACATCCTTACGCCGAATATTCCAAGTATGACAAAGAAGATGATCTCAAAGAAATGCCAGTCGCGGTTATAGGTGACTTGGAACAGCACAAGCTTTCCCGTTCTGAACGGGTTCATGACCTAGAACAAGAGAGTCAAAGTCGCAGGACAAGACAGGTGGATCCACTGACGGACAGCGTAAATGTCGCAACCAGCGCGCACACGAAGCTTCTCCACATAGTTTTGATGCGAAACATTTGGCTCATCTCCTGTGGAAACACGTTTAAAATTGCAAATACAAGAAATGGGGGGAACTGGAACCTCAATAGAAAACAGAACGCCGCCAATTGGTGATCCAAAAGCAACTGCCACTCCTGCAGCACTAGCGGCTGTGATGATTTCTCGCATTTTTCCTTGAATGTTGAAAGTGAAATAAATAAATATGAAACAGAATACTGGTACAAACCTTGGCTTTGAGAAAACCGCTGGAACCAACTTGCAACAATAGCTCCAATGCAACACGCGACGTGCACCGAGGGGCCTTCTTTACCGACGGACAGCCCAGAAGCGATGACCAATGGCTATTTCTGTTCCATGTCATTTGTTTATGAGAATGGGATGTGGACTCACGAGCGTCAGGCTCTTGATGAAGAAGGTTGCATACCCAAGGAACCCTTGCATGATGAAGCCAGCTAGAATGCATTTAATTTCTGAGATACCAGAACCAGCAGCATATTTCGCCAAGCTACGGACGAGATGGGCTGCCACGAACGAGAATAGAGCCTGCAGATAGACAAAAAGTTCATCGAAATACATAAAATTACGGAAGGACAGGACGCACCGCGAATAGGACATAAATTACCCATCTTGCAGGAGTTACAGTACTCCACAGGTGCCATGAAGGGCAAAACTCCTCATCACTCTCAACTTCCCAGCAGCAAAATTGCTGGTTTAACCACCAGCCGTCCGCGCAGTATCCCATTTTGATGTCCGAAAGCCATTCCGTGATGATCGATATGAGAGCGGCATTCACGCCAATGAAAATACCTGACACATTATTGATCCAAGTGATTGAAACTATGCGAAATCCTCACCAACTAGACTTATAACAAGCCAGGGTTCACCAGCGCCTAAAAATCTCCAAAACTGAGCCCATACCCATGCGGGTGTTATTTCGCCACGAGGACCACGATGGGCATCCCGTGCTGCCTTCGCACTGCGCGTGCGTCTGTTTCGTTCTACTATCGAGTCTTGAATCCAATCTGGCCGTGACACATTAATTTATTTTCAAGAGATAGCGAGTTCCAGACATATGTACCAATGGTAGTGAAATCTTCATAGCGTCTCTCCAGTTCTCAGCAAGAGTCATGGAACGCGATCAAAGGCAGTTACTCACCGAATCTGCTCTATCTCGTCCTCATAGTCTGTATTATCGGATACCCTTCCATACCGCATACCAGTTCGTGTCATGAAGACGGTAAGTCCGTCGAGACTCGGACTCCGGAACTACGTAGCAAGTAAATGATTACATAAGTCAATGTTCCTGAGTAAGCCCACCCGCCTAATTAATGACTAAGCGAAGACTATAGTTTGAGCAGGCTGTTTGATTCAGGGTGAAGCCGTACTTCATCAACAACTATGTCCACCACAGACCAAGTTAAGGTCCCCTTCTTCAAGAAGGGAAAGGCTCGACCAGCAACCTCCCGTAAAAGATCAGCTTCTCCCCCTTTCCGCGTGCCCGCGCCTATACCTTCTTCATCTAAGTCTGAGGTTGTTCTTCCTTCTCGCAAGGCGACTGGCAACCTTTTGAGTGCAGGCACGAAACGTACTGCTACACAACGAAAAGCCGATGAAATAGACGATCCAGACATTGTGGAACGTGACGGTCCTGGCATGAAGTGGACTGCAGCCGGATCTCACACCAACGCAGCACTTGAGATACTAGCCGGTGACGAAGCTGCAGAGCTACTTGCAAAACGACAGAAGAAGGAGAAAGCCGACAGGGGTGAAGATGAGGAGGAAATTCCTGATGATGGACTCTATAGAGGCCAGAAAGCGTATCGAAGCCACGTGAAGAAGAGTCAAGAAGTCCCAAAAGCCATGCGTGTTGGTCCTCAGCGAGGCACCAGCACCATTCGGACCGTAACCATTGTTGATTATCAACCCGATGTTTGCAAAGACTACAAAGGTCCGTAAGTTTTTTCTCCGAATAACACGGACGCTAACTTTTAATCAGAAACGGGCTACTGTGGCTTTGGTGACACCTGTAAATTCTTGCATGACCGTGGCACGTGTATGTATTGGTAACCTTTTGCTCTAAAAAGTAACTGAGAACATTTACTTCGGACAGACCTGGCTGGTTGGCAATTGGACAAAATTGCCGAAACACCCCGGAAACAGGTCGAGGATGTGTCGGACTCAGATTCTGATGAAGATATACCCTTTGCTTGTCTCATCTGCCGAAAACCTTACACAGATCCAGTGGTTACGCGGTGCGGACACTATTATTGTTCGGCCTGTGCTATCAAGCGCTTTGCCAAAACTCCGAAGTGCTTGGCATGTGGCGCCCCTACAGCCGGCATATTCAATCGCGCTGATAAAATCATTGACAAAATAAACAAGAAACGCGCAGAAAAAGATGATGATCACGCTGAGGATGACCAACCTGCAGTCGAAATCGAGGGCTTGGTTGACAATGGAAGTAGAGACAGTGACTCGGGCGATGATGATAATGATTGAGATTCTATGTCACTATGTTACTTATCAAAACGTGCCTCGGCGCATGACACTTTCATTTGTGAGTTTACCACCAAATGTGTTATTCTTCCGCCAACTCGCTTTCCCATATGTAGATGAACTCCTGAAATGGAATTTCCACACCTTCGTCTGCTACTGGTTGATTCGCTTTGGAACGTCTGAGAAAGGTCGCATAGCTCGTAAGTAGGAAATGCAAAACTCGTGGTGTTGCCCTCACCGTACGGTTTATTCGAGCGGACGCTCAATGAATGGCTCCATTGAGGGTTGAACATATTTGTTCATCTCGTGTTGTTGAAGCGGAAACACGGTGCCGCGATACGGTTACACCAGTAAAACGTGGTATATGCGCAGTCCTCCCGTTCGCGTACCTGAGGACCGCTGGAGTGGTCCCGCTCGCAAACAATTGGCGATACACCCCAACCACCTGTAAAGGTTCATCTCTAGATAGACATGCGAAATCTCCGATCCGATAGGCATAGAGCCCTCGGCGCATGTGCAAAAATGTTATCCTCTCTCAGGAAACTAAGTGAAATGATCAAGACTCAGCGGGGCTCCGTATCCGAGACAATCAAGATGAGGGAAGATACGTTTGATCTTGGACTCCACATCACTGATGCAGGGGGTGAAACCAGCGTAATCCACCCTCATTAGCAGACCTGTCGGTTTTCCTTTTTTATGTCACTGTGACGAGTAGGTACCTATCACCCATTAGGACTGTGAAGTGCAATCCAGGCCTGCGTACATACTTGGACCTGATAATCAAGATTTACATATCATGTGTTGCGGTCCAGCGCGACACTAATACAAATTTAGATCACTCAACGTGCATTATAGGCGCTTGGTTAGAAACTCTCATACTAGACGATTAAGAGTGTCATTGTGCAAGTACAATATAGTTTGCGAGCTCGTATCTAACAACTGCCGGAATCAATTACCGGGTGGGTAGATCCTTCCGAGTTCTATTGCAGTAGTAGAAATACACGAAGTACAAGCGCTTCAACCATTGAATCAGAAAGATTATATGTGACAGCGTATAGTTAACATATCAGATGTAAATGTTCGGATGGGAAATTAAGGCAATGCACGGTGCTGAAGTGTTAATTGAGAAGAAAGGTAACTAAGAAGAAAGATTCAAAATCTACTTGTGTAGCATCTCGTCGCACCCATTATCGATGTGGCGTTTGAGCGAGTCTGCACGACTAAAGTCCTTCCCGCAGTAACGACATCGGTGCAGGACGGGGGTGGTGGCATGCACAGTCTCATAATGTCTCCTTCTATCGTGTGAGCGCGTAAACGTCCTGTCACAACGTTCACAGGGATAGCGATCTCCAAGAAGCGCTGGGTTGCCAGAGGGGGACATGGACGTGTGCGCAGAGCGTGGCGCAGGAGGGGGTGAGCTACGCTGGGTGTTAAGCTGGGGATTGGGGGACATGTGATAGTACGGTTCGACGGTGGGGCGAACACGTTGGTTCGATGTCGTAGCGCTGGGGTACACCTGATACGTCTGTGATGGTGTCGGGATGAAATGTTGTGGGTGTGCATGCGAACGGACAACCTGGGGATCTATATGAGCATGGGAGTTTGTCGTATATTGAGGACCAGGCGCGGAAGAGTACTGATGTGAGAAATAGGTACTTGGTTGATCCGTTGGAGGATAGTATGGCCTGCGGTTGTCTGTAGTGGGTGATGCACTGTGGTGTGGATGGTTGGAGGAAGGGATGGGCTGTGATATATTGCTGGAGTGGCTCCCTGCTTTAAGAATATTAACTGTCTGTAAAAGGGTCACTGAAGTGTAGTTCGTACCTATGATGCCATTGGGCAGAGGACCGTTAAGTGAATAGCCCGATGGTTGTTGAACGGGGTATGCAGAAGTGTGACTGTTCGAGTTTGAAGGGGATTGTTGAGAATGGTGGGAAGAGGCATATGTTTGCTGTGTCTGATGACCACTGTGAGAGTACGAATTCGAGTACTGCATCGTGTAAGGAGGGAAACTTGGGAGATTGTTAGTTCCCCAGCTCTTTGTCGAGCCTTATATACATTTTTAAATTGAAGGTGTTTGGGTATTGGCTGTCATACAGGGCTAGCAACGTACCTTAATGAATAGATCGGTTACTAAATCATTGCTTCTCAGAGCGTAAGCCCGGTATGAACGAAACGTTGTATGAATTCGGCATCGAGATATGTTTTGTGGAAGCGTTCGATCAACGTTGAATTCTTATGAGCAAGATGGGGCATACGTTTGCGACATGTACTCATCGTGACTTTGACCATAATCCTGGACGAACACTATCTAGGACGGTAAATCTCCTCAGATACAAGGTTCCGGAGGCTCCGCCTACCACACCTCGGGAGCGGGTGGAGTAATATTAATGGAAGGAAGTAATAATTAGACAGATCGGGGTCTCACCGAGGAAAGCTGTGTACTCTGAGCTCAGGACGAGAACTTCCCCCCATTTGTGGTGAACGGCAGGTTTGTGGAAGATCACTGAAGGCAGATCATGCTAGAGAGTTTGCGGAGCGTAAGTTCCTGGGCAGTTGATTTTAGATCGAGTCGGGATCGGCCCTGTTCTCGTAAAAGACATATATCAGCACAGCAAATCTGGATATGTTGCATTATACGGCATCCTAGTCAACCAGACTTTCATCTAACGCTAAGCGGAAAGATCCATTATGTATGAGCGGATGTCAGACCCTTGCGTTGAATGTACTTGGGCTTTGCATGGAGACGACAAAACGAAACGAAACGACAAGATAGTATGATGTTTGTCAGAGTGTCTATTGAAAAGAAGCACCTTGGCTTGATCAGCTTGTTAACTATACCTTTTGTTGTTAGTCCATTGCCGGGTACTTCGGTTTGTCACGGAAAATTCCAGCCATTGACAAACGGCCTCGTGAAATAGGCGTCCAATTACAATCGGTTTAGCTGGGCTGGAATGAATCAGGGCCCTGTCCCAGAAAAAAAAAAACGTCTTTAACATGCGCTCGAAGATCGAAATTAATACACACGAGAAGTATGTATATTGCACATTTACAAAACACCGGCACAATAGGAAGTTGCAGATTTCTACAATATTAATGTCGAGGATGACATGATGTGACAAGCTAGACGACTTAGCAGGAAAATGTATGTCCAAAGGCGGAGGAATTCGTGCTGCTTGCAACGGGATTGTACCTATAAGGGCGATGAAGTTGCCCACTACGCGAATTCGGTACCCGATTTATCTTGAGCTCGCGAGTAGGCAGGAGACAGACAATGGCGACAGGGAGCTAGACAAAATTTACGACGCTTGTACAACGTTCTGACAGTCTCGTTGCAAAGGAAGAACGGCCATTTACAACGTGTACTTGTCCTCGGGGACGCATCTTCCTTTTCGGCACCGACGGGGCTATCCAAGACTTCGTCGACTGCCATCGGCGTGGTGAGAGCCAGAAGATGCTCCTAACAAGCCATATTGCACCATTCAAAAATTCTCCTCGGATTGCAAAGGTTAAATCGATTGATCACCATTCTGTTTCAGCATTGTAAAATTGTTCAATTCAGCCCCATGATGGTCATGCAGGTCGATTCACACAAGAAGTCAAGTCAAAACAAATTCGGAGACGTATAGTTTGAGAGTGGAGCAGCATATATGGTTCCTCTCTCCCAGCAAACGGTCTACAGGAGCGGTGAATATTCATTAGACACGCGAAAGCCTCGAGGATGCAAAATTAGGAGTCTCACAGCCCATCTGACTCTGAGTTTTGGGACCTGAGCTGCCAGGTTTTGCTTACCGTGATACGAATATGCCGTTTGTGATAATCCTGTCCACCAATCAAAGTTACTTGCTGGAGTGTTAGAACGTAAAAATGGGTTTGAGAATGGTTACTGTCTAGATGAGGCTTCAGGCACGATGACACAGAAATTTCCGCCCTTGCAGGTCCACTCGTAAACTTAACCTTACCCATAGATCCATTGGTAATTGAGCGCTGAGCCGGTCTCAACTTCCCAAGAGCGCCAAGGAGAGACCAGTGGTCAGTGTGTGATTGAATTGATAGTGAAAACTTTGTACGCCAGCAAACGAACTCGTGGAATTCCCAAACATAGACAAATGATGTTGCCTTTGTCATTCCTTCCAGCAGCTGGCGAGCACGAGACTGCAGGAACATGGCTCCCTTCGACCTCGACGCGTGTATAGAACAGCTTCTCCATAAACAACTTTTACATGAGGCCCTCTTACGAGAAATTTGTGCAAAAACGAAAGAAGTTCTCATGAGGGAATCTAATGTCGTGCATGTCAGCGCACCAGTCACTGTCGTTGGAGATATACACGGGTGAGCCGCTCAATAATTCATTGATCCCTGTATGTCATCTCATCATTCAACTCAAGTCAGTTCTACGATCTCATCGAAATCTTCCGCATAGGTGGTTATGCTCCCCACACTAATTATCTTTTCCTGGGTTAGCAGTTTCCTCTCCCAAAACTTTTTTTCTTTACTAACATTATCCCAGGTGATTATGTCGATCGTGGCCTATTCAGCGTCGAGACTATATCACTCCTCACATGCCTGAAGCTGCGCTATCCCGACAGAGTTCAGTTAATTCGTGGCAACCATGAATCAAGGGCTGTAACACAAGTTAGCCACCAGTTCATGATATTTCTTCGGCCACCCTTATCTCTCAACCTTAGACTTATGGGTTTTATACGGAGTGTGTCCGGAAATACGGCTCCTCACATGTATGGACGTATTTCACCGATATGTTCGACTTCTTAACCTTGTCTGTGGTAATCGACGATCGGATATTCTGCGTTCATGGAGGTCATTCGTCATTCCTTGCTTCCACAACGTCACCATCTGATAAATCCCAGGTCTTTCGCCATCGATCCACTCCGTAGATCAAATCAAAGTGGTAGATCGATTTCGAGGTATGTCCCTTCGTCTTCTCATCGCTCCGCACCCTCATGTTCTCCCAGAAATCCCACACGAGGGTCCTATGGCTGATTTGGTGTGGTCGGATCCAGATGCAGAGAAAGAAGATTTTGCAATATCCCCAAGGTCCGTTTTTACTCCAGCATATCACCAGCGTTATTCACTAATAAGGTTTACTATTTCCCCTCTATCGCGTGGTGCCTGGTGTCTGATGTTTCAATCTGTAACAAATCATGTAGAGGTGCTGGATACACGTTTGGATCAGGTGTCGTGCACAAGTTCTTGGAAACGAACAACATGTCACATATTCTACGCGCGCATCAGCTCTGCATGGAAGGATATTCGTCACTGTTTGATAAACACCTTTCGACTGTATGGTCAGCGCCCAACTATTGTTATCGTTGTGGCAATTCCGCGAGCATACTCGAGGTGGGTCCCGGCGAGAGAATGTATTTCAATGTCTTCGAGGCTGCCCCGGAGAACGATCGCGATGGTCCAAATCAGCAGGCTTCCCAGAATGTTGGTGGGAAGGTACGTCACTGTTTCCTTCTGATCGTCTCCCTTTTCTACTTTGAATAGACTAAATACTCACACGAGTGTTTGCTCCACCCAGCTGCCCGAGTACTTCCTCTAGTATTCCCCACAGGGTATGCCGGAACTCCTGATCATCTTTAATAGACGTGAGTATTGCTGCCGGCGGTTGCGGCGCCGAAGCTGTAGGAAGTAAATGTAAAACCGGTATTATGCGGGCGGCACTAGTACTGTAACGATACTTTACTATACCCCATGTGTCCTTCTGCATCATGCCATTAATCTTGCAGACGCTCTTCTAATTGCTAGAATGTGGAACTCATGATCATTACGGAATTAAACAGCATTCACCTAGCGAAGCAAAACACGATGTCCATGTTGGTCGGGGGAAAAAGACGTGACACCGAGAACCATGAATGATCAATCAATTAATAATAATGCAGGCTAGGCGTGCAGATCACAAAGGCAGATTAATATAAACTCCAATGCATTCTTGACTGCGTGGGTATGGCCAGCTCCGCTGAAATATTTGGTGTCCCGGTTTGAGTTTGTTTCTGTTTCACGATTTCATCGTTCTGGAAGGATTATTTTGACAGGTAATGCTGGATAACAAAACTACCCGGTATCCATCGTACTACTATTCTCCTAACTGCCTTGTGTGTGAGACCGACTGCGATAAGGAAGTAGAGTAGGGTAATGATGCGTGCGCCCCATCTTTTCCACCAGAGAATTAAGAGGGTCAACAGAAGATCACGCTTCCGCCGGCGACCTGGTTGCACCATATGGGGCTTCGAAACGGACGTGAGCGTAGGATAACCGAAAAAAGGGTTGAGAGCTGATCGAGGGGGTATGAATACAGACGAAGGCTGTCGGTGAAGGGTTTCATTGGGCGCCGACATGCATTTATCACGTGAATTGTAAGAAGCACAATTGTTTTGGTATTCCGGTCCAGGATTCAGTGGATCTTCAATGAGGTGGAGTGGCGAGAGTGCACCGCCATAATCTGACAAATGTAATGACGGGTAAGCCACTTGGATAAGGAACAAGACAGGGTGACTGACCAGATGGTAACGCGGATGCGGAACAGTATTGAAGAAGCTCCTCTCTTGATGGAAAGAAGACCCGGGCAACTGCAGAATTAGGAAGGAGACATCTAAGATCCAGGTCAAGAAACAGAAAACGTGTCTGGAGTGAACGCACTTGGTAACGGACCAGGCCGTTGCATATGTCCAAGAGTAATTAAGGAGGAATACTAGTACCAAGGTTGAGTTTGATCGTTTACACGGTCATACAAATTGTTACCTGCAGCAAGCATTCCAGGGTAACGGGAGACTATTTCCTTCATGAGCCACGTTAACATCTTAAGGTTCTGTCGTGAAATTGAATGAAAGTCTGCAGCTGTAATGGAACGTTAACGTACGAACAAATGGATTGATAGACCTTCAAGGTCGACGACGAAAATGCACTGAAGAATTATCTCTTTATTTGTATGCTCATCCCCAAGAGCATTGAGCGAGCGCAGATGGATACGCAGCCGTTCAAGGGAGACAAAAACCCTATCCATCGTTACTTCCTCGGATATTAAGAATTCTGATAATCGGAGAAACACGAGGGGACGGCCGAAGGGATCGCAGATCGGTGGAGGAAGGCAATGAAGGAATGCAGGAGGAAGAGCGGAGAGTTGCAACACATTCAGACGCCAAAGGAGGGTGCTGTGTATAGCCTCCAATGCGAATGAACGAATGAATTTATGGTGCTGCGGGTTGGCTTTAGCCGGAGACCATGGCAAAGAGTAGCATCTCGGCGATCTCACTCACCCGGAAGAAACGAAAAATGGTCGCTGCAGTTGACCACAGGTGTTAAACTTAAGGTCTCAAAGCTGGTGACAATATTTACCTGTATCTGATATCCATTCTTTAGCCCATGTATAGTCCGCATCGCTGAGCGATAATTCTTGGGCGACATATGGCAACAACTCATTATTCAAGGTTAATTGGAGAGCACATACATCTGCGAAGTTTTCTTCGTACTGTGTGATGCACTTTTGGTGATTACGCTGTAGTGCGGAGCGCATGATAATAATAAAATTGTTCAGATGTACATGCACATGAGTGCAGGAAGAGGAAGGTAAAATGTGTTCTTGTTCCTAATGGGGTTAAGTTGGCTTTTTCCGGCGGTGGCATATCAAGAAAAGGGCTGAAAAAAGGTTATCAGACTTCATTTAGACCCCCGCCCTGAAATCCACCATAGTATAATGAAGTCCATAGGCGAAATATCGACCAACATAGTGACTGACCATTACTTTGCCATTTTATTTTGTAGATGCTGCCGAGCTCACTATTAGCTCAACTTGAAAGCATCCGCGCTATCATATTTTATCCGCCCATGCTCATGCCAGACTTCAGTGCAGGCATGGTGTGCCGAGAGTACTCACGGACGTCTCACACCCGCAGAAACATTTAGCAGACTTCATCTACTTATATTAAATTGAACTTCTAGATAGATATCCAAACGCCAAACCTCGCCTCCTTCCCTTGCCCCATATTAGCGGTATGTTGTCACTGCTACTAAATCGTTTTATTTGAAGTCTAACACAAGAATTATGAAAGTATTATGGGCAACAAGCAGTTTCGAACGGCAGCTTTTGCTAGTGAATCTAATGCAAATGTATTTTGACCGGTGGTCCCGCTGTCGCATGTTTAACTTTGATTTTCAGGCTGATAACCTCTATCACGGACGACGGGCTTCTCTTTCATTAGAAATTGTCGTTGTAGGATGTGGAATTGGTGGGCTTACGGCTGCCTACTGCCTCGCTCAGGCTGGTCATAAAGTGACCATCCTTGAGGCCGCTTCCTCCATTGGAGATATCGGCGCTGGTATTCAGGTCACCCCAAACTTGACTCGCCTTCTCATTCGCTGGGGTCTGGGTGAGCGCCTTAAGGAAGTTTCTGTAAAGCCCGAAGCATTGTCCTTCAGGCGATGTGAGTCATTAAAACTACTTTCGGATATATATTCATACCTTTCTCACACTGTAGGGTGTACCGGCGAGACCGTTGCATGGACAAAGTGGGGAGATACTATGGATGAGGAGTACGGAGCCCCTTACTATCACATCCACGTTGAGTTCGAGTTCCACTCAGTCAGCAGTGAAACTGATCAACCTCATAGCGAGCTGATTTTCATCGCATGTTGTATGAACTGGCAGAGCCTCATTGTATCATACGTACCAATTGTCGAGTTGTTTCCATGGACACGTCCAAACCTACCGCCACCCTCGAATCTGGCGAAGTGGTGCATGCTGATTTAGTTATTGGTGCTGACGGAATCAAGAGTACACTACGACAGTATGTTGTTGGCAGTGCGGATCGACCCAGACCCACCGGGGATGCTGCGTACAGAGCGATCATCCCGACGGAGAAGCTTCTACGAGACCCGGACCTACGGCCATTGGTCGAGAAAGCTGAAATGGTCGGCTGGATGGGTCCACGATGCCATATAATGTCATATAACATTGTATGAAACCAACCTTTTCTCAACAATAGCGAACCTTCCTCATTTTACCCTCATAGCGCGCTAAAAAAGAGTTCAATCTCGTCTTGGTACACCCGGACAATGATGGCGAGGAATCGTGGACTGCCGAGGGCAGCGTAGACAAGATGAGAGCTGAGTTCGCTGGCTGGGAACCCCGGTAAGCGTCTTTCATTGGCTTTGCGCCATTCTTACTCTCGTGAACCAAATTAGCGTTCAGAAGCTCCTCGCAATGATTCCTACAACGCTGAACTGGAAATTAATGGACCGCGATCCTCTTGAAACCTGGATACACACGGACGGAAAACTAGTCCTATTGGGAGACTCTTGCCACCCAATGCTTGTATGTCTCATTGTCTCCGTATAGTGTCAACTGATTTCATCCGACTGCTAAGCCGTATCGCGCTCAAGGATCTGCCATGGCTGTGAGTAATTTCATTAGACGGGGTCTTGCAAACATTTACCTCATTTTTTTTAGGTCGAAGATGCTGCTGTTCTAGGAAACCTTTTCTCTCGCCTTTCGCTCCACTCTCAACTCGTCCCCATGCTTCATGCCTACCAATGCATCCGCTATGATCGCGCAACCGCTACGCAGGCATCGTCTCGTTTGAATCAACACATATTTCATCTTCCCGATGGACCACAGCAGGAAGAACGAGACCGGCAGATGCGTGCCGCGATAGAAGACGCGCTACGTGTAGCACGTGGTGAGACGAGCACATTGGCTTCTGCAGGCAATGCAAACCAGTGGGCCGACAAGGAAAAGACGAGAATGCAGTTTGGCTACGACGCAGACGAAGAAGCGGAGAAATGGTGGCGTGAACATGGGCATACACTTGTGGGTTCGTCGCGCAAGTAATTGGAGGGCACAGCAAGCTCAGCGCCTGCGGCGGCCTTTCGTGATTTCTTTCTTCCATCTTTGACCAGATACCCCTCAAGGCAGTGGAGTGATGTACGGATGCACCCGTCGTCAAATGACTGCGCAATACACGATCCATCTTGTCCGTGTAAACTAAACTAAGTGTTAGCCCACCTCCAGAATATTTATTTTCTCCATAGTTCGTTGTGCTTCTGGTTCATTGATGACCGCATCAGATACTCATAAATGAGCATAATCGGTGTGCAGAGCTGCACCTCCCAGCTTCTAAGGCTTGACGCCTAAGGATTAAATGGGCAACCGTTACCCGTGCATGCTGCCTTGCTCTGATGAGACATGCGACATCGAGCCCGGTAATCATGTCATCGGCAAATATTTTACCACTTGGCGTCTTGAAAGATACATATATATCTAGCCCATTGACCGCTTGAACATTGAACCTTTGTATCTTGAACGTTTATTTGCATGTTTCTTGGGACCTTCTCATGGAAGCGTAATTTGCTGCCGCAAACCTTCACATTAAGCTAACTATAGGTTAGAGGATATTCATGAGCGTTCCACGCTGGCCACGACCCTGATTTGATTTGCTGTCGTAAAGTCAATGAGATGATTGGTAGATAGGGTTGATATTTTCCCTGCATGTCAATTAATATGCAGACAGGACATCAATGGGCGAAAGATGTGGTGTATTAAAGGGTCGATGCAACCTCATCTCCGTTGCGTATAATGCAAAAAAAACCCTAGTATGGTCAATGTCTCACCCTTTTTGATTTTTCTCCACCCGTCGTGCCACCACTCACAACACGCTTCTTACCTTTAGATCCAGTATTCCCAACATCATTCAAGGCAGCCTCCTTGAGGCTGAGTATTTCAAGTGCGCCAGTCAAAATCCGCTTCTCTCCGAGTCGTACGATAATAGCGTGTCTCACATTAAGTGTGAGGGACTCAGACGCAAGGAGCTTTTCGTCAACCTGAATCGGAGAATAGCTTCCATATCATTGATTCCCCAACGTGAAAAATGACCAGCTAACACACCTCGAGATCTGGTGATTGATAAGTGTTCAAACGAATCTCGAATATTCTTCGTAGTAACTCCGAGACCTGGCGATCGAACTTGGCTTTCGGGGGACGCCCTTTCTCGCGTATCTTTCCCCACTCTTCTTGAGAGAGGAGCAGAAGTCTGATTAAAGACATCAGCGCCATAGGCAGAATTGGGTCCGTATCGAGAACGAAAACACTAGATGTGGGCGTAAGCATAAAAAGGAAGGAGTGAGTGAATAAGGAAGAGAGACATACTCATCGCCTCCCTCATCAAGCCACCAGTCTATTCGTTGTTGATATTTCTCGTCATCAACAATATCGCCACAAACAACCTTGACAACGAGGTCTGCTCGGATCTCTACGACATCTTGTGGATTCCCAAGCGCACCCTTGAGATGTGGACAAGGAACAAGATCAACATGTCCATATCGCCTGAGGAGGTCTGAATTGGGCAGGTCGCCATACGTATTGAGCTAGATTTGTAGACAAGTTAACTGAAAAATGGGCAAAATCACGATGGCCTCACTATTTGTTCGCCAGCCTTGATGGGCTTCGTGGCGACCATTTGAAGATGGTGCTCCTCGTAGAAAAGTTTAGCCTGTGAAGAACAGCATGAACGGAATGCGAGTGCAAGGAAAAGAAGATAGGAAAACTAGGACACACTTACGTTCTCGGACTCATATCGAGCATTTAGGAGATCAGCCATAGGCACCATTGCAATGTCGGATGAATCATCCATCTCCTCATTATCACCATCACTATTCTCTTCGTCAAGACCTTCATCGCCATCCCCTGTACCATCAACATCCATTGCGCTCCCAATACTTGTGTTAGCCTGCGTGTTCTCTGTGCTGTCTTCAGGGACATGTTCGTGCTCATCGATACCCTCCTGTTCATCTTCTCCCCACCTCTCTACTTGGAAGCTTCGGGATAGAATTTGGCTGCCTGTGATGTGGTATCGATGAAGTGTGTACCATGTGTCGATTTGTTCCGAAGGAAACAGGTCTGGCCGAGTCTAAACTCTTCGAGTTAGAGAGAATAAAACTGGGGGAAAGGTGAAGGGATAAATGTACCTTGATCGCCGGAACCACCTTCTCATGATAGTCACGCTCAGCCTCCACCCTACCTATTTTGTCTAGAATCCAGATTACGATCAGCCACGCCCGCTCGCTTGAGAAATAAAGATGCAACGAAAAAGTTGGCAACAGACCTACCACAGCCGTACCCTGGAGTTCGCTGAGTTCTTCATCACTCCAGAACATTGGGGTATCAAATTTTGTTGGGAGTGATGCTGTATATCGAGTCAAAACTCACAAACCGACAAGTTGTTGTTTAGGCTTACCGAGATATGCAGACCACTTCCCTTGATTTCCACGAGCCTCCTCCCACATCATACAAAGAATCAGTCCAACCCAACCCATGTGTAGTTTGTGCTTTCTCCATGCTTCATTCCCGAATGCAGAAGGTAGGGTTGATGTCCGGGTAGAAAGTATCAATGAACGAGGAAGCGTGAAAATTATGTGGTTTTCCTATGTAAGGGAGAATGAGCAGCGCAGTCAATTGGAAGGAGACTGGTACAAACAGGGATGTCTTTGACTGCGATTGCACCACGCCCACTGCCAGGAAAGTTGGTGATATCCATCACTGAAGTATCTAATGCCCCACCATGGCGGTGAAACCAAGCAATGAAATCATCCATGCTTCAAAATAAACTACCGTCCTGGCGCGGGCTGGAGATTCAAAGAATTCAATCTGTTTGACATTGAGAACTGATTAGTACTTACAGACTACAGCAGTTTCAAACAAGTTCGCGAATCGGCGATCGCGAAATTCGCTGGTCAAAAAGTATTTGATGACCAGTGACCGGAACGGGCCGACGGAGCTCAGGCGGACAGTGCCATAGTGCACTAGCATTAGCCTCTAGCTGAGTGACCTTTCAGTTCAAGTCACCAATATTGCCACCGTCTCAAGAGAAAGCTGCATACATGACCTGCTTATTCATTCCAAAGATTCTAAACCGAATTTTCTCTGACGTTTATCTCTATGGCACAGAAGGGTTTACAACATTATTTCGGAGACTTGACTTCTCTGCCTGACAGAAGAATAGCGCGAAATTCCCTAGTCACCCTTTCTCGTGTCTGCCATTCCTTCAAGGATGTAGCTTTGGACGTGCCGTGGGCCGAACTGGATACACTGCCAGT